>Ga0075122_10001948_pt1 | contig 14085 bp, 25 predicted proteins | sample AntAceMetag02UKB_FD_69790 | JGI IMG/M metagenome (GOLD analysis project Ga0075122, IMG submission 69790) | Saline lake microbial communities from Ace Lake, Antarctica - Antarctic Ace Lake Metagenome 02UKB | ecosystem: Environmental > Aquatic > Non-marine Saline and Alkaline > Saline | place... | reverse complement strand
CGTATTCTACCCCCTCCGGCATCAAGAAGGTGAACGTCTTCCACTCCATATATTTACCGACCCGTTGTAGTTTGTCGGTTAGGTCGAGGTCTACGTGGATCGAGGCCATCCGACCCATCAGGGCGGTGAAGTCCTTCGGTTCGATCTCAACACACAACAACATCTCACGGGACAGGCGGTCGTTAATTTGCAAACTCGCGCCTTCCTCACTCATCAAGATTGTGATGTCTCCGGGCAGTTTCATTGTTCAATCTCCTTCTTGATTGGTAACGGCCTTCAATCTCAGGAAGAGGAGTTCGATATGGTTGGCGATCAGACTACTGATATCGCCTCCTGAGCTTCCATCCCGGAAGGCCTGGATGCCTTTCTGTAGTATATCCTCGACCTCGGACATTTGGATGTATTGCTCGTCCCCGCCTTCCATCGCCGAACTGCACCAAGTGATATCACCGTAGGTGTTCTCAAGTTCATCCCACGGTTTCCCGTCGGTCTGGAGGAAGATTGTCTTGGGTGGTTGGTTCATTCGGTGATATCCGGTCTGGAGATAAACCCGTCATCGAAGTCGTAAATGTGGGGTGTGTGGCGGTGATACAACTTGATCGATTTGGCGGGGTTGGTCATGACGTACCCCTTGCCGAGGAGTGAGTGGTTGATGGCGTAGTCACAGGGAAACAGGCCCAGAGGGAAGACCGACCTCTCCGGTATCCTGATCAGGCCACGGAAGGACCATAGGTCGGTCCCCCCATGGATAACCTCAACGGGTTCACCGTCCAGGCCCCTCCTAGTATCCCATCGACTGAGGGCCAGACACGCCCCCTCATGAGTCCGGTTGTCGATCTCGACCAGGGCTTCCTTGGAAACCTCGATGTCCACATTGGCGACAACGTTCAGATCCCACGCTCCAGACACGGAGTTGGCCCAGACGAAGTAATCCCGGAACGTCGGCCGGTCCTCACTGACCACCTCAAAGTTGGTCAGATTGGTACTATACATAAGCCTTTCACAGGCCACTTTTCCGGAGGTGAAGATCAGGAGTTGATCGAAGACCCCGGCATTCTTCACCAGGGTCTCTAACATCTCGTCACCCCGTTTAGGGTCTTCGTACAGGTTGACGATCAGGCGTCTCACGACACCAACCAGATCTTGATGACGGCGACAATCACCGCCACCTTGAAGAGGAAGAAAATCACATCGCGGTAGGTCCGCTGAATCTGAACCACCTTCGGTGTCTCGTTGTTCATGTTCAACTCCTTGTTGGAGGTATGAAGCCCTTGGGCTTCTTGATCAACCAGACGAACCGGTTGGTGAGTTTAGTCAGATACTTCTCGCTAGTCATCGGCCGTTTGAAGGCCAGGGGCTTGTAATAAGGTTCCCTTTCTTTGGCCCATTTCAGGTAAAGCCATTCCTCGTAATAACAGAGGTTGACACCGGCTTTGTGGGACACAACACGACACAGAACCCACGACAGGCCATACGCTATTCTTTCAGACCAGTCATCCTCCTTCTTCAAGAGGCGTTTCCAAGCCTTGAGATACTTGAGGACATCCTTCCGGGTGATGGGAAGTTCCCCGCCGATGTTGCGTATGAGCCTGTCATGTATCAGGAAATGTTGTTTGCAGGGGGCGTAGCTTTGGAGTTGTTCCAGTGTGAATATTTTCTTCTTCATCAGGTCGGTCTCCTTGTTAGGGCGTCAAGGCATTATACCGACCTCACCGAGGATCACCTGGATTTTTTCCTGACCTTCTTCTTGGCGACCTTCGGGCGGACCTGGGCCAAATAGGCGGACTCCATCACGGCGGCCAGCCGATCCCAGACAAACTCCTTCCGGGGGTCGCTGTCATCGTCGATCCCCACATCCCGACAGACCATGTGGACCAACTCGTGGAACAACACCTCATAGAGGTTCTCAGAGTTGGCGACACACTTGGCCGGGGAGACCCAGATCCTCGCCACCTTGTCGAGTTGGTGAGATGAACAAAACCCCAGGTACACCCCGCCGTCAGGATCGGCCTCGAAGGAGAAGGCCGTCGGCTCGTGTGGGTTGATGTCAAGATCCACGATCCAGTCCTGGACCCGCATCTCCTTCAAGAACCATTTCCACCGTTTGTTGAACTCAGGCTTCGGGTAGTCCTTCGACATCAACCTCTCCTCGGTCGCACAACATGACCAGTGACCCGGCTACCAAACCAGGGATCTCAACGTACCCCGGAAAATCTTCAGCGGTGAGGTTCATTAGGACGTGACCGTTCCGGATCTCTTGTGGCCCTGACCGGTTTTTGGGAACCGAGATGATGACCCGCTCCCCATACCCCCGGAGGGTTTGGGCCAGGGCCAGCCCGTCCTCGACGTGTTCGATGATCTCCAGGGCCACGATGGTGGACCACAGGTTGCCTAGCATCAGGCGGTATGACTCGGCCAGGACAGACCGGATGTCGGCCTCGTACATGGTGACCATCGGCCCCTCTTCCAATTGCCACCAGTACCTCGACCGGAACGGGATCTTCTCGGCGTTGATGTCCACCCCGGTATACCACGTTCCCTCCGGGAGGAACCTGTACCCATCCCCATGGGCGCATCCCACATCAAGGACATCATCCCCCTGGATGAAGGGTAGGATGGTAAACCATCTCTCCCTTGTGCCGCGCCGGTCATTCTCGTGGTTGGGGTCTGGTTTCACAGCGGGGGGCCGATTGCACCACTCAGGCCCGCTCCCACCATTCTCGATCATACGGCCAATATCATTCACAGGGATCACTCTCCAGTGGGGGCGAAGACGTTCACAGGGTCACGGTTCTCGGTCCAGACTTCCTGGCCCCCCTCGATGGCCTCGAAGATACTGGTCTTGATCTCCGTCCACAGATCCTCGGAGATCCTCTCCGCACCCCCCATCTTAGCCAACTCCCTTGTCACCGAGGCGGCGATTCGTTTGAACTTACGGGACTCAGCCCGCAACGCCCCCCAATCCGGCGTGGCCTGGGCCTCACACAGGCGGTCATACATGTCCACCAGGAACGCCAGGAGACCCGGATGGACCAGGACGGCTTGGGTGTCATCCCCCTCCTTGACCTCCACCGTGAGGTACTTGTTCTCCCGGATCTGGTCCAACACCGTCGAGATGGCCCCAAGGTCTCCCCTGAGGCGTTTCTCGTTGATCTTCTTGGTTGCAAGGTCCATCGGGGGTCTCTCCAGGAGATCAGGCCTCTCGGACCCGTCTGGTCACCTCGGCGGCGATGATCTCGATCAGTTCCGCCTTGATCAGGCCCAGTTCCTCGGTCAGACCATGCTCCAGGGATTCCAGGCGTTTGGACATGATGTCGCTTTGGCCTTCCAGCCCGGTCTCCCCTCCGGCGGGAACCGTCCCCACCTCGGTAAGGGTGGTCTTCATGTAGAACTTGTCCCCGCCCTTCTGGCCCTTCCACGCCTTCCGGCCCAGGACTTCGCGGGCCTCATCCGGTGTGACCAGACCGGTCTCCATCTGTTTGACCAACCGGTCAGTCAGCTTGTCCTCGTCCTCACGAGTGATCGGACCCACGTCAATTGTCAGGTAGTGTGTGGCGTTGTCCGTTTCATCGACGAGGGCGAGTTCCTTGGCCCTGGTCAGGGCCGTCTTTTGCTGGATTGCTGTCAGCCCGGCGAACCCAGGCGGGAGGAGTTTCTCGACAGAATACAGGGGGGCGAGGTAGCAGTTGAAGACGCTCTCCAGTTTCCGGACCTTCGGGATCACGGTGTCCTGGGCGAACGCGGAGAGTTGGAGGCGGTAGTTGTCGTACTTGGCCGAATCGAGGAGGCCGACCTTGCAGGGAGGCACACCCAGACAGGCCAGGATGGCCTCGCGCTTGGCTTTGCGCCCCTCCAGGAAGTCCACGTCCTTCGGATCCAGAGAGATCGTTTGCCACTCCAGGCCTTTGGTCAGGAGGAGGATGTTCCGCCCCTTGCCCTTGAGGAACTGGCGGATCTGCGCGCCGATGACCTTCAGTTCGTTGACGGTCATGTTTTGGTCAGTCCGGATGATCCCCTCGGGGGTCGCCCCGTTCTTGAAGAAATCGTTGTTCCACTGGGCCATCTGTTTGTCGCCACGGAGGTCATCCACGGCGGCCTCCAGTGAACCTTGACCGGCCCAGTCCTGGAGGGGGTTGGCGTACATGAATGGGATGACCTGATCCCTGGAGAACTCGTGTTTCTTGGCATACATTTTCAGTTGGTACACATACTCCTTGATACCCTTCCCGGCCTTGTCGGGCCGAGGTGTGATCCTGGACGGCCTGATGTTGTAGAGTTCGGTCGGGATGTTCAGGCCGGTCTTCGGGACGATCCGCTTCCCGGTTGTGACCTGGACCTTGGCCTCGCGCCCCCACACCACCTCCCAGTACCCCTCACCGGCGGTCTCCAGGTAGATCACCAACATCTCCATGAGGTCGTACCCGGTTTGGGAATCGTTCGGTTTCTGGAGGCGGTCCAGGATCGGGTGGTCGTAGATCCGGATCGGTCCGGCCGGTTGGCCGTCCTCGTCGAGTTGACCCTTCTTCGGCTTCTGATAGAGTTGGACTTCCAGCCGGGAGATGGTCGAGGCGATGGCGTAGATCCCAGCGTAGGCCCAGACGTGGTCATGGTACAGGGCGATCCAGTCCTCAACGGTCTCAGGGTTTTTGAGGGCCTTGCCGGTCTCGTACATCCCCTGTACGGCGATGGCGGCGGACATGGACGCCTTGGCCAGGGCCTCGTCGGAGACGTTGCCGAGGATGTGTTCGAGTTCATCAGCCGAGGGCGGATCCATCACCCTCAGGGCCTCTCGGGCATCGGCGGCGGCGGGTTGATCGGAGGGCGTCCTCCGTTTGGCCACAGGAGCGTTTTTCGATAGGCGGGTTCGGTCGGTCATGTATTACCTCGGGGGTTTCAGTGTAGGGGTTCAGGCCGGGGGATGTTCCTTGTCGAGTTCATCACCCAGCGGAATCTGACCACCCCAAGTGGGGGGCGGCTCGATACCACCGAGGCCCAGTTCGGCGGCCAGGGCTTCCCGGTCTCCATCACTCAGGTCGAGATCCACGTCCTCCTGATGTTCCTGGAGGTACTGCTCCCGTTCCCGGTCGGCCTTGCCCTCGGCCAGGATGTAGACAATCGGGGCGATGGCAGCCCCCACGGCGCAGGTCAGGGTCACTACCTGATCGATGTTCTCGGGGTCGTTGGATCGTGTGAAGACCTTGATCAGGCCACCCACCAACACACCGACGGCCACCAGGAACTTCCGAGAGGTCAGCTTGATCAGGAGGTGGGTGAAGCTAAAGGTCTCCTTGTTGGAGGTCTCAACGGTGATTGTCTTGCAGGGGGCCTGGAAGTTCATGTCGGGTTCTCCTTTGGTAGGGTCCAGGTTGCGGACCTTCCTATCCCTCCAATCGGACAAGAGGGGGTTCCGAGTTGAGGTTGGCCCGTGGTTGTTTGCTTACCCCCTGGAAAGCAAAACCCCGGCCCCCTATTCACAGGGGGTCGGGGCGGGTTTGGTTTCCTGGTTGCGTGGGGTCAGTCGGCCCAGATAGCCGTCCCCTCCTCGTTGGCATTGTGACCAGTCGGACACCATGTCCCAACGGAGGACATCTCGACCCACTTGACCTCCTGGCCAGGGTAGCCGAGGCGACCGGCGGCAACGGCCACGTCAACGGCCTCGTAATCGAACTCGATACCCCCGGACGACACGACGACCACGTCACGACGGCCACCACACAGGAGGACGACCTTGAACCCGTGGACGGCGGGGAAGGCCTCGGTGATGGGATCGGCGTAGTTGGTCCAGGTCGAGTTGGTCATGGTTGTGTCCCTTTGAAGGTTCAGTGTGGAGGTTCAGACGGCCAGGGAGGCCCGGAACTCGGGGACCAGGATCTTGGCCTGGGCCTGTCCGGCTTCGGTCAGTGAGGTGATGGCGTCCCGGTTCTCGCCTTCGGCCCTGGCGAGCCCCTTTTTGGTCAGGCTGGAAACGATCCCGCCGATCTGGTTGTCCTTGATCTCGTTGAATGGACCCTCGAAGACGAGGCAATCGGCCCAGACGGGGTTGGCGTAGTTGGGGTCATCCTGGAAGTTGTTCAGGGCGATGTTCAGGATCATCTTGGTTTCGAGGTCGGTCAGTTTCATGGCCTTGGTTCCTTTGGGCGTTTCATTGTGTTCGTTAATGCTCATGTAAGCATTATCGGCCAAGGCCCTCAGGATGTCAAGGATAATCTCAAATTATTATCCGGCCTGGAAAACATCCCCCTCGGATTCACCCTGGTTGGTCCTCACACAGGGGCATGGCCTGGGGGCCTGGGCGCATAACGTACCCAGGCGGAAGATCAGCCTGGGGCCACCGTAGCGGTACACGTCCTGGAGATCCACCCCGTTCCCCCACACCGGACACAGATCCTCGTGGAGGCCACAATCAGTTCGGTTTTCGTCATCGCTCTGTTCCTTTCACAGGTTCATCCTTCACTGGCCCCGAACACTCCACCGATCCCATACTCGAAACCTTCACCATAGTAGGCGTAGATCAGGGCATCGGCGTAGTCAGGGGACTTGCCCAGGCGCTTCTTGATACCCCCCTTGGACTCGATCTGGATGACCCGGTCCGAAGCGTTCCTTGTGTACTTGATCACACCGATGTCGTTGATCAGGGCCGCCGAGGCCGGGATGTCCACGAGGCCCTTCTCCAACATGTTCCGGAAGCCCCAGTAGGTTTCAGCACGAAGGTTCAGGAACCGAGGGTCTCGGGCCTTCGCTCCACCGATGAACCCAAAGACGGGATACCCGTCATCGTTCAGGGAGTCGTACACGCCCTGGCCTACACCGATAGAATCGACCACGATGATGGATGGGTTGTGGATACCGGCCAGGGTCTCGATGTCGGCGGTAGTCTTGGTGGTTGACTGACAGGAGGCCTCGTAGAGGATCTCCGCTTTTCGGCCTGTCCTTTTGATCACGACGGTCTTATCGTTCCCATACGCTCCCACATCAACACCGAAGGCCACCACATCCCCACGGGTAGGCCTATAGGACAACTTGGTCGCACGGGTCAACCAGGGCGCAGGGCAGACCGCCTCGTAATCGATTACAGCGTCCCAGGATCCATCAAGATACCGCTCCAGGTCCATGGGGGTTGATGACCATGTTTCTCTCAACCGCTCCTCGTACTCCTTCGTCAGATAGGGGTTGTCGGAGACTTTCGAGGGAATAAATACGTGGTCTTTTAATACAGGTTCATCAACCCACTTCAGTTTGACCCACCCCAGGGCTGGGTTGCAAGACGCAAGTATCCTTGCAGGAGGAAACTCTCTGATGCCCGTTCGGGAGTTCATGCACTTAACACGGCCGACACGGGCCGGGAGAAATGAATACACGTTCTCGGGGAAGTCGGTGACCTCGTCGAGATACGCTGTGGACAGTTCCAGGGACTTGACCACGGACAGGGGATCTCCTGATACCATGGAGGAGGGCTTCAGGCCCCCATAAAAGATCTCTGACCCGTTACACAGGCGGATCACCTTCTTCTGTTCGTTGTGGTAGGTGACGAGGCCGGGGACACCGAAGACCCATTCCTCCAGGGTCTTGAAGGTGGTCTTCATGAATGAGGCGTACTCCCAACGATATATACCCACCCGGTTCCCTGACCACCACATGGATCGGTATAGGGCATCATTGACCAGACACACCGACTTCCCTCCCCCTACCGCACCCCCGAAGAGGATGTACGGTTCCTTGGCTTGGTGGGCCTTCATTTGTTGGGCGTGGGGCGTGTAGGGTATCTCGATGGTGTTCATTTAGAGTTGGCCCTCAGGCAGTAGGTAGAATCACATGGCCGGGGGCGATCTTTCCTCACCCAACTCCAACTCGCACATTTCGGACAACTTGTGAGAACCTCGTCGGGTTCATTGGCTTCGGCTTCCTTGATCAGGTGGAAGGCGGTCTTGACATCCTCCCCACACACCAGGAGATCCATCAGGCCACCCGTTCCCACTGACACAGCGTCCTTGTAGCTTCCGGTCAGTTCCCGCAAGCATAGGGCCAACTTCTTGATCAGATCCTTGTCGTTCATTGTCCAGTAAACCTCTCAGGGGAAGATACGAAAAAACGAATTAGCGATCAACGTGTCGTTGGGTTGGATCTCCTCGAAGTCCTCGAACGGGAGTTCATCGTACCAGTTCGTTGTCTTGTCCTTGTCAAAGAAGATCCACTCCATGTCGCACCAGGACGGGAACCCGGCTTCTCCGGAGTTGGAGACCTTGGCCATCGGTTCCTTGGCCCAGTGAGGTTGGCCAATCTCCATGACTCGCCCTTGCCTCAGATCCTTGCCCGTCCAAGAGGTGGTGTGGAACCACACCGTGAGGCCGATGGTGATCTCAACACCGTCTCCGGTCACATAGGGCATTGGTTCAACTCCAGGCCACCCAGGCGGCCATAGCGGCGGCACTGAGGAGGAACAGGGCGATGTAGGCCGTGATCAGGGCATTGGTGAATCGGGCCTCCTTCAGGAGTAGGCCCAACAACTGAACCTCGGACAGGTCGGCCGTGGGCTTGATCGGTTTGTTTGTGATCGGGTGGTTCGTCTTGTACCGCTCCAGGCGTCTCTTCATAATGGGGTTCATTGTTCGGTCTCCTGGGTGGTGGGTTGAGTCTCCGAGGGCATCATCCGGCGGAACCCGTAGGCGTTAAACTCGGTCTTGCCCTTGCCTAGATCCGAGGTGTACACCCGGACGACCACCCAGTCTCCCGGTTTGACCGAGGCGGCGAAGAGGGCGGCGCGTTCGTCACCCATCATTGTCATGGACACGATCCTCCCAGCGTACTCGGCGCTGAAGATCACCCGGTCGGCGTCCATGGTCTTCCTGACCAGTACCGGGTTCTCGGACACCCGGACCGAGATCCAGGTCATTCCCTGGTCGGGATGACACCCGGCCGACATGACGATCAGGGTCAGGATGTATACGACGGCCAGGATGGCGAGTACCCGGCGGGCAGTTCGGAATCGTTTCCAGATCAGGTTCATTGTTGAGTCTCCTTCAGTTCGACCAGCCGGACCAGGTGGTGGTGTAGGCGGGGATCGCGTTGTGCCACACGCCGGGCTCGTCATTCGGGGCGGAAAACAGTATCGGGTGTTCAGTAATCGGCGTTCTCCTCACACTCCATCGCCATGAGGCAGGCGAGGGAGATCGCGGCGGGGGTGACGGCGAGTTTTGCCCGGACCACCCAATCCTCATCCCAGTCACCCGGCGATAGCTCAATGCCACGGTGGATGCTACAGCCGCCCTGTGACACGAACCACATCCAGCCTTCCCCAGAGAACGTCGCCAGGGCCTCGTGGGCGTGGTTGTGGTCGGTGGTGTAGTGAGATGGGTACGTCTGCTTGACGCCTAGCGGAGACTCCCATCCGAGTACGGTCCCGAATACCTCTCGCGTTCGCCACCCCATCACCCTCAAGGCCACGTCGGCGTTGTTCTCGGCGTCGGTCTGTCGGTCCCAGCGGGCCTGTACCTGGTCGGGGGTCATGGCTTCTCCTTCCGCTCAAGCGCGTCGGCGATACGGGACAACGGCTTCGCGATACCAGTCAAGCAGACAGCAACGGTGAAGATCTGGAGTATTATGCCTACGAGTAGCGCCTCAATCATCAGTGCGCTCCTTCCCCACGAGGTCGCGGACATGCTCGCTGGGTTCGTCGTCTGGCCCAGGCGGCGGCCACTCACGGGCGAAGTTCACTGCCTGTTTTGCCAGCATAGCAAGGGCGACTTCTTTAGGCGTCTTACCGCATCGCCACGCCCCATCCAGTGCCAGAATCACAACGTCAATCCATTCGGTCACGTCGTGCGGGTCTGCTGCGATTTCGATTAACTCCTTCCGGATGTGTCGAGTCAAACCAATCGTCCGCATTCCAGGCCCAAAGGTTCGCTCGCTCCATGCCCTCTGCTCCTGGATGTAGACGGCCAACGCATCCCGCCGGGCCGTGGCGAGTTTGGCCATCAACCTCTTCGCTCGTTCGGCCTGGGCCTTCTCGATCACGTCGCGGGATTTCGCGTCAGCTTCCAGACTCTCCACCTCGCACCACACGCACGGGATACCAGTGGCGTCGTGCGTCACGCCTGCCGCGTGCTGGCACTCGACCTGGCGAGGGGCTAGCTCGGCCTCCAGTTCGGCGATGCGGGCCTGGGCCGTGCCCAGGTCGCCATTGCGTATCTCAATCGCGTCCCGCTGTATCTCAATCGCGACACGCATCCGCTCGATCTCGGCCTGGGCCTGGGATAGTTGCCGGTGGAGGCGGCGGTTCTCCTTCTCGTGTTTATCGAGCTTTCGTCTCCCCGCCCCGCACTTCGGGCAGTTGCTCGCCGGGGGTGTCTGGTCAGTCATGTGAGTTCTCCCTTCGCCTCGCGGGCTGCGGCTTCAGTGAGAATATCATCCAGAGAATCAGGTTCATTGTTGAGTCTCCTTCAGTTCGACCAGCCGGGGGATGTCAGTATGGTAGACCAGGAACGTCTTATCGCCTTCGGTCCAGGCCACCGGCTTCAGTGATAGTATAGCCATCAGGATCAGGGCCATTGTTTTTCCTTAATATAGCAAAGCCTCAGGGGGTTCATCGAAGTTTTTCTATGTGTGGGCCTCGGCCCGATGCGTGATGAAGTCCCGGCCTCGGGTGAACGACAACCCACAACACTCTCTGGGAGTCAGGAACTTATCGGACTTCCCGCCGTTGCATTCACTACACGCCGTCACGAGATCGTCCTTGGAGTATCGCCTCTTCTTACCGGCCAGGGGATCCCGATGGTCCACTTCGAGGCGGCGGCCCCCTCCGTGGCCGGGTTGCCATCCACAGTATTGACAGGTGAAGTTGTCACGTTCAAGGATATCGAACCGGAGGGTCTTGCTTCTTGCAGCCCTATTTGTTTTCCGCCTCTTAACCTTCTGGGCTTCTCTCTCCTTGGGGGTCATGTTGGCCTTTCGTTTGGCATCGTACTCCCTGCAGTAGGCCAACCGGGCTTCTCTCTCCTTGGGGGTCAGGTTGGCGTAAGATTCGGCGTGCCACTCCTTGGACTTGACCTTCTGGGCCTCTTCCCCACAATCGACACAGTACTTTTGATTGCCCGTCGTTGGTGTATAAGAAACCAAACATTCTTTACAATTCCTGGCCTTGTGTTTCGTCATCAAGAGATCCCTTACAAGTACCGGCCAGATCATCCCGGCCACGCCACAGTATAGCGAAACCCCAGGAGGTTCACCTCAGACTTTCACCGGCAAGGGCCTATACCACCCACGGCCACCATGTGCCTCGGGTCGGAGGGGGCGGCGTTGACCGTCTCAATGTCCAGGTTCCACAGGAGATCCATCCTCACCATCCGGCGGCGGAAGATCTCCTCGTCCAGGTTCACCATCCCATGGCGCTCCATCTGAGAGAACCTCCTCGTCCCTCCGGCTTCAACGAGGTGGATGGCTGTGGCATTGGTATCGACCATCAGGTCGCCCACAGCGTCCAGGCGCATCGTGAAGTCGGTCTCGTGGCGGTGGGCCACCAGGGAGTAGTCCTCACAGAAACCACCCACCAGGAGCGCCCTCGACACCCGGTAGGCGAAGGACGAGTAGAGGTGGTGGACGACGAACCTTCGGCGTCTACCCTCCCAGGGAAAGAACTGGAGGTGGTTGGGCCGTTCGTCGGGGATCTTCAGTTGGCCATCCACAAGGGCCGACAATCGCCCTTGGTTCTCCGGAGAGGGGTAAAGGCCTCCAACGGCGACCACGGAGTCGTAGGACTCCAGAGGGGCCACCAGGGCCTTGAAACAACCAGGGAGGGGGATCAGGTCGTCATCCCATTTGATCAGGTACTCGTACCCGAACTGGGCGGCAAGTTGGAGACCGCAATTTGAACCGGCCGGATCTGATTGGGGGACACCACTTCTCACCGAGGTCTTCCCCACACCGGCGGGGAGTTGGATGGCGTCCAGGTAGGTGGGATCCTCATTGTTGTCCACCAACCACACAGCACCGGGGGCGGGCCTCTGGGCCAGGACGGCGGTGAGGGTCCGTTCAAGAACCTCGGTCCGGCCACACGTTGGAATACAGACGGCGTATCTCATGTTTCAATCATCCTTCGACAAGTACAGTATCAAACTCAGGGGATAGTGACAGGGTGACCTTCAACCTATTCCCACACCCAGGACAGTCGTATTTCCAGGAATCACCGTCGCCCTTGTTGCCGAGGCCGTCCCACCAGTCCTGGTCCTCAAACCCACAATCAGGGCATGTTGGGTACTCCATCAGAACCTCCCGCCGAGGATAGCGGCCACACCAAGCGTCGCCAAGGCAACCGTGGCCACCACCACGATCTTAAGGGCGGTTTGAAGCCGGTTGGTTTTCTCCTCACCCGGCCTCGGGAACAGAGGCGTGGCCCAGTTCCCACCACAATCAGGACAGGTGTAGTGGAAGTGGGGATCGGGGATCTCAGGGACGAACCCGATTGAACATTCTCGGTACATCCACACGGCATCATGGGATCCACAGTAGGGGCATTTCATGATAGGGCCTTTCCCATCTTCTCTATGAGGCGCAGATCCAGATCATCGAGATCCACACCAGTCTCCACCTCTATCGAATCAACGAAGTTCTTCCCCAGTTTGTATTCCGCCTCCCACGGGACCACATCGTCGAAACCCCAACACGGTTTCCGGACGTGGGTCTCGAAGATCGCCATCAGATCGTGGGCCTCTTCCTTGACAACGTCAACCACAACCGAGTCATGGATCTGGCCACAGATCCAGGACTTCATGTTCCGGCGTCTCATCTCATTCTCAACATTGATCAGGATCCGAAGGAGGCGGTGGAAGGCGAACCCCTGGTTGGGGAGGTTACAGATCTGGTTGAAGGTCAGGAACCCGCGCTTCCCATACTTGATCCGGAAGCCGGTGAGGTAGTCGATGTAACCGTCCTTGTAGTAATCCTCGGCCGTGTCCTCCTGCCAACGCTTAACGTCGGGCATGTCATCCCACAAAATCTTCTCGGCCTTCTCGACGGCCCTCGCCCTCCACTGGGGATTCTTCTTGGCAATGGACTTATGGTACGACCCATAAAACTCCGGGAAGATGAATTGATTCTTCCCTTGAAATCGCTCCTCCCCAGTGATCTCATCCTCAGGCTTCTCGTACAAAAGCCCGGCATACTTGCGGTGGAAGTCAACCTTGTTTCGGATGTTGTCGATCAGTGTGGCGTCAAGTGTGTGGACACCATACCCACGCACCTCGGCCCCGGAGAAATCCATCTCCATGAAGTAGTCGTAGGTCGGAACGATGGTCCGGCGGATCCTGGCCAGTACCGGGTTCCTCACCGGGATGTTCTGCCAGTTGGGATCAGCGCTGGAGGATCTGAAGGACGACACGATATGGAGGAGAAACGATGGATGAAGGCGACCGTTTGGGTCGGCCATCTTCCGGAAGTTCTTAACGTACCCCCTCAACTTGATCAGGTGGGCCTCGTCGATGCAAGCCTCCAGGAGTCGGTAGGTTGACGAGTTCTCACTGACCTGGGTCATCAGATGGCGGATCGATTCAGCGTCAACTGAACAGTCGCCCGGTGTATCGATGTTCCCCTTCTCGTTTGTAGTTCGGAAGGCCTTCAACCCCAAGAGGCCGAGGAAGAGTTTCCGCTTGTCGGCGTCCTTGCCGGAGTCGAAGTCCCGGCCGTACTTCTTCAGGAACCGTTTGGCCTCAGGGCCGGACATCGCACGGCGAACCTCATCAAGTTCATCGAGAACGTCGGCGTCCAGTTCGTTCAGTTTGCCGAGGTTCAGTTGGACACCCCGGATCTTCATCTGGGCAAAAACCGGAATGGCCTCATGGAAGAGGGCGTCCGCGTCCATCATGTCGAGGCCTTTACTGGACATCAAAAAAACCTCTTCCTTCGTTTCTCATAGGACCACTCGGCCTTGCCAACCCGGTCCTCGGCAATGGCGGCGTACTCCGGGTTGAGTTCGATTAGGGTGTAGTCCCTCCCGTGCTGCGCGGCGACCATGCCGGTGGTTCCTGCCCCGCCGAAGGGGTCTAGGACGCGGCAGGGTTCGGGTGGCTGGTCGTGCTGGCAGGCGGGTTCCCAGCC
>Ga0075122_10001945_pt1 | contig 14096 bp, 14 predicted proteins | sample AntAceMetag02UKB_FD_69790 | JGI IMG/M metagenome (GOLD analysis project Ga0075122, IMG submission 69790) | Saline lake microbial communities from Ace Lake, Antarctica - Antarctic Ace Lake Metagenome 02UKB | ecosystem: Environmental > Aquatic > Non-marine Saline and Alkaline > Saline | place... | reverse complement strand
TCAATGTAGCAGTAATATTTGTTAATGTATTATTCCAACTTGAAGAAAGATAAATCCCAGTAGCATCTGAAATAGAAGTAATATTCGATAAAGTATTATTTGTTGAATTGCCTAGCAAATAAATTCCATACTCTGTATTTGAATTAGAAGTTATATTTGCCAAAGTATTATTCCAACTTGAATTTAAGTAAATGCCATGAGTATTTGAGTTAACAGCAAGGTCAAATAAAATATTACCTGAACTTGAATTCAAATAAACTCCTTGGGTGTTTGAGCTTAATGTTGAATCTGAAATACTATTATTTGTTGAACTTGGATGCAACAAGATTCCCTTCACATTTGAACTTGAAACCACTCCAGATAAAGTAGTATTTACTGAATTATATCCTAGAAAAATTCCTGCATCATCATTTGAAATAGTAGTCACCTCTGAAAAAATATTATTTAAACTAGCATAAACATATATTCCAGAGAAAGAATTTGAATTGGCCGTTATACCAGAAAAAGTGTTATTGTCTGAGCTACCCCCAAAATAAATACCATATTCTGTATTTGAATTGGTTGTTATATCATTAAAAATATTATTCTTAAAACTAGAAGAAAAATAAAATCCAGATTGAGCATTTGAATTTGAAGTTATATTTGTTAAAATAATATTATTTGAATTTGAACCCAAATAAATTCCACTAGTTGCATTAGAATATGAAACAATTATATTAGATAAATTATTATCTTGACTGGAAGAAATCAAAATACCATTACCATAAGATGAATTTATGAAAAAATTTGAAATAGAACTATTAGAAATTCCAGAAAACTCAATTCCTCTACCAAAATCATAAATACTCCCATTTTTAATAGAAATGTTATCTTGGGAAGTTGCTTCAATCCCATTATAAAAAGGAAAATCATTACTCGTGACACTAAATCCTCCTAAATCTAATATAACATCATCTGAATCAATAATAAAACAAGTATCTGTTGCGACAAGAGATTGATTCAAAACATATTCTCCAGGGGAAGAAATTGTCTGACATGAAGAAATTTCAGTCACAGAACTCCCCAATCCAATTCCAAATATCAAAGTCAAAAAAGCCATCAAAATAACAAATTTTTTTTCTCTCATGATAAAACATATTTGCTTTAATTTAAAAGAATTGCTATAATGAAAAAAGCTCTATAATCAATTTCCATGAAAAAGACAAACAACCACCAATTAAAAAGATTATCGTGAAACAACAAAAACATTTATAATTAAAAATTCCCAATTACCATTATGACAAAAGAAGTGAAATCAAAAAAAGGACAACTAAATCTTAATCGTTCAATATTTATCCCAACAAAAATAGGAGAAAAGGCAGCAGACAATTTAGCTAAAAGTGCCGGAAGCTGGGGATTTATTATTGGATTTTTAATTTTCCTTGCATTATGGATGGCAGCAAATATTTATGCTTGGTTGAATACTTGGGATCCTTATCCATTTATTTTACTTAATTTGATTTTATCCTGTATCGCGGCACTTCAAGCTCCAATAATCCTAATGAGTCAAAACAGATCAGCACAAAAAGATAGACAAAGATTCGAATATGATTATGCTGTAAACAGAAGGGCAGAAAGAGAAATTCAAGAAATCAAAAAACTTGTTTTAAATTTAAAAAAGAAATAAAAAGTTCTATTTAATCAACAATCCTATCATTAAATTCATAACTAATATTTTCTAACATCTTCTCTTTAACTTTCTCTTTAGAACTAGACCAATCTTTATGCCCCAAAACCCAACCTAATTTTACATAAGCTGTTTCAGTCAACATATCTTTCAAATAAATTATTCCTGTTTCAATTAATTCTCTCCCCGTCACATAAACCAAAGGATCAAGCCTCCCAAAAATAGTTTGGGCAGTTCCAAAAATCAACAAACCTTTTTTCTGAACTTCTTTTAATTTTTTAATCCAACTAACTCTCGCTCCAGAGGTGGCAACATGCCCCAATCCAATCATTTCAAGAATCACTCCTCGATAACCTTCCTTCAAATAATAATCCAAAATAGAAGGATTCTGGCCTGGATAAAATTTCAAGATTGCAATTTTTTCTTCAAATTTATTATCAACTTCACATTTTAATTTATCATTTCTTTTTGGAGAATCAATAATCTTTTCAATTTTATTTTCATACACTTTAAAGAAAGGTTCAAAATTAATTGGTCTAAATGCATCTCTCTTAGAAGTATGCATCTTTCTAACTTTCGTCCCAGCCATTGCATAACAAAAATCATCTGAACTATTTGCATGACCAACAACTGCCACCCCAGAAAAATCAGAAATAGCAACTTCCACCGAACAAAGTAAATTAAGTCTAGCATCGCTACTACCCCTATCGATACTTCTCTGCGAAAAAGTTAAAACAACTGGTTTCCCTAAATTTTTCAAGAAAAAAGAAAGCGCCGAAGAAGTGTAATGAAGTGTATCCGTTCCTTGAGTCACAATAACTCCAGAAATATTTTTATCATTAATTAATTCTGAAACAACTTTTGCAACTTTTTGCCAATCCTTATAATCCATATTTTCAGAACCCTTCATGAACGGAACTTCAACATTAGTAACATTGGCTTTTTCAAAAACTTCTGGAAAATAATTAAATAAATCCTTGGGATCCATTACAAAATCAACTCCTCCTTTTCCCGGATTTAATTTGGCAGCAATCGTTCCACCTAAAATAACCAAAGCAACATTTTTTTTAGCTTTTGAAAAAGGAACCTCAAAATCTTTTATATTTTCTTTCTTAACTTCCAAAACTTTCATATCAATTAATTCTTTTTTATTAAATCCAATATTATATCCATTTCCCAATTTTAATAAAACAAAACCAGTTTCAGGACTTGGCAAAAGAATCCCTTCATAAATTTCCTTTCCCTTATGGAGTTCAACCAAATTCCCAAAATTTTCTTTAAATTTCATAATAAATTAAATAAATCGCAAATTAAAAAGATGTTGGTTGAAAAATTCCAAATAACTCCCCCAATTATTTTCTTGTCCTTGCTCCCAACTTCCCATATTTTGAATCATTTCTAAATGAAAAATTCTCGAACAACCCCAAAAACAAAAAGCAAAATCAATATTATGAGAACCCACCATTTTGCTGAAACCACATATTCTGGTTTTCGATTACAATGCTTCTTTGCTTTTTTTACCATCAATAAAATTAAAATTATCATTATCCCTCCAGAAACAACCCCTCCCAAAGATAAAATTCTCGTGAAAGAAAAGAAATCTGTTAACTGAGTTAATAAAAATAATCCGATTGGAATAAGCGAAGCCAAAAACCAACTTTTATTTTTTGAAAACCTTTCATCAAATTGAAAACTTTCTCTAAGAGCATTCCCCCCAGATAAATAAGAAGTAAACATGGTAAAAATCCCCAAAAAAACAAAAACAGGTCCCAAAGTCAAAGTTGCTATATTGGGCGTATTTGCGCCTTTCATCCCCACAACAATAAAAGTAAAAAGAGCATAAAACAAAACAGAAACAATTGTTCCAGTGATCATGACTTTTTTAAAATATTTTTCATTTCTTTTCAAAACCATTTTAATTTCTGGAATAGCCTGAAAACTCATAAGAGCAAACAACACAACTCCAAAAGGCAACAAGATATTCGCAGAATTAAATCCAAGTAAATTTACAAACTCCACGCTTGGTAAAAACACTACGATAATCAATAATAATAAACTCATAATAATCATCACTCCAATCTTCTCAAATTTCTTTAAAGATTTCAATCCGCCTTTTAACAAAAAAGCCATAAAAAATCCAAACAAGATTCCAAATAAAAGATAATAACTTTCATTTCCAAAAATAACAAAACTTAAACTTTTTCCAACTCCAACCATATAAGCAATTAATGCTGCATAAATCCCAAAAATAACTGCAAACTCCATGACATGCCTAGCCCGGTTACCTAAATATTTCTGAACATATCCAATCAATTGATGATCTCCTTTCGTTCTCAAAACAATTTCTCCCAAATAAAGATTCACAAGAAAAATGATTGCTCCAATTAAAACTATATAAATTAGGGCTGTAAAAAAACCAGCTTGAGAAGCCACAAAAGGGATTCCCAAAACCCCCGCACCAATACAACTTCCAATTAAAATAGAAGATGCTGACAAATATTTTTTAAATCCTTTTTTCATAATTTTCACCCCAGTAAAATTTTAAGGAGAAATCTTTTTTTAAGGGTTTTTATTTTTGCCCCGCTTCCAAAACATTTTTTCTTTTTTTAATAGGTTTGGACTAGGCAAGTGATTTTTTGTGAATCGTCGGATTACCTGAGAATATTTGCTCAGGTTCTCGCACCCCAGGTGCAAAAAATTGCTTAACGAAGTATAAAACATTAAAAAAGAAAAAAGGGCCTGCGGGGACTCGAACCCCGGTCAACAGGGCCGAAACCTGTTATTCTATCCACTAAACTACAGGCCCTTATAAAAATAAATAGATCCTTGATTTTAAAACATTTCTCTTTGTAAAAATTATCTAAAGGGGAAAAAATCTAATTTATATTCTGCATAAATCTTCATTGTCTCGTAACTCTTGATTGAATTTCCAAAACCTTCTCTAATCTCTGAAATGATTTCTCGAAGATGTAAACTATCTTTAACAATTAATTCCAACTCAACATCACTGGAACCAATAGATTTACTATAATACAAAACATATGGATGAACTCTCATGGAATCAATAAAACTCTTCTCTTTAACTTCATTCAAATTTTTAGTCCTAATAAAAACTTTATATCTTTCAAAACCAAGTTTATCGTAATCTACCGTAATTATGTGGCCTTCAAGCACATTTAATTTCCTTAATCTTTCAATTCTAGAAACAATCGTCTTGACATTTAATCCTACTTTTGAAGACATTTCAACAAAGGAAATTCTAGAATTTTTTGCAAGTAAAGATATAATCCTCTCGTCTTTAGAATCAAATTTAATCACTTTAGCTGGTTGACCCGCGTAAATTAAATCAGGTATGTTTTTCTTTTTTCCAAGCAAATATCCAGAACGAAAATGATAAGCTCTAGTAACTAAAGCAAGATCTTTTCTCTCGATAAATTTGCCAAATTTATTATTAATATCCACCATAAATTTTTCAAAAGATTCAAAATTCTCTGGAAAAACAACAACCATATAATCCCAAATTCCTTCACAACCAACAACCCACGAAACATCTAAATGCTTAATTAAATAATTTCTAAAGGCTTTTTCTTCTAGGGGAGAAATATCAATTAATTTAAAATAAAGTCTAAAGGAAAGTCTCCCAAGTAAAGGTGTATTAAGAACAGAAATAAAAGATCTTATTACTCCTTTCTTAATCAGATTATTAATTTTCAGACTAACCCCTTGTTTAGATAATCCAACTTTTTTCCCCAATTGGGAAGCAGATTGCCGACTATTCAAATCTAATTCACAAATCAACTTTTTATCTTTCAAATCTACCCTTTCCATATACTTGGCATTACCCCAGCATTAATTAAATACTTTTCCATTATGACAATTTTTTAAAAAAGAAGATTGATATATGTTCTAAAACATATGATCATTATAAAATTAGGACATGAAAAAATAAAATGACAATACAAACAATAGAATCAAAAATAGATGATCTCCCAAACAGCGAATATTTGAGCCAATATTCTGGAACATGGGCTTTATCAGAAAAAGCAGGAGATATTCAAAACGAAATTCAACAATTAACAGGACAAACTGCTTGGAAAAACTTGGGGAATTTATATTCTAAAATTCTGAGCTTTCTTCCAAAAGGAAAAGATGGTGCTTGGGCTTTTGGAGCTTCAAGTAGAGATTTTCTTTCATACTGGAGCATAAGAGCATATTTGATTGCAGGAGAAGAAGAAAAAGCAATTGAACAATTAAAAAATGCGAAACATTTGGAAAACGTAATTAACACTCTAAGAAATACTTCTGGAAAACTAAAAGAGACTCCAAAAAAAGTTAAAGGAGAAGACTTTAATTTACCCGATTTAAAAAATTATTCAAAGTTTTATAAATATTTTCAAAGAACAAAATAAGAAAAATAAAAAGATTCTTTAGAAAAAACCCCAATAAATAAAAACCCTCCATCCTTATAAAAATCATGAAACAAGAACAAAAAGGAATCACAATAAAAAAAGAAGAGAACATGTCAGAATGGTATGAACAAGTCTGCTTAAAATCCGAATTAGTAGAATTTTCAACTGTTAAAGGTTGCATGGTGATTAGACCAAGAGGCTATTCCATATGGGAAAAAATAAAAGAGCACTTCGAAGAAACAATAAATAAACCACTAGGAGTAAAAAATGCATATTTTCCCCTATTCGTACCCGAATCATTTTTTCACAAAGAAGCCGAACATGCAAAGGGATTCAGCCCAGAAGTTGCATGGATCGATAAAGAATTGACTGGAGAAGGAGAAAGATTGGCAATCAGACCAACTTCAGAAACAATCATGTACGATTCCTATTCTAGATGGATAAGATCATATCGAGATTTGCCTCTAAAAATCAATCAATGGTGTAATGTTGTCCGATGGGAAACAAAAGCAACAAGACTTTTCTTAAGATCAAGAGAATTCCTTTGGCAAGAAGGCCACAACGTATATGAAACAGAAAAAGAATGTGAAGAAGAAACAATTGAAATAATAAAAAGGTATGCTGCACTTTGTGAAAACCTTTTAGCAATGCCCGTTCTAGTTGGAAAAAAATCAGAAAAAGAAAAATTTGCAGGAGCTAAACATACTTACACAATAGAAGCTTTCATGCCTGACGGAAAAGCTCTACAATGTGGAACATCACATAATCTGGGAACTGGATTCGGAAAATCATTCGGAATTTCATATTTGGGTAAAGATGAAAAAAAACACACTCCTTTCCAAAATTCTTGGGGACTTTCAACAAGATTAATTGGGGGCCTAGTAATGACTCACTCCGATGATGCAGGACTTGTTCTTCCACCAAAAGTTACAGAAAATAAAATAGCTATAATCCCATTATTATTCAAAAATAAAAAAGAAAAAGTTTTGGAAGAAGCAAACAAACTAAAAAAAGAATTGAAAAAATTCAACCCTATTTTAGATGACTCCGAAGATTATTCCCCCGGATATAAATTTTCTGAACATGAACTAAAAGGAACTCCAATTAGAATAGAAATTGGTCCTAGAGATTTAGAGAAAGATGAAGTAATTGTAGTTAGAAGAGATACTAAAGAAAAACAATCAATTAAAATTAAAAACTTAAAAAAAGAAATTCCAAGAATATTAGATTTAATGCAAAAAGAAATGTTTGAAAAAGCAAAAGAAAAAATGAACTCTGCAATTGTTGAAGTAAAATCAAAAGAAGATTTCAATAAAGCAATAAAAAATAAAAAATTAGTAAAAATTAATTGGTGTGGAGAAACAACTTGTGAAGAAAACATTAAAGAAAAAACAGGTGCAACAACTAGATGTATTTTACTAAAAGAAAAAAAGGCTCAAGGAAATTGTATTTATTGTGGAAAAAAAGCAAAAGAAATTATGTATTTTTCTAAGAGTTACTAATAAAACTTTCACCACTTCCAAAACACAACCCAGAAAATCAAAATGCGAAACTTCGTCCTATAAAATCTAAAAACCTTTCAAAATAAGTTAGTTATCCATTCTAGATAACGAATTAAGTTCATCTTCCCAAGATAAAGTTCTTGCTAACAAAGAACTAAGTTCATTTTCTATTTCTTTTTTTTCCATTTGTTTTTTTTCCATCTTTGTGGATCTTAATTAAATCCAAACGAATAAAAAACCGTAACTAAATCTGAGAAGTATATTCTTAATTTAATTCCGGTTTAATAAACTCGAATTAAATTAAGCTAATTTAATAATTGAGTTAATCACTAAATCAAAACATTCATAATGCATTCGATTCCAGTTAATACTCATAAAAATAATAAGAAAACACTCTTTTTAAATTTTGCCAATAACCATATCTTTCAATTTTTCTTCAAATTCTTCCAATTGATCAACCCCAACTTGAGCACCGACGGCATCATTATGTCCGCCCCCAGTAGCAAAAGGCAAACTTTCAAGAATTTTCAAAATTTTCTCTTTGACTGCCTTCCCACGAATAGATAAATTCACCCTGGCCCCTTTAACGAATGCAACAACAATCACAATTCCCTTAAATTCATGACTAAGCCTATTCGCAATATCCGCGCTCATACTTGTCTCTCCAGAATATTTAAAAAATAAAAAACCATTATTTTCATATTCCTCTCTTGCTTTTTTCAGATATTTTTTTAATTTCAAATCAATAAAAGTAAATCGCTGATGAAAAAAAGCATTGTTACTATTTTCTTCTAAAACTTCCTCGGGAGTTTTGACCTTAATCAAAAACCTAATCATTTGCATAACCAAACTAGTCCTATCCTTAAGTCCGCTACCAATAATTCTTGCAATTTTCCCAATAGAAGAATCATATAAAATTTCAAAAGCATCCTTTGATTTTAATCCTAATTCAGGATATTTTTCTAAAAAATCCGAATAAAAGGAAGGAATAAATTTGTCAGCAATACATCCCAAAACAGCAATCCACAAATCTTCTTTCCTCTTCGTAATTTGATAAGCCAAAGCAGTAACTGGTTCATTCAATTTGGTTTCATTATACAAAGGATTATAATAATTAACCCAAGCAGGAATTTCCTGAATATTATTTTCATGATGGTCGATCCAAACAACAGGCAAATTTGTCTCTCGCAATTTTTCAAAAAATTCATTAGAAACCGTCGGTTGATCCAAAATAAAAATATAATCTGGAGAAAACTCCTCCACTCTCCGATAATAATCCAAATCTAAAGGCGATGTTTTGACAGGAACCCCGTTTCCACGCTCAATAAACCTCCGAAGCAAAAGATAACTCGATAAACCATCCTGATCATTATCAAAATAAAAAAGAGGATTCTGTGCCTTTTCTAAATGATCCTGAATTTCTTTAACTTCTTTTTCCATTAACATATTCAAAAACCCCTTCCACCATATTTAAAATTTTCCACAACCCTTGTCATCAATTTTTTATCTCCAAAAAAATCAGTAGTATAATTATACGCACCAGCATTAAGAAAAACTATTTTCTCTCCAACCTCAACTTTATTCAATTTAACAGCGTATCTAAAAATATCATCCCTTGTTGGACTATTTCCCTTGATCAAATAAGTTTGGCCACCTTGCTCTAACTCTCCTTCAACAAGCATTTTCGTTCCAGTCAAAACAGTATCCAAAGCACAATTGTAAATGCTCGTATTAATAATCAAATTTTTATCATATTTCTGAATAACTTCCACAATCAACCGAACACAAGGCGCAGCCAAAAATCTCCCCGGTTCAATAAATGTTTCAATATTTTTTTCAAGAAGCCATTCCTTTGCGTCTTTTAATTTCTTAAAAATATAATCAAAAACTTCAACATTCGAACTCCTATAAACAGAAGGCAAACCCCCTCCCAAATTAACAAAACTAATTTCTTCTAAAGTTTCTTCATCTAAAGAATCCTTCAACTCTTCAACAATTTCCCATTCAGAAACATTTTGAGATTTTCTATGTAAATGAACCCCTATTTTTTTAACAAAATCATTCTCTTTCAAATTTAAAATTAATTTATTAACTTTCAAAGCATTCATTCCATAAACAAAATATTTCCCACTTCCAACTCGGTGTTCTTGAAATTTCATTCTCAAAGATAAATTTATTGCAATCTTCTTTTCTTCGAGGACTTCCAAAATTCTTTTCAAATCAATTTCGTTATCAACAACAAAATTTCTAATTCCCAAATTTAAAAAACCCCCCAATTCTTCATTAGATTCAGCCTGAGTGAAAAACCAAATTTTTGATTTATCTTTAATACGGGAAATTTCTTCAAAAGCATGAATCGAAAAATCAACATTCGAAATTTCTTGTAAAACATCTCCAACGATTTTATTTGTTTTATATGAATAACAAATTTTCAAACCAACCTCTTCCAATTTTTTAACTTGGTCCAATAAAATTTTCTTCGATAAAATAAATTCGGCATTCATTTCAATAAACCTTCGGATTTCATCTTGTCTAAAACACTGCACATCATCAAAGGAAAAGTAATTGAAACATCACCAATAACCGTCGCAGCATCTCCCTCATCTTTTATTTTCCCCCAAGATTTCGCTTCTTCAGTTGTAGCTCCAGACATACTGCCTGAACTAGAATGTGAAGTTGTCATGTAAACCGCATAATCAAAACCTCCGGAAAGCAAAGCAGAAAAAACCGCATAATGCTTACTAATGCTTCCTCCCAAAGAAACTAAACCCTTCTTTTCATCAAAACTTAAATCAGTTGTAATTCTTTCCATATCTTTAATCGTATCAACAATAAAATCAGGATGTTTTTGCTGAAACATATAAAGTTGAAAACCAAAACTTGAATCAGCAATCCCCGGACAATAAATTGGAATATTATTTTTCGCAGCATTATGCAAAATAGAATTCTCGTCTCCCACCATCAAACCAATCTCATGCAATAATTCTGAAACACAAATACGAGTTTTCTTCAAATATATTTTCTCCAAAAATTCATTCATCTTATCTTCAAATTTCATATAACTAGAAGTATGAATCAATAAATTACCAACACGATTTTCCCCTCTCTCATGCAAAGCAGTATCATCAGCATTAAAACTAACCACTTCAAAATCTCCCCCAAAAGATTTCATCAAATCTTCTTCAATGGCTCCAGAAGTAGTCACTAAAATATTAGGAATCTTCAAAGAACATAATTGAGCAAAAAAACCCCTCAATCCAGAAGTCACCATATTCGAAGTAAAAGTCAAAAATATCTTTGCTCCAGATCTCTTCATCTTCAAAACAACTCTCGCCGCTTCAGAAAGTTCAATCGCCTGATAACCCAAACTTCCAAAACTATCCACTAATTCAGAAACCTTCATTTCATCATGCCAATTAAAATCTTTAACTTTTTTCATTTGAATAAGAAATAAAGTAAAAACTAACTAATACCCAAAAATCGGAATAGCTAAATTTTTCACTTCAAACATAAAATTAATCAAAATTCAGAGTTTTTAAAATTTTCCTCAAAGAAAAAACCCCCTTAATTTCAATAATGAATCTTCTGGAGACCAATAATCTTTTTAAAACAACAAATCCTAAACAAAATATGAAAAACGCATTAAAAATTATTTCAGGATTAATTTTACTAGTTATTCCAATCTATTTGATTTTCCCTGGAATGCCTTTAGAAACTTGGGGAACAGCAGCATTAGATTTAATAAAAGGCGGAATTACGATTTTAGTTCTTTTAGCAGGATTAATTCTAATTATCCTTGGAATTAACGAAATAAAGAGATAATTATTTAGAAAAAGTTATCAAAATTCCTTCTATAATTGCAGCCAAAATTAAAAGGGGCAAAACTACATAAAAATAAGTTTTCAATGATTTAATTAAATAAATTTTGAAATATTTTTTCTTCTTTTTCTTTAACAAAACAGATCCAAATTTAACTCCGAGTCCCAAAGAAATAAAAATTGCTGGAAGCTCAAAAATTCCATGAGGCAATAATCTCCACAAAGAAAAAAATCCTACCGCATCAACACTCATTCTAGCCACAATTCCCAAAACAATTCCATTTATCATTGCATTAAACACAGAAAAAATTCCAAAGAAAAAACCAAAAATCATTGAGATAAAAGTTGCTTGAAAATTATTTGAAAAAATAAAACCAATCATCTCCAGAGGAGTATTCCCATTTGTTTTTTCCAAAAGTTCTTTAATATATTCCAATAATTTTTGTATTACATTTTCTGGAAAAGGGAAAAAAAATCCAAAGAGAACAAAAACAAAAAAAACTATAACGATAAACCAAATTTGCTTCTTCGATTCTTTCAAAAAATTAAAACATTCTAAATAATCTTTTTTTATTACATTCTCTTTTTTCTTTACCATTAACTAAATTGCCTTCCAATATATTCTATCTTACGAGGGAATTTATTTTTCAAATACAATCCATAAAAAATCCCCACGATAAAACCTCCCAAGTGAGCAAAATTTCCAATCCCTATTTTTCCAACAATAGAAACAATCCATAATAAAATAAGCATTCCAGGTGCTGCATATTTCATTTTTATCGGAATAGGAATAAACATCATAGACACTTTCAAATTAGGAATTAAAATCATCAACAAACCAACCAAACCAAATAAAGCTCCAGAAGCACCAACTGCGGGAGCACCCGAATCAACCAAGCCTGCTAAGACAAATAAAATCCCCGCGAAAATCCCCGATAAAATATAAAACCAAACATATCTTTTTTTCCCTAAAATTTTCTCAATTAAAGTTCCAATAAAAAATAAAGAAAGCATATTCATAAACAGATGAAAAATCCCTCCATGCATAAACATGCTAGTTAAAAAAGTCCAATATCTAAAAACTAAAATATTTTCTAAACCAACTGCAACATAATTCCAAATAAAATTAATAGGAGTTAATGAATCAATTAAAGTAAATACAAAAAAAAGAAGAACATTAATTCCAATGATCTTTTTTGTAACACTCAAATTTTCAAAAAGATTTTTCTTTCTTTTCATAGGAATTTCGTATATTGTCATATTAATTAAATAAGAACTTGGTTTAAATTATTTCTTCTTTCGGCCAACTTTCAAAAAAGAAGCGGCCAAAGATTTTCTTTTTGAAGGAACAACTTTTTTCGTTGTTTTTTTAACTACTTTTTTCACTATCTTCTTCTTAGCTATCTTCTTCTTAATAATTTTCTTATTTACAGCAGGTTTCTTCTTAGTTACCTTTTTCTTTGATACTTTCTTTTTCACAATTTTTTTCTTTGCTACTTTCTTTTTCACAACTTTCTTTTTTGCTACTTTTTTTCCTGATTTTTTATCTGCTTTTGCTTTTTCAGCTAATTTTTCTTTTCTTTTTTCATCCCTTCTTTTCTTTGCTTCTTCTTTCTTCAATAATTTTTCTTTTTCTTCTTTTCTAAATTCAAGCAATTTTTTATGATCTAGCTTTTTGTTTTCTTTACCTATTTCAACTTCCACGAGTTCCAACTTTTCATTTATTTTAGTAAGATTTTTTTCCAATTCTTTAATCAATTTAGAATTGTCAACAGCCTCGAAAAGTTCCCCACATTCATCACAAGTAAAATCCATTAAAAGAGCTTCACTTTCACCTTGTTCAACTCCACATAAATCACAAGCATAATAAATTTGGCCTTTTCTTTTTCCTATCTCTTTTTCATATTCTGCCTTACCATCAAGAAGTTTATTTTTTAAAAAATCCAAACATTTTGCAATTTCAAATCTCCAAAAATAAGTATACCAACCTTTTTTCTTATCTTTTTTTCTTTCAGAAGAAACAAGCCCGTGGTCTGAAATTTTATACAAAATATTTCTAGTTTGATTGATTGTAATCTCCATCTTCTTCGCAATATTAAACTCATTAACATGCTTTTTCGAATTAAGCAAATCTGCTATTGGTTCTGCAGGTTTCCCGACCGTAATCACAATAATTTCTCGAAGAAGTTTATCTAACATATCCTATTTAAAAAATCTTAAATTATATAGCTTTCGGTTGGAAATAAAAAAAGAACATTTTTAAACTATATTTCATAAAGTATATGATAGAGGCAATAAAAATGGGGTTATTTTCTAAAAAAAAACAAAAGGACAAAACACCTAGTTTACCCCCAATTCCTGAATTGCCCAGACTTCCTCCTTTAGAAAATTTTGATGACTCAAAAGAATTGCATCAATTACCAAGTTTTCCCACAAATCAAATTGGAGAACAATTTTCTCAAAATACAATCAAAAATGCTGTATCTGGACAAAACCAACAAGAAATGGATGAAGAAGAAGAAATATTACGAAACCCTTTAATTGCAAAAGATGTTGAAATGGAACCTCGTCTACAACAAATTCCCCATTCGGCAGATTTTCAAGAAGACTATTCTATTCCTACAAATAACATTCCTTCTGCAATGGCTAAAACCTCAATGAAACATTACAAAAACAGAGCTATTTCAACCGAACCAATTTT
>Ga0075122_10001944_pt1 | contig 14097 bp, 17 predicted proteins | sample AntAceMetag02UKB_FD_69790 | JGI IMG/M metagenome (GOLD analysis project Ga0075122, IMG submission 69790) | Saline lake microbial communities from Ace Lake, Antarctica - Antarctic Ace Lake Metagenome 02UKB | ecosystem: Environmental > Aquatic > Non-marine Saline and Alkaline > Saline | place... | reverse complement strand
GATTTGCTCCAGTAAAGAACCTATCTGGTCATGGTTTAGGAGAATATCAAATTCATACTCGGCCTTCGGTTCCTAATTTTGATAATGGTAATGAGAATGTCTTAAAAGAAGGAGATGTGATTGCCATTGAACCTTTCGCTTCAACAGGAGCAGGAATTGTGCAAGAAAGTTCACCAGCAACAGTATTTACTTTAACTAACGATTCTGGAGTTCGAGATCCAATTAGTCGGAAAGTTTTAATTCAGTTAAAAAAGAATAATGGTTTACCTTTCGCCAAAAGATGGTTAGAGAAAGATTTTGGAACAGCAAAAACTAATTTCGCTTTACGAATGTTAAGTAGAGCAGGATGTATTGAAGAACACCCACCATTATTTGATCAAAATCGAGGCAGGGTTTCACAGGCAGAACATACAGTGATAGTTATGGAAGAACCAATTATAACTACTTGGTATGAAGAGTAAGGTTTAAATAGATTGTTTGTTTCTTTTTGTTTAGGTAAATAGATGAAAAAATCAACTAAATTATTATTAATTGTTGGAGTAATAATTATTGTTCTATTCTTAGGTTATTTTATTATTAAATGGAATGGATGTATTGGTTGCCATCAAGATAAAGATTTTAATGAAAAACAAGAACAAATGATGGAACAAATAAAAGAACAATTATTATACAAAAACCATAGTATAGTTAAGAAACTATCCTTTCCATCATCAGATATTCAATTAGAACACGGTAGAAAAGAATATTATGTATTTGGAGTTCATAATATCTTAACAACTCCGCTTAATTTTGGAGTTAAATTTGATAAAGAAAAATGTCCAAATAATGAAGTAAAAATAAATTTTTTATACAATGAGGAATCGCAACTTTTGAACCCAAAAGATAGTTTAGGTGTGAGTTTTGAAATAGAAACAGAAAGTAATGAATCAGAGATTTGTATATCTAAATTACTGATAATTAATTTAGATACAGATGAGATTTATGCAGAGGAAGCATTCTTTGTAAGAATTAATTAATCAATAATTTTAATTTTTGCTTTCTTAAGTTTCTTTTCTAATTCAGAACTATTATTTTTTAAGCAATGATCATCAATTAGAATTCTTGTTTTCTTACCACCATGATTTTTTAAGATATAACCTAAAACCTCATTAAACTCTTTAGAAGTGTAACATTCTTTAGGTTCATAAACATCTCTTCCCCTATTATTAACAACATAATCTTTAATAAAAATCCGATAAAATAAAGCAATTGTAGTAGCCATAATAAAGAGAGTTTAGTGATAGTTAAAAAAGATTTGTATTGTGAAATGGTACTTTAGTTCAGTTTTTCTTTCAATTTCGGCAAAATTTTCCAGACAAAAACCGAAAAACACCATAAAATATATAAAAAAGTAAGACTTTGTGGTAACTATGCAAAAAGAAAAACTTTTAGAAAAGATTAGCATTAACCCAAAAGTTTGTCATGGGAAAGCCTGTATTAAAGGAACAAGAGTCATGGTTTCTATTGTACTAGATAATCTTGCTGAGGGAATAAGTGTAGATGAAATTCTTAAAGATTATCCAACATTGACAAAAGAAGATGGAAGAAAAGTATATTAGAATTAGAGAGTAATTTTTTCTTTTAATTTAGGTAAAATTTTCCAGACAAACAAAAATCCGAGAATAATTACACCCCAGAAAGTTATCCAGTTGATTAATCGCAATGCGAAAAGGATTAAGTTTGCAATCAGGATTATTAAAATGAGATATCCAGTTAATTTTAATTTTTGTTGATTATTCATTTTCATTCATTATTTAACAGCATATTTTATAGTCGATTCTGCAAGAACCTCAATGGTATCAAAAGCTTCTAAATCAATTTCTTCCGGTTTTAACAAAATAGGAAGATCAGTACAACCAAGAATTATTGCTTTAATTCCGTTATTCTTTAGTTCCTTAATAATTTTTTTCAATTCATTTTTATCTTTTTCTAATTTCTTACCAGCCAAAATATTAAGAATGATTTTAGTTAATTTATCTTGTTCTTTTGGTACAACAATGTCAATCCCATACTCATTAAAGATTTGGTTATAAATTTTATACTTAATTGTTGTTTCTGTCGCTAATAAACCTACTTTTTTATATTTCTTAGATTTTACTTTCTTGGCCGTTTCTTCAATTATACTCAAAAAAGGAATTGAAACTTCTTTCTTGACATCATCAAAGAAATAATGAGCAGTATTACAAGGCATTACTAAAAAATCAACGCCAATCGTTTCTAACTTTTTTGCCCCTTTAATTAAAATAGGTAAAATCTTTTTAGGATTTTTTAGTCCCTCAACAATATCTGGGATGGGAAGATTATAAATGAACATTTCAGGGTAATCTTTGTCATACTGAGCTTTGTACTGTTTTTGACATTGTAATATTAATTCATGATAAAATATTGCTGTAGATTCTGGACCCATTCCACCCAAGACGCCAATAACTCTTTTTTTCATTTTAACATATGAACCACACTTTTCAAAGCAAGCAACTTCTGGTCTCCAGTAACCATATCTCTAAGAAGAACTTTATTTTTCTTCAGTTCATCACTACCGATAATAACCACGTAAGGAATACCTAAAGCATTTGCATATTGTAAATTCTTACTCATTCCTCTGCCGTTAAGATCATAGGTGGCATTGATTTTCTCATTTCTTAATTGTTGAATAATTGCCAGAGATTCTTTCTGAGTCTTGATAGGAATTACTAAAACTTGAGCAGGGGTTCTCTTTGTTAATTCTTCTTTTTCTTTAATAGTTTCCATGATCGGAACAATTCCAAAAGCTATTCCCACTGCAGGAACAATTCTATTACCCCCCATAAAATTGCCAATCATTTGATCATACCTACCGCCTCCTGCTAAAGAAGAAGTGATTTTTCCTTTCTTCATAAACGCTTCAAAAATAGTTCCAGTATAGTATGCCAGTCCCCTGGCAAGAGAAACATCAAACTTAGCGGATTTTATCCCCATCATTCTTAGATAAGAAAAAACTTCTTCAAGTTCTTTAATTCCTTCTTTTCCTTCTTCAGTTTTTATCTTCTTTTTTAATTCAGAGAGCGTGATATTTTCTTTTACTAAAGCAAAAACAACATTAATCTGTTTCTTTTGAAAACCCTTTTCTAACAATTCATCTGTAACTCCTTTAACACCAATCTTAGCCAATTTATCAATAGCGATAATAGCATCCTCTTTATTTTCTATTCCCGCCTGTTCTAAAATTCCATTAAGTAGCTTCCGATTATTGACTTTGATGATAGTGTCAAGTTTTAACTTATTAAAACCAGTTTCTGTAGTGGCAAGAATTTCTGCATCTGCTAACATTGACTTACTGCCAATAGTATCAACATCACACTGCCAGAATTGTCTTACTCTGCCAGCTTTGATTGGTCCATCTCTAAAGACAACACCCATTTCATAACGTTTGAAAGGCATTTTTAAAGTAGGGTTCATAGCTACAAACCGACACAAAGGCACAGTCAAGTCAAACCTCAATCCTAACTTTCTGTTTCCTTGATCTGTTAATGTAAAAGTTTCTTTTAACGCATCAGAAGCTTCACCAGCTGCAAATTTTGCAGTTAAAGTTTCATACCTCTCTATGATTGGAGTTTCTAATGGAGCGAATCCGTAAAGTTGAAACACTTCTCTTAAAGTATCAACTACTTTATTCTTGATAATCTTTTCTTCAGGTGGGGAGTCTTGCACTCCTCTAGCTGTCATTAGTTTCATTTGTTTACTCCAGTAAACACTAAAAATCTTTTATTTTTCATTTTGTATATTCTCCTTATTCTTTTATGGTTTATATAATTTACTTGTAATTGTAACTCAAAGTATAGGTTCTTTGGTTGTTATCGTAATACTCACAAATGATCCCATTTACTTTTTGCAATAAGTTTTCCTGTTCTTTAGTTAACTGGTCATTATCCAAATATCTTTCTTTATTAATTCTTTTAATTAAGACAGTGAATACAATCAGCACTTCGTTGTGCCTTAGCCTCTATCTTTGCTTCAGGTGCTCCTAATCCTTCTCCCACAAACCTTTGTGGGTTTTCTATATCTTTTTGCGTTATCATTTTATTTATCTCCACGTTTAATAGCCCGTACGGCTTATTGTTTATTAAAAAAAGGGTCACAGACGGGAATTGAACCCGCTCCAAAAGTTCCACAAACTTTGATGCTAACCTTTACACTACTGCGACCATAAGAATGTGGGGGCTTTTGCCCTAATAATGATGAAATTTATTTAAAACAATTTTATTTATAAGAATAGAGTTTAAACTAGAAAAAAGATTACCGACAATGAATACAATCAACTCTGGTTTGCGTCATAGTAAAAATAAGAAAACACAACCAATATTTAAATGTTTTGTTTATGTTGTAACAAGAAAGTAATAAAAAAAAAGGGCAGCCGGGGGGAATCGAACCCCCGCCCCAAGCTCCACAGGCTTGAATACTAACCGCTGTATCCAGTGACTTAATAGTCTCTTGGTTTATACGACGGCCGCCATGTAATAGTTATCAAATTCAGTTATCTTTTATAAAATTTGTTTATTTTTTAGGTAATCTTTTAATTTTTCCTGTTTTCTTTGTATTGTAAAACCAATCTGATGATAAAATAATTTCATTTGATCCAGATAACACATTCTAAGAGCATAGACATCTCCATTTTTTGCTTTATTATTGACAACAATAGCCAATTTATTATAATCAAATCCTAATTGTGTCATCATTTCTTTTATTTGTTCTAAAACTAATTTATTTTGATTGTACATTCTGATAGAATTTGAGCGTGCTTTCAGATTTATGGTTACAGAACCTTCCGAATCACAAAACCCTAAAATAAACATTTTCATTACTTCTTTATTTTTAGAACTGGTTACTAATTCCGGGACTTTACTTCTATCACCAATAATATCTTTTATGAAATTGGTTGCACCTTTGAATGTTAAATAAGACCGAAAATAAGGATTATTATTCTGAGAACCAATATTTTTTGATGGTTTTTTACCACACCATTTTTTTATAACAGAAGAGAAAAAGTCAACAAAATCTTTATCTTTGGCATCTAATCTTATTTGACCAACTCCAAAGAAGCCATCCCCATATAAAACTCCCAAGATGTAAGATAATTCTGGAGTTAGGATTTTAGAATTTTTTGGGAGTTCTTTATTTGACACTTTTATGAGACCATATTCTTCCAAAGAAAGATTATTCTTTAAAAATAATCGAACAATATCATAACCCAATCCTAACTCTTGTGCTATTAATGGCATAGAGTAACCATTGTTTACTAGATTTGATATTTTCTGTTTCATTTCTTTATTCAACTTTATTTTAGCCCCATATAATTTAGTGTAGCCAAATTTCCAGTTCCGAATAGTAGTTTCAGGAACACCTGTTAATTCAACAATAGAACGAATATCCATATCCCTATTTAGTAATTCTGTAACATAAAGTACAACTGACTTTGGGTATTTCCCTTTGTATCTGAATTTCATTTGAATCACTTATTTATAGTGGTAGAACTTGTTTATATAGTTTGTCCGAACTTGTCCAGTGGGTTTTATAAGTGTGGTAATTTAATAATGAGAAATATTCTTTATATGGCTAAGGATTTTTGAGAAATTAATTTTCTAAACAATAAATATTAAGACACCCGCATAACATTGTTAAGTTCAGTTTTTTCTTGGGCCTAAATTATTTTCTTTCTTTGCTTTTTGATAACTTTTCATCCAAGAAAATAATACCCCCATTTTTAATCTTGGTAAACTTATTAGGGGTAAGATCATTGCAAATATTATTACACCAAGACTAATGTAAAGAAGTGTATCTTGATAATTTATCAAAACGTATATGATTCCAAATATGCCAAAAGCTGCAACATAGATACAGTAAACTAAAAACGGAATTGTCTCAGGGGGTGCTTTTTCAAAAATAAATCTTAATTGTTTACAGAATTCTTTTCTTGCTTCCGCAGATTCTCTTTTTTCATAAGATTCGTTATATCTTTCAATTCTTTTAAGTTTTTTATCATCTATGTTTGCTATTTCTCTTTTAGATAATTCTTCAATCATATTTCAAAGAGTTAACCCTATACTTAAATTATTTGTGAAATACGAGCCCAAGAAAAAACTCCTCACTTCGTTCTACTTATTTCATAGAGAGCATAACATTGTTATGCAAAAAGAAATGATTTGTAGTTGTATAAGACATATTGAAACTGAGTTAAACAACATCAATCAAAGTCAGTGGAGTCCATTTCTACTTACAGCAATTTCTGTTTCAGCTGTTTTGTTAGTTTTTGATTTAAGAAAAAATCCAATAAACCCACTGTGTTTCCCCCTAGAAAGAATTCTTAATAACAATCACCTCAAAAGAGAATAAATAAACCAAATTAGAATAATTAAAATAGGGATACTAACATACAATAAATATTTCCTAATCCTAGATAATCTTAATGCCCTCTCTTTCTCTATTCTTTTTTCCTCTCTTTTCTCTTCCTCAAATGTTTTCTTCTTCATTTCTTCTTCAGAACGACGCCGCTCTTCTGCTTCTTTTTTTCTTTTTATTCTTTCTTCTTCTCGCTTTTTGTACAATTCCCCTTGTTTTGCTTGTTCTTTTCTCTTTTCTTCTTCTTGTCTTTCTCTCCACATAGAAAGCTCTTTTTTGAATTCTTTTGTAGAACTAGTGTCTTCAGTTTCCCACCTCCTCCTATCTTCTTTAGAAACTTGTACTTTTCTTACTCCGCCAGTATTCCCAATTTCTGTTCCCATTTTGACTATAATAGTTCATTTTAATATAAATTTAACTTTGATTTTAGTCCCCGATAACTCCCTAACTACTATGTAGCCTAAATAAAAATACCACAAAATAACATCATTATTCTCAATCTATATAACCAAAACTTTCTGCTTTCTAATAACACGAACTTTAACCCAGTGTGAATAACCAAGAAATTCGCCGCCGGCTTGAACAGGGAAAGGCACTTCACTTCGAACTTCGAATCTCTTGCCTTTTAGTTTTAGTAAAGGATGTTTTTCTAAGTTAAATATTCCCAAAATTAGTCCCCATAAACGAGCAGCTTTATTGAAAAAGATTGAATGAGTATTAATGGCAGCAAGAGCATAAACTTGACCATCATCTGCTTTAACTTCTCCCAATAAAGAACGAACCCCATAACCATAATAAGGAATCTTAGCTAAAGTTAAATTTGAACAATTTTCCAACAATAATTTTTTGCCATTAATTTTACATTTAAAATCATAATCTGCTTTAGATCTCATTAACGCTTTCCAACTAGCTTTAATATAATCAGAGAAACCATGTTGAGTTCTTTCCATACTTAAACGAGCAACTTCAGAATCAATTCCTAAAGTAAGGAAAGTGGTTTGTTTTTTACCTTTCTCCCATTCAACTTCTAAAATATCTAAATTAATTTCCCGAAAATTAAATCTGGAACGCAAATACTCAAAACGTTTTCCACTATAAAAGTAAGAGTAATAAGCATTGCCCGCTCCTAAAGGAAAAAAGCCTAAACTTTTTTTATGGAATGGTTTGTAATCAAGAGCACCTTCAAAAGAACCGTCACCGCCAGCAATCATTACGTGCGGAGTTTTTTTAACCAGTTGATTACTACCAGAAAACATATCTTTCTGGTTTCTAGGCAAATAACGGAGAGTTACTTTTCTTCTTTTAGCAAAAACTTCTAATAACCTTCTTCGATATTTATTTTTATAACCTCTTGCTCTTTTGTTTGCTAGAATTATTAAATCTTCTTTCTCTAATTTTGTACCAACTTTTTTTCTGCGATATAAACCCTGCCAATATGAAATACTGTAATAAATAATTGAAAGTAAAGCGAATAGTATTGCTAAAAGTATTGCTAAAACAGTAAACAAATTGATGAAAATCAAAAAATTGTCATTAAACCAATTTTGGTAAACATAAAATTCTTCTAACAATAAACCAAGAACAATCGCTATTTTTGCATAAACCATAAGTTGGCCATGCCACTTTTCAGCAACATGTAAATTCTCATTAGAAGAAAACCAACGGAAAATGGCCACAATAAAATCTCTGAAAATGAAAAATGAAAAAATCCAAAGTGAAAAGGTTCCTCTTAAAACAAAAACTAACAGTAATCCTAAAGCTAAAATTTTATCGGCAAACGGATCTAAAAAAGATCCAATTTTGGTAACTTCATTTCTTTTTCTGGCAACATAACCGTCAACAATATCACTGATAATCGCGAGAATTAAGAGAATGATAGCCCAGAATAAAGCAGTAGCTGTTTCCTGATAAATCAAGTAAGCGATGAAAGGCAAAATCAAGATTCTAAATAAAGCAATTAAGTTAGCGATGTTCATTATAAAAGAAGAAAAAGAGAGAAGTTAAAAAGATTTCTATACAGATGGTTAAAAACTGGCGTATAATTATCAGATTAGTAGTTTTTGAGGATAATAATCTTTATTAAGTCCTCTCACTCCTAGCATTTAAAGGGGTTAATATGGCAAGTATACTATTCTTGGGAACGGCAGGGAGTTCAGCAGTGGTAACTAAGCAATTACGTTCTTCAGGCGGAATTATATTATGTGTAGAGGATTTACAGTTTCTGATTGATCCTGGACCTGGAGCAATAACTAAAGCCAGAGAATATGGAGTTAATTTGCATCATAATACCGCAATTCTAGTTTCACATAACCACCTTAACCATTGTAATGATTTAAACGCCGTCATTGATGCAATGACCCATTCTGGAATTGAACAAAGGGGAATTATTTTAGGGAGTAAGTCTGTTTTACAAACTCAAGAAAATAGTCATCCTTACTTAACAAAGCATCATCAAAATTTAGCAGAAAAAATTATTCCTATGGAAAAGAATCATAAAGTGGGAATTGAGTTAATTGAAATTAATGCTCTTTCAACAGAACATACAGATGAAACGGCAATCGGATTCAAATTCTTTTGTCCAAAATTTACGTTAAGTTATAGTGGAGATACAAAATTAACTCCGCAATTATTGGAAGAATTAACTGGTACAGACATTTTAGTTTTAAATGTCCCTTATCCAGGTAGTAGTGGTAAAGGAATGAATTTAGATACAGAAGCAGCAATCAAAATTGTTTCTCATGTGCGGCCAAAATTGGCAGTGTTAACTCACTTTGGATTAGAGATGTTAAGAGCAGACCCAATTCAAGAAGCGAGAGAAGTACAACGAATTACCGGAGTACAAACAATTGCCGCTAAAGATGGATTATTAATTTCTCCGCAAAGTTATGAACGTTCTAAAAGTCCAATAAAAGGATATGATTGATTCTTTATAATAAACTAATTAACCAAACTACTCCTAAGCCGATAAAACATCCTGCAGAAATAAATGGCATGGCAGGATAGAATTTCTTTTCTTCAGCTTTCCAAAACAAGACCGCTAAACCCGCCAAAGCAAAGAAAGGGATAATTAATGATTGCCATAAACCCATCTCTTTAAGAATAACGCCGGCAAAGATTAAAGGGAAGGCGATATCTCCTCCGCCAAGAATTGCGGTGCGCACAGATTTCTGGATAATCTTTGTTTTTGTTGCTGTTTTTGATGCTGATTTTGTAAGACTAGAAGTTTTGCTCTTTTTTGTTTTTGGTTTTTCTGCTTTCTTTTCTTTTAAATTCATTTTACCTAATTGATATGGAATCAATAAACCCGCAAATACTTTTGCTTTCGCTTGCGATTTAGCAAGAGTAATCATGTGTTTAGATTTCCAAACAGCATAAGCGTCATAAATAGAGATTAAAATAAGTAGAATTGAAACGGAAAAAAGATTCAACATAGGAACAAAGATAGCTGCTAATCCACCATACATAAAAATTTCGGTCAAGTTTTGAACCCATATATTTGGTTTAAATATTTTCCAAAAAGCAAAAACTAACGCTAACAATAACGCTAATTCTACTTTAATAAAAGCAGTAAAAGAAACTAATAAAGCGATAAAGACGGCAATTAGAAACCACGCTTTCCAAATCCAAATCAGTTTAAACTTTATTAATAATAATAAAAAACCCGTTCCGATAAGTATTGCTAGAAGGATTGGTAAATAAGAAGTTTCTTCATTTATTGGTGGTCGTTCTCCAATAGGTAATTCTTTAAATGTTGTTTCTCCTAGTTCATAAGTTTTTAAAGGATCAATGTATTTGTACAAAGTAGCGATTCCCATAAATTGGGCCACTAAGAAAATAGTCAAAAGGATGAGAGTAATTTTCAAAGTATGTTTCATATTGAGTTGAAGTTATCGCAATGTTTTAAAATGTATTGACTACTCCAGAGAAAGTAATGTTTCAGAAAGTTTATAAAGAGATATTAACCAAAATATAAAATGGCAAATAAGACTATTAGTTTAGAACCAAAAGGATTTTTTGAAGAAAGACAAGCAAAGAAAAGTTACCCTCAAAGACTGAGAAAAGTTGCAGAAAAGTATCAAAATTGTTTTGAAGTTCAAGATACTCTTTTTGGCGATAATGACGCAGTTCAATATTTAACTTCTTTAGCAGAAGATACACTTGAGAGACGCCATCATTCTTCAAAAGAAGCTGAAATTTTTGATAATTTAGAAGAAAGATTTTCTAACTTAGCGGATAAAGTTTTAGTTGGAAATCCACATTATCAACAACCAGTATTTAATTTAGCAGAAGCTTTACAACATAATGGCTTTAATAGTTTTGCTTCCATTACTTATCATGCTTTATCCGAAACTGAATTAGAACCTCATTTACGCCAACAAGTAAGATTAGGATTGATTGGAACCGGCGGGGAAAATTTAGGAATGAAAAAAAATGAAAAAATTACTAGCAGAGGATTTGTAGAAAAACAATTAGCTGATTTCATTAATGAAGATCCTGCTATTTCAGAAAATTATGATGAAATAATATTAGAAAAAGCAATAACTAATTATGGTATTGATTATGGAAGAAATCCCTCATCGGAAGCTTCATTATTATTTGGAAGTAAAGATCTCTGGATGGAAAGTAATAAAGAAAAACTTAATGTAGAAAGATTAAGTTATGCAAAGCGTGATTTAGAATTAGCGTTAGAAAAAAATCCTGATTTATTGTTACCGATATATTTAATTGAAACACATTATATGGTAGCAGGGAAAAGTGAGATTGCTAATGTGGTTAGTGATGTTTTAGCACCTCATGATGTAAAAACAATAGGATTAGAATTTACTGACAAATTGATTGCCAAAGCAAGAGAATTCAGGGATTTAGGAATGTATAATGAATGTGTTGGTGTTTGTGATAGAGTAATCATAAATAATCCAGGCAATTTTCATGCAAATTACTATAAAGGAACTGCAAATATGATGGCAGGAAATTTAGAGGAGGCGGGTATAAGTTTAAGTGAAGCTGAGAATAATTTAATTCTTTTAGCAGGAGAAGTAAACGTTGCAGAAAAAGAGAATCTGGCTCAAAGTTTAATAACATTAGGAACCCTTTCAGGATTAGTTGATGACAAAATTAATTTTTACCAAATGTCAATTGCTGTTCATCCAACAACTACCGCCAAACACAACCTAGGATATAATTTAGCTAAAAATGGACAATTAGATGAAGCTAAGGGAATATTGGGTGGTTTGTTAGAAGAAAAACCAAACTTAGTAGGAACCAGAAAAGTTTATGAACATTTCTTTGCTCAAAAATAATACCTCAACCGAAATTGCTGAAATCTAATTTTTGTTGATTTTTTTCTTTATCTTCTTTTTTTGCAAATTCTTCAAAAAGTGGAATTTTAATAGGCACAGCAAATCTGGTGAATGTACTTGTAACTAAAGCTTCGCCTTTATCTAAAGCAGCGATGTTTCTATTGTCCTGAGATAAATCTTGCGGAGAAGATTCTATTATTGCTTGTCGTTCAGAATTCATTTCTATGCCCAAAATAATTTTTGTGTTCATGTTAGCCAGAATGTTTTTTGGTATTTCGCTTGGTAGTTGAGTTATAGCGATTAGGCCCACTTTAAACTTTCTTCCTTCCCTGGCAAGAGTGTCAAAGATATTGCTGCCCTGTTCAAGAACTTTTTTTCCAAGAACACGTGGAGCTTCTTCTAAAACTACAGAAATGACTGGTTTGTCATCTAGGATTCCTTTTTTTTTATAATATTTATATTTTTCAAAGATTTCAGTAGTGATTAAACTGCCAACAAGAATTTCTATCGCTCCAGAAAAAAAACTGGTATCGATGATAACAATTTTTCCTTGTTCTAAATCTTGACAAATCTCACTAATGGTATTTTCCCCAGCAGTTTCATCAAAAATCCCTTTACAATATAATTGATTATTTTCAAAATCTAAATTTAATAAAGATATCAATTTTCTTTTAACAACAGAAATGGTATCTTCATGAAAATTTACTTGTTCGATTTTTCTTTCTTCAAATAAACTACGAATCCAGAGTTCTTTGAATTTTCGGTAATATGCATAAAGACATTGACGTTGTGGATCGCTTAAAGAAGTGGCGCCCTGAAGATGTTCGGGTTTTAACTTAGCAAGATTAATTTTCAAAGACCTAGCTCCCACAGGAGGAGTACTAGGAGTATAATAAGAAACCCGATCTTTATTGGGATGGTCTTTCAATCCCAATTCTGTTCGGCCGTAATATTCGTCGTGCGGATCTAAAACTAACATCCCCGCATAATCATGATTAAGAATTTCCCAAAGGATGCAAGACATTAAATTAGACTTTCCTTTTCCAGTCGATGCAGGAATTAAAACATGATGAGAGAGAACGTCTTTTCCTTGGAGGAAAATGTTGAAGTCCATTTCTTTACTTCCGGATCTTAGTTTGCCAAGATAAAGAGGATTTTTAGGTTTAGTAATAAATGAAAGATCTTCTTTTGTTATTTCTCTAACTTTACTGAAAAAAGTTGGCAGCTTTTTACAAGTCTTACTACTCTTGGCAATGTTAAGAATTGGTTTTAACAGGGCTAATTGGTAGTTTCTCAAATTTTCATCCATGATTTGAAAAGAACCCTCTTCTAAGTTCATCCCAGAAACCATCTCTAAATTTTGTTGTGAAATTTGACTGCCGTAGATAAGGTCATAAACTTGCAGAATAAATTTTTCGTTGTTATTTTCGATTACGGTAAGTTCGCCCAATTCAACTTCTTGGTCTGCTTTAATACGCATTACAATCTTACTGAAATCACCGGAAACGACTTGACCTTTAATCATCCCAGAAAGTGTTATTTTGTTGTTTTTAAGGATTTAGGTTATGAATAAGATAAATGAATGAAAACCTTTTTAAAGAACCACCATTATTTGATATAAAGATGACAGAAGCAATCGTAATGCATTTCAGACAAGGACGACATCACGTTAATCCTAAACAGATGATTCTTAAAGTAGCTGATACAGCTGAAGAAGCTGAGAAAAGTATTGGTAAGACAGTTACTTGGAAAAGTCCAGCTGGAAAAGAGATTAAAGGAAAGATTTCTGCTTTACATGGCCGAAATGGAAATGTAAGAGCTATTTTTGAAGATAAAGGATTACCTGGGCAAGCTTTAGGCCAGAAGATGAAAATTGAATAATTTTTAGTTGTTTTTAAGTTAATTTTAGATGGAGATTAAAGATTTTTATAACCTTATTTCTGTTGACTACTTAATAGTGATAAAAATAGCGAAAAGTTTATAAATAATAACAGCTATTTAACTATAAAATGAGCAAAAATATTGCAGTGGTAACAAAAGAGGAATTCTCAAGAGAAGTTACTCTAGAAGATGTAATCTCAAGAGGAGGTCAAGCTAGACGTTTTTTAGCATTTCCAGACTTATTAAATAAATTAGGGATAAATCAAAGTTCTGCTAGAATCAAACAATATACACCTAATGAATTTCTTGAAGAAGATCAAAATAAAATTGATAATATTGTTTTAGATAATTATGTTTCAAGAGATGGTTCTTTGGAAAGAATGTTACTTTCCCAATTACAAACCCAAGATTATGAAAAAATTGTTAACCTTTCTGGAGAATCTTTAATTAAAAATGAATTAAAAGAGCACAGTTTAACAGAAGTTGATTGGTCAAATTATAAACC
>Ga0075122_10001941_pt1 | contig 14114 bp, 22 predicted proteins | sample AntAceMetag02UKB_FD_69790 | JGI IMG/M metagenome (GOLD analysis project Ga0075122, IMG submission 69790) | Saline lake microbial communities from Ace Lake, Antarctica - Antarctic Ace Lake Metagenome 02UKB | ecosystem: Environmental > Aquatic > Non-marine Saline and Alkaline > Saline | place... | reverse complement strand
TGAATACTTAGTAATGCATAAGACAAAAACAGCATACCTTAATTTTGTCCGGGTATCACATGGTATTTCTCTGCAAATTAGGTGGCTTATGGAATACCCGCGTGAATATTCTATTGAATATTTAATGAAGACTTATTCAGATTTATAATGGAGATGCAATGAAATTTGAAGAAATAGACGAGTATTTGGCAATACATAACATACCGACAATGCTTAGGCCAGGCGATACGAAAGCATTCGAAATTTTAATGCGAATCAGGTGGCATTTGGAATTTCCGCGTATACGTTCTATGGATTTTGTAATGCAAATTTATTCAGAATTATGAAAGCTAGTAAAATAGACGAGTATTTGATTTGGCAAAAACTACCATTTATATATAAAACGTGTATCAATACTGTAGATTTTATATATATAGAGGCAGCTTTAGAATATATGGCGGTATGCCAAGGACACAGTAAGTTGCGGTATAATGGACGTTATGAGCTATTATAGTAACGGAGAAATTATGAAAGCCAAGGATATTGATATTAGTTTAGCAGAAGATTTAAAGATAAAAAGTAGAAGTATTATAGTAGATTCTACTAAAATATATAATCTTATTGTAATAACCGTTACTGTATCTAATATTATTGCTCTTGAATACACTAAAGATATATTTGATATGACATATAGTGATTTATAGTAACTTGGTTATACAACATACAGGCCGTAAGATTTGTATAAAGAAAATATAAAATATGTATTGATAATATAAAATTATATAATATAAGAATAGAACGATTAAAGAATATTGGAGGAAATATGAAGGCTTCTGAAATAGATCTTCATCTAATTAGTAAAAGTGAAGAATTTAAAGAAATGGACGAGATTGTTGTTGAGAATATCGGCGGTATAGACCAAATGCGTATAGCTTTCTTGTTTAAGTGTTTTAGCAATGTAACGGCAAGGAATATGTGTTTGTTCGGCTTCTTTCATGCTAAAGCATTTTGCATGAAAATAGCTGGTGAACTTGAGTCGACGAATCAATTAAATATGCGATATTATTCCTCACCTAGAGCTATGTCAGTTAGTGGTGATTTTATTTCGCCCGCAGTACCAACAAAACCTGGCAGTGCATATAATGCGTCTTTGCCGGTGAAAGCTATGTCGACTGCAGGCTCAGGTATCGGTTCAGCTCTTGGTGCGTTATTGGCAGCACAAATGCATGGTAATCCCGTAAAAGTAGGTGGTTCTTATCAAAATAGAAGCATAGGCCTTACGCTAGATGATATTTTGCAAATTTTAGATTTAGATATGGATAAAGATTTAACGTCTAAAATATTCGAAAAAATTGATGAATTAGTATCTTCAAATTATAGTTATAATCATCAGCAATGCACTTGGGCAACTGGAGCTGCTGGCATTCGTCAAAATCAATTTTACTACGGGAATATAAGTGGTAATACTAGTGATATATATACAAGTGACAGTTCTAAATAAAGTTCTTAAAAGGAGACAAATTGAAAGCAAGATTTATAGACGTTGCTTTAATGGCAATGTGGAGAGAGAGCGATTATCGGAATAAGCTATATTGGTTATGCAATAAGGCAGACTCGCCAGCCGTGATTGAACAAGTTTATTCCATAATGAATGGTGACAATCATAAGGATATGGCAATATTTTATCATGGTTATCCTTCACGCATTACTAGGAAAAATGAATTGTGGAAAACCATAAAGGCGAGAAGATATCCTAAATACTAGATTTTTTGTTATAATATAATAGTGAGAAAACTCACTGCTAGTTTTTGTTTTTATTATACGTTTTTTAGAGGTGGAAATGTTATTACTTTATGAAGTAGTTAATTTAGCTAAATACAACAAGATATCAATTGACAAAAGATTGACGGCAAATTTTAAGGCATTAGTGAAAAATTATGGAAAGCAACTGAATATTAATGATGATACGTTCGGTACGTTAAAAGCAAAGATGTTTAAGTATTACAAAGCAATGGAAAAAGCCAATGACACAAACAACTTCGCAATGAAATTAGTGCTAACTAAAGATCATAAGATTATATTAATTACAAAAGATAATTATGAAAATTACGATATTACCGACAAATTAAATATACCGGACGACGCACTTATAGCATTAAAGAGAACTTTTACAAAGTATGATAGCAAGGATTAATAACTAAATGGGTTTAAGTAAGCAAGCAAGAGATTTCTTCGCATCGAGGCATACCGTAAGGTTTGCTGGCGATGCAACTGATGGTCATTTCATCTGTATTAATACAGTCAGAGACGGCGTGAGAGCTAACTGGAAACCCGCGAACACAGACATAACTCATGTTGCAGCAATAGCTATAGATGTTGATTATTCAAAAGATATACAACGTGAAGACAGCTATGTGCCGGGTGAAGAAGAATTAATAAAGTATGTCGAAGACATTATAGAGGAAGAAAAAATACCGCATCCAAGTGTTATTGTACATTCTGGATACGGTGTTCATATCTACTACATATTAGATAAAGAGCAACCATGGAATAGCGACATAGAAAATACGCGTTCAGAAATTACTATAAGTCTTATTGAAAAATTTCATGGCGATGCTCAAGTAAAAGATCTAAGTAGAGTCTTAAGGCAGCTTGATTCATTAAATAAAAAACATAACAATGTTGTAACATGTAGGGTTATCAAAGATAACGATATTGTATACGATTTAAAAGATTTACATAAGAATGTTCTAAAATTATCATCTGCCAAGAAAACAGTAGTAAGCATGAAGGGTGCTGACAACAGCGCCATAACTGCACGAGATGCTATATCTTCTGGCGGAACATCTTATTTGTCTAATAGTTATGATAGCAATATAGAATTACTCGAAGACGTTTTGACGGTGTCTCCTGGTGGAATCAAAGTTCAGGAAACATATGGAGACTATCCTTCGACAACAAAAATGACAATCAAGTGTTTATTCCACAAAGATAATCATCCTTCTGCATTTCTGAGAATATCAGAAAAGAGCGGACAGATTGTTTATTATAAATGTTCATCTAGTAAGTGCGGAGTTGAGTTAAAAGGTCTTGAAGCACATCAAAGAGTAGAACAAAAACTATCTATAAAGCTTCCTTATGATAAATGGGAAAAAGTAAGAGATTCATATCGCATAGAAAACTCTGGTAATATGACCGATGTTGTCTATATAGACGATACTGGAGAAGTCGATAAGAATGGAGAAAAAAAGATAAAAGAATATCGTATTTTCTCTACCACATTAATGCCGGCCCCAGTAATACAGAAAAATACAAAGAAAGTGTTTTTAACATGGGATATTGGATCTGAAAGATATGTGGAAAAATTACCGTCTTCGGCCGCAGGTTTTGGCGAAAGTCAAGTATCAACCTTTGTTATAGATAAGTATGAACAGACTTGTAGATTTTTTGTAAAAGCATCGTTAGAAATGTCTGAAAGAACTGGATGGTCTCAAGAAGAAAATAAGTTTATGTCTTGTTCTAAAGACTTGCTATCAAAGCAAAATAAGAAATTGTTTAATGCAAAGTGTGAAGAACAGATGAAATCTTATTTAGAAACAGACCCGAGAATTCCAGCAGTGTATGCATACGCTTTAGCTAGCTTCTTGCCAAATGCACAGAATAATATAGTGTTATTCAAAGGTGATACCACTTCTGGTAAAACTTGGTTGATGGGTATTCTGGAAAATCATTCGTCTTATGCTTGTTTGGATGCTACGTCATCTACAACTAACTTTGTAAGGGAGGGTATATCTGAACCTTACAGCATTACAATGATAGATGAAATAGCTAAGCTTAATTCAACACAAGCTAATCTGACACAGCTTTACTACGATATTTTTGGCGGTAAAGGTAAAGGTAGATTAACTAGATCTGGTGTTAAGAGAAAGCAAGCGGTATTTAGTCATATTACTTTAATGGCAACTGCAGAGTCAGTCCCTATCGATGGATCAGAAGGTATGTTGAATAGAATAGCATTTTTTGATCTGGAAGGATTAGCTCAAGAAAAAAAAGGTAAAGACACTAAGGTAACTATCGCTACTTACTTAAAGACACATAAATCAGATGTGCTTGACATGTATGACAACATGTCGATGGACACAGCGAATGAATGGATTGAGAAAGCAAATAAAAAAGTAAAAGATATGAATGTAGATAGTACCAGGGATGCTGATTATTTAAAGCATGCTTTAGCTTCGTTGATGATATTGAGTGATAGATTTAAATTATCTAATTACGAAGAAGTTGTGTCATTAATTGTGGCAACAACAAGAAACAGAGTTAAGGAATCTCGTTCAAGAGTGTTTGAAAGAATGCAAGATATAATGTGTTCTGGAAGAACAGAAACTACGGATACCCGCAGTATCGGCCAGTATGAGATTGCTTATAAAATAAAATATGATAGACAAGGCATGCCGCCAATATGGGCATTTCAATTCAAAGATGGTGATTATGGATTTACTTCTGGTCAATTAAATGAGTTTTTCTCTATAACAAGTGGTGGAAATGAATACGTATTAAAAGAGCATTCCACATGCATAGAGTTGCGAGGAAAACACAGAATTAAAAAGATAACATTTAATAGGGAAGAAGAAGAGGTAAAAACGAGGATGGTGGAGATCAAAAATAATGATGGAAAAACAGAAGTCGTTGAAGAGAGACTCGAAGGATCTGAGTGGAGAAAAGTTACCTAGGAAAATGTATGACTACTATACGAATAATAATATGTCAAATTCGGTAATAGATATACTTTACATTCCAATCTTGGGTGAATCATTTGCGAGTAATGCCTGTTTAGTAAATCCTAAAGTAATCAGGCCGCCTCAATATACTAAATTTGATAGAAAACAAATAGCATTTTATGATTCCATATATATAAAAAACGATATTTTTTATGTAGGTGATTTCATAATAAAAATATATGCAAGTGGGAAAACAAAGTTTATACCTCGCAGCGAAACAGAAAAGTTTGATGAAGTGTTATTAAGCTCGTTTTAGGAAAGAAAAAATTATGATTAAAAATGACCAAGCAGTCGGAAATGAAATGGATGTTTTCTATGTAACAGATGAATGTCCCAATTACGCGCCAGCATTCTTCTCGAGATCTATTATGTACGAACCAAAGTTTTGGAACATAGATACTGAGATAGTTGGTAAACATGAAGATGGAAAAGATAAATTCAGAAAAATGACAATGATAGTCTTTTCTGAAAGTGTTTTAATCAAAGACGGCGAAGTATATATTGGTGATTTCAATTTGATTATCTACAGGGGTGGAGAAATTGAAATTAAATATAGAACTGAACCTCTTGACGATGTAGACAAAAAACTTGCCAATATAGTTAATTAAAAAGGAGTATTAGTTATGGGAATGTTCGGTAGCGAGGGAGAATGGAGTCTACGTAGTGTCAAAGATCCTAGGTGGAATTGTTCAGGCAGAGGCTTTATCAGCATGGGTAGTCGCCCAGAAGAAGCAGATGCTAAAATCGAAGAGATGGAAGAGAAGTTTGGCGAGATGCCAGACGACTTGACTTATAGTTGTATGAAAGATTAATTAAATAAAAAAGGAGCCTTCCGGCTCCTTTTATTTCTTCTTGATAGTTATGATCATTTCTCTGCTCTCGTTGTTAAACGAAGTTTTAATAGTGTAGTTGATTTTCTTCCCACACATATCGCAGATAATGAATGCTTTTTTTTCTTCTGCAAATGCGACTTTCTCTAGTAAATCGTTATAGTAAATATGAGATCTACAGGATGGGCACAATAATGCTTCTCCAATAATCTCCGGGTTACTATCAACTAAATCAAGCGGAATATCAGATGCGTTTCTTTTTCTACGACCCACAACATACCTCCATTTAAATTATGGGAGTTCTTTAAAAATCATGTCAACCCAGGTTCTACTTGGACCAGCGTTGACGTTAGTAATTCTTACTCTATATTGTCCAGCAGCCTCAAAGACCATAGGCGCTTTTTCGCAATAATCTTTTGTAGTAGTCACTAATACCGAGGTTTCTAAAAGTGTACCAGCTCCAGTAATTGTGGTCCCTTGGTCAATAGTAGTTAGTGCAACGCCTAAGTTAGCGCTTCTAGCTCTATTCAGATTAACGGGAACAATTGCAGTACCAGCCGCGCCAAGAGTATCCGCTTTATATAAAAAGATGTCAAATTCTGTATCGTCGCTTCCGCCTTCAAGTTTAATTACTTCAATCGGTTTTGCTCCAACTACAATAACTATATCCATACTTGCAGCGCCGAGAGATTCGTAATAGTATACTCTATATACTTCGCCTTTAGAACTGTCTCTTAATGATTCTAAGTATTTTGTTTTTTCTTCTAAAAACATTTATTTTCCTTTCTTTTATCCCTCGATCCATTTTAGGTGAACCCAAGTTCTTTCTGAGTTAGTAATATTAGTTAGTTTCACATTATAGACGGTGCTAGGTTTTAATGATATAAATCCTTCATCGCATAAGTCTATTTCACCCAACGTAACTTGATCAAGAAGCATTAAAGTTCCGTCGGTAGCTATTGTTGGTGTGTGTGTTACTGTGACAGTATTGCCTGGAGCAGCAGCTTTCGTCATATTTAAATTATATTCTATTACGCCAGTTCCAACTACTGTAACAGCGGTTGGTGCTTCGTATAATGCAACAATTGCACCAGTATCTTCTGATCCTAGAACACATGAAAAAAGTTTTGCTGGAGTTGTGCCTACAGTAATTAATATATTTGCTGCAGCAGCAGGATTTTCGGCTTCTTCTCTTGTCGCCATAAAACCTTTGCCCTCACCAATTTTTTTCTTTAAATCAATCCAAGTGCCTTTTTCGCCACTAAACATTTTCATTATTTATTTCCTTTCGTTTATTCCTCTGTCCAAACCATTTTTACCCAAACGTCTAATGGACCTGCATTTGGATTAGTAATAGCAGCCATGTAGATGGTTCCTGCTTTTAAAAGTATAGGAGTAGTTACGGCACCTGCGTCTTCACTTGCAGTGACATCGCTCTCAAATATTATTGTTCCGTTCGCAGTTGTAGTTGGATCTTCTGTAATTGCTACAGTTGTTGTTTTACCAATTGTTCCTCTGTTTAAATTAAAGGATGTCAATGCTGTACCAGCTACAGTTTGAGTCGGTGCTTCGTAAAGGCCTATGACAGCTAGTGTGTCTTCCGATCCCATAGTGCAAAAATAAAGCATAACTGGTTTAGTTGTTGTCGTAAATATATACTTTTTTGTGGTCGCAGCTATATTGGCTCGATCAAAAAACTCGTAAGATTTACCTTCTTCGGTTTTTTTGTTAATTTCTTCTAGTTTCTGTTCTACATAGTACATTTTTTTCTCCGTGCGCGTAGAGATTAGTTGTTAGATAAAATATAAAGTAACAATTTTCTACTATATTACAATAAAAATATTATTTTATTCAATGATTTTTGGCAATTTATATAGTACGGAATCTCTTTGTAGTAATCCGACTTCTAATGTTTGTCCTGTAGGCATAGATTGTTTATATCTATATAAACTACTAGACAGAATATAATATGTTTCATCACTGTCTGGTCTATACAAAACATCGCTTGTATCTAAAATCGGCGGAGGACAAATTTCAACATTATATGTATTTGGCACGAGTGGTCCAGTTGGACCTTTTTTCCTACCTATCTTAGAAGTTTCTATAAAATTAGCAGTAGATAACGTAAACGGCGTGTAATATCCGCCTTCTATACCTGTACCGAAACAAGTTGTACATGTACTATCGGTACTTAACTTAGTGGTGGCGTCACCGCATTTACTGCATAGGGTTCCATACGGTTTTTTCTTATATAAATAAGTGACAACACCTTCGTAATTAGAATTTAATCTCAGTCGATTCTTTCTCACAATTTCGTTGTATATTCTGTAATCACGATTACTCAACTGTGTGTAAAAACCTACGTAATCACTTTCTACATACTCATATTCTGTACCTGCGTAGTCTGGATCTAATCCAGCACGTGCATCTACGAATTTAATTTTATATACAACTGGTGAATAGTGCGATTGACTTGGAACAGAATAATCCGTAAAATCTGCCGAGCTTATTATCGGCAACTTTGTAATTAATGTCATATCGGGAGTTCCGTATGATCTATATATCCATGCATATATTTGAGAAAGGTCAGTATTTAGTGACCAAGATAGTTTTAACCGCGGATAGTCTATATAAGAAATTATTCGATTTATTGACAACATTGTTTTAGCCAAAAGAGGTATTGTGGAAAAAGTTAAACTTATTATAAAGAAATTTCATCCAAAAGTAAAGATCCCAACATTAGCGTATGATCTTGCGCTTGGTTTTGATATATATCCATATTCTGTGGAAAAAGTGTCTCCGGGTATAAATGCTCCAGGAACATATACTATAATGTTTTCTACTGGATTAGCAATTAAAATACCAGAAGGATACGGTGTAATTTTAAAAGAAAGAAGTGCTTCGTGTAAATGGAAGTATCCATCTATATTGCGCGCCGGCGTTATAGATGCAGATTATACCGGTGAGTGGAAAATTATCTTTAATGTACATTGCTCTTCAAGCATGGATGCGTTGACATTTGCTAAAGAACTCGTGAAGAGCGAAAATGCAATTTGCCAAGGTATAGTCCAGAAGAAATATGACGTAGAATTTGAGGTAGTAAACAAGCTGGATAGTACAAAGCGAGGAGACAAGGGATTTGGTAGCTCGGATACGTAAGAATAAGGAGAGTCATGAAGGGTCCACATAAAATAGCTATATCTAAAATGCCAACTTCATATGAATTTAGCGATGAATTATTATTTTTATATTTCAAATTATTAGGAATGGATGTTGTCCTATATGAGCAGCATGGAGAAAAATATACAAGATTTTATGGGGAATTCGATTCAGATATGCACATGGTAATATTTACTACAAAGCCACCTACAAACAATGGATCTATATTAAGTGACGATAGTATTGTTGGTATAGCAGATATAGATCGCGAAGATCCTATATTTCATTATGCAATGGAAAAGCTTGGTAAAAAAGCACTTACAAGGGGCAGCTTGGAAATAGTTGACGTTCCATACGATTGTGAAAATTTTAGAATTGTACAGTTAGAAGACAAATCAGAATTAATAGTAGATGAAGACAGAATTTGGGGAGAGTCGTGAAAGGAAAAAAAGAGTATTAACGAGCAAGTATTGTAATTACAGGTTGAGTAATATTATTAGGGCTGAATATTATAAGCTAAAGGGATTGGACCCAAATTGTTATAAAGTAGTTTATAGTAACACCGATGATACAGAATATTTAAAAATCGATATTGATGATGTCGATAATAGCCACGAAGTTTATTTTCATCTTACAAATAACAATATAATTGAAATTATAGATGAAGATAGATGCGATCCGCTATTACATTTTGCAATTGAAAAACTTGTTGCAAAAGGTTTAATAAGAGATGAACTAAGAATTATCGAAGTTCCATACTTAACTGAGGTAGAGATATTGCGTGACGAAGATGATCAAGAAGTAATCGTGGATAAAAGATTTGCGTAGAGGGTGCGTTGAAAGAATTAAAAGAAGTAATAATATTTTACATGCCGTTTGACAGAGTTCTTTCCCATTGTAATTTTCCTAAAAAATTATTAAAAAGATATTTTGAGCTAAGCGGTCTAGATCCAGCTTATTATATACATTCATCTAGTGGTAAAATTATAAAATACACCGGAGATTTTGATGATGATGATCGTGTTTTATTCTCTAGCGGGCCACCTCGTAAGGGATGGAACAATATGAATAACAAGACTAATCTTTTAAAGCACATAAAGCGAGACGATCCTATATTTATTAATCTTATGAAAGATCTTGTTATGGACGGTTATTATGGCAAGCAATCCGGAATGGAATATTGGGGAGCAAAAATTGTTAAGGTTCCTTATGATGTTGAAATAGAAATTATTATTGTTTCTAAGGCTGAAGTCGTAGTAGATAAAAATAGAATTTGGAGATAATCGTGAATGGTAAAGACAAAGATATAAAATTGCCATGCGAAGAGTGTGGTGGCACATGCTGTAATGAGCGTCCAGCTATGGTAGAAGGCTATGTATTTCTGGATCCCGATGAATATGACAAGTATCCTAAAAAGGATGTCTTTATCGATTTGTACGGTGACAGATTTATAAAAACAAAAAAAACCGGAAAAGGATGTATTTATTTCGACGAAAAGAAAAAGATATGCAAAATATATGATAACAGACCAAGGAGATGCATGAGTTTTGACTGTACAACGATGCTGTTTCCATGTTTCTTTTTTGATGATCATCCAGAAGTATTTGAGATGCTAAAGAAGAAGAAAATCTGGAGAGGATCTGTTGATAATAAAAGAATAGAGAATAGGAGAAGTGGTGGAAAAAGAAAAGAATGATGTAGTAATAACTAGTAGAAATAATAGAATATTATTAAATGTTTCTATCAGAGATTTGTTTAGATCTGCAATTAGCAAAGCAGCAGGATACAGTGAAGAAATAAAGCTCGACAAGTTAAAAGAAATAATTTTTAACGGCGATATCAAAGATATGTCTGAATTCAAAGATAATATCGATAAGGTTAAAAATGAGGTAAATTTATGCTATGATGAAATGAAAAATTTCTTAGTTAGTATAGAGACAGATTTTGATAATAAAAAAAAAGAATATGTTGATTTAAAAGATAACAAAGTTAAGAAAATAACCTTTGTTGACGAGAATGATGTAGAAGAAACTAAGAAATTAGACAGTGAAGATAATTCTTCTGGATCAGCAAAAATAGAAAATAATAACGATAGTAATAGTAAAAATCTTTTTTAGTGGAGTTTAAATGAATTGGTCTGATAAGGCTTTGTATATCTGGCTTGAACATTATATGAGGAGAGATCTTGGAGAAGTTAAGCCGGAAGATACGAATGCAAGAATAGTAAATGAATATCGTAGACAAGCAACTGTTCGTTATGGTGAAAATAATAAATATGTAAATGATTTCTTTAATTTTGATGAATTAGAAAAAATATTAAACAACAAAGAGGGTATGTTCAACAGCCCTACATATTATAATTTTGGTATAAACACGCAAGAAGATCCAATGATTTTTGCATGCTGGATTGCAAAGCTGCATGATAGCATGGAAGGTATCATGAAATTAGCTACAGAGATGGCATTGATATTTAAACATGGTGGTGGATGCGGAGCACATGTTGGTGAATTACGTCCATCTGAAGCCGTTACTTCGTCGTCTAGAATTGTAACTGATGGAGTAAACGATGTGTATCATATCGGTCCAAGTGGAGCATCGGGTCCAATTAGTTTCATGGAATTATTCAACGTTGTTGGCAGAGCCGTAAAGAGCGGTGGAAAACGTAGAGCGGCAATATTAATGTCAATGGCATATGATCACCCTGATATTTTAGAGTTTATATCTTGCAAGCGAAAAGATCCGAATAAATACGAAAATATGAATATTTCTGTATTGACCGATTCAAGTATTTTCCAAGGTAATAAGCAAATAAAGTTGCAGTATAAGGGCAAAGACTGGGGTAGGACAATTAGTTCTTCAGAGCTAGTAAGAGAATTATCAGAGTCAGCTCATATGATGGGGGATCCTGGAGTATTTTTTAGAGATAAAATTGAGAAATATAACTTTGCTCCTAATTTATTGGGACCTATAGTTAGCAGTAATCCATGTGGAGAAATTGTATCTAATCCGAATACAAGTTGTAACTTGTTTTCTATAAATATGTATCAGTTAGCATTAGACAATCAAGATGAAAATGCCATGTTCAAAAGACTGGCAGAGATAACAAGAATACTAGTACCGTTTATGGACTTCAATATAGACATAGGGTATTATCCAACTGAAGAATACAGAGAAGCCAGTGGCATTTTAAGAAATGTTGGAATTGGCGTTGCTGGATTTGGAGAGTTGTTATTAAACAAGAATATAATTTATGGGTCATCAGACAGCCAAGATTACATTGCCACAATAATGAGAATAATAACCACAGAAGGTTATGACGAAAGCATAAAGATGGCAATGCATGATGATGTCAAATCTTCTTCGCATTATGGAGAAGACTGGGATAATTTAAAGAAATTTATTGTTGAAACAATCGATAATTCTCATGAATATGAGTTTTTATGGGAAAACAATAAATGTCTAAAATCCTTGAAAACGGCAATGGCTTCTAACAAGATGCCCAGAAATAGAAATATATCTATGATAGCTCCGACAGGAAATACTGGTATCGCAATGGATGCTGAAACAACTGGAATGGAGCCAGCATTTGATTTAGAATATAGAAGAAATATTATGACCAAGGGTAGTAAAGTTACATTAGACTTCGTTGATGGTGAATACAAAAAAGCGAAGGACACTGGATTCAAGAATATTAATCAAGATGTGTTTGTAACTGCTCATGACATACATTTCTCCAACAGGCTGGCAGTACAAGCTGCTGCTCAAACCTTTACGTCAGCTTCTATATCGTCTACAATAAATTTACCAGAGAATACAACGATAGAGACAGTAGAATCTATATACAAAGAAGCAGCGCGTAAAGAGATAAAAGGGCTTACGATATACCGAGACAATAGTAGAACCGAAGCTCCAATTGAATTTAAGAAAGATAAAGCACCTGAAATAAAAAATGGATTAGGTAAGTCCGGTGCTAGAAAGAATGATCACGTTTTGGCCAGCAGTAGATATAAGGTAAAGATGTTTTCTCAAGATGGCACATACACTACTCATATACATATAAGTACATCAAAAGATGGTCAGCCATTAGAAGTATTTATAAATACTGGGAAAAGTGGTAATTTATTAAATGCAATGAATGAAGCACTTGGAAAAGTAATAAGCCTTTATCTGCAAAAAGGTGGAAATGCTAAAACAATTATTGATTCGTTAATTGGCATAAAAGATGGTTCAACAACGATAGCAAACTTTAGGGAAAATGAAAAGCCCATGAGGTTGTCGTCGATACCGGATGCTGTAGCCAATATTTTGAAATTAACAATAGATGACACAAATAAACCGCCGGTAGAAGATGTCCAGCCCTTAGGCTTGAAAGTATGTCCGCTTTGTGGTGAAAAGCTCAAGCATGAAGGTGCTTGTGTTTCGTGTTCCGTTTGCTCTTATGCAAGATGTTAAAAAAACACTTGACATAGGGTAAATTATAATTAATATAAGAGTTACTAAAGAGGTATTTTAGAATGATATATGATCAAATAACTAACAGCGACAGGATTAAGTTTATTGTCGATGTTATAGGAAAAGACAATATACCAGAATTTGTTAACGATAGCGAGGTGTCAACCATAAAATCCGCATCAAAGGGTTTTTATGCAGTTAACACAAAAGATGGAAAATTTTTGCCAATAACTACTCCAGAAGATACATATGTATCCGCGGCGTATTACTTTGCAAATACTATAGATGGCAATAAGTTACCAAACAATACATATGATATAATTAAACAGGCCGTAGCAGTACATAATGATTCGCATAAGAACTTAAATTTAAGTGAGCATATAAAACATCTCGAACAAGCATTTGTTACAAAAATTGCAGAAAAACAAATGATCATAAAGAAAGGTAGTAAGAACTTTATAGAGGTTCCGAGTGGCAATACAAAGTTTTCTATAAAGAAAGCCAGTGAGCTTCCTGTGTTTTTAAAGGTTGTCGAAGATTCGGAAAATACGTTCAATGACTTTGAGAAATACTCAATAATAAAACAAGCAAATCAGATTAACGTAGAAAGTAATTTTAACTTAGATCTGAAATTTAACGGCGATTCGATTAGTGATATTCTAGCGAGTACCGACGTTAAGAAGCTTGCAGAGTCTATGCTAAAGTCAGCTGCATTATCGATGAGACTGTTCCCTGAAGAGTCACTTAGATTAGCAGAAATTGCAAAAGACATCTATGACAGTCCTGAGAAATATAACGATATTTCTGACAAAGTTGTGAAGATGGCTTCAATTGCTATTGAAGAAACTGACAATGACGACGACATATTGGATATGATAGACAAGCCAGCAATAGAGACGACAATTACTATCGA
>Ga0075122_10001939_pt1 | contig 14124 bp, 16 predicted proteins | sample AntAceMetag02UKB_FD_69790 | JGI IMG/M metagenome (GOLD analysis project Ga0075122, IMG submission 69790) | Saline lake microbial communities from Ace Lake, Antarctica - Antarctic Ace Lake Metagenome 02UKB | ecosystem: Environmental > Aquatic > Non-marine Saline and Alkaline > Saline | place... | reverse complement strand
CCTATAACCGTTTTGTATTTAATAATGGATTTTAGAATATCGAATGTAGCCTCAAGGGGTTTATCCCACAAGTCTTTCAGGGCAAGGATGACGAGATCTTGACTAGGGATTGGAAGATCAAAATATTTGCTTAGTCTTTCGACAAGGACCTGAGTCACCATGGTCACTTCCTCGTAGTACTCATCTTTGTCGATGAGATCCAACCAGTCTTCTGGGATCTGATCTTCTGTCTTTATTGTGGTCATAAGGGCAATCCATTTTGTTTTTCAAACATCCCCATAATCCATTTGGGCAAGATGCTTTCTACCCCGTTTTGTCAGTTCATATCTTTCTTCAGTACAATATCACCGGAGTGAAGATTTAAATTCCAAGTGATCACGACTTCCCCGGATTTAAATTGACTCATGACCGTATCAACTTTCTGATCCATCGCCATCTCCCTATCACCATAGAATGTTCCATCCCTGGCGATATAGTCTTCAATGAGGGCTCGAAGGGCTTGTGGTTCTACCTGATCCCAGGGGACTTCAACGAATTTGTTATATTTCATGGCTTGGTTTATCAGTCGTTCCTGTTATTATTGATATCTTCTTCCACTAGAAACTGTAACTCAGCGATCCGCCTATCAAGCCAGTCCCTTAATTCTGTTATAGTCATATTCAGCAACTCCTCATTGGTTTTTGGATAATCCTCTTCAACATAGCTCTGGATTTGCTGATCATAGTCTTGGATTTGAGAAATCAGGCCCTCACGTTTATAACTATCCATGGTTATTAAATCTGTAAGTTTCCGCAGTCGATTAACTTCAAGGCGGTTATATCTTCAGGAGTGATGACAAATCCATTCCTTCTAATATTGGAAAATACTGTTAAAATTCTTTCACTGCATTTGATACGGCTCTCCATTAGCCTTACTTCAGTCATCATATTTTGATAGTTCGAATCCAATCTAACCAACTTTATGGTCTGATACCCTGAAAACGCCGTTAATAATACCAAAAGCAAGATGATCATGTACTGAGGTCGTATTTTCATATTGGCGCATGGTTTAGTCAATCATGGATTCATCTTTAACTTAAAAGCTTTTCGACGGATGAAACGTCATAATCTTTCTTCAAACGCATGTGGTGTGTGACGGGTTCGCTGGCAGTCTCCATCTGAATCGATCCATCCACCGTAGTGACTACGATTGTATTTTGGACATTGTTCCGCATAGATATAAAAAGGCAAAACAAACAAAACCAATACCGCCAAAGAGAGTTTCTTCCTATTTTTCATTGGGTAATGCACCGATTTTATGTTTAAGAGTACGTACCTGCTTGTTCAGCGAGTCAATCGACTCAATTAGTTGTTGGTATTCATGTTTCTTGGATAGCTCTGGATCAGTAAATAGTGGTCCATCATTGAACAAAAGCGCATTAATATTGACCTTAAGTTCTTTATGCATACGGTATAGAAAGACCATGTTGGGTATTCGTTTCCTGTTTGCTATCAGGTTCATGGTAACACTTGATATTCCAACCTTCCTGGCAATCTGGTATTGCTTCAGACCTAATACTTTTTGTATCTTCTTCATATTTACAGCAATATTGCTGCATACTTCTCGGGCCATCTTATCGTGGATACTATCAGGGAAATGCTTTATCGTATTCGGTGGATGCTTTAATATGAACCTTGCAAAACTGGTTAAGATTGTTGTTCTACCAATACCGACTAGTTCCGGTGCCTTGAGCAGGTAACTTGAATTAATGGCGTAAAACTCTTCTTCAGGGAGAGTATCGTACAGGTTTGATATGTGGTTCTGGACAGTTTCTATCTTCAAAATACTTGGCTTCTTTTCAGGCACCAAACCATATCTGAGCTTAAACTCTTTAAGAATATTGAATAGAGTCCTTTTCCCAATCCCATCCAGTTCAGGTACGGTAAACAAATCCCGCCATTCCATTCCTACGAGTGCCTTCTCATTCTGTGCTCTGATCTTTTCAAGGAAGTGGTTTATCCGTTCATACTTTTTCATTAGTAAATCCCGATAAACGTTGCTAGGCAGACATGATCAATGATGAAATTTCTGGGTTGTCAGAACTGTGAAAAAAGTTCACCTGCTCTCTGTTAAGTACTGTGAATCAGGGTCTAGTGCCATCCCTCAGATTCCCGTTGAAGATTTTTATTTCAGAAGCCCTTTATGAAAGAACATGGTGATGGTACAAGAAAGGTGGCAGCAAATCAAACGGTTAACGACATGAAAATACTTACTTGGAGTATGATATTACCAATCCTGGCTGTACTGAACATTGCAGACGCCTCGGTATCGTATTTCTTGTTCAAACAGTTTGGTAGTGAGATTGAAGGGAATCCCTTGATCAGTGAGTTGTTGCGTTTTGATTCGTCGCAGGAATTGTTTCTCATCGTTAAACTGGTGTTGTCGGGATTGATAGTGGCTTATTGGTGCAAAGCTGATGGTGTTCCCCGATCCATCACAACCTTAACTTTTTTGGGAATAATCGTTTACACCGGAATGTTCTTGCACGGGGTTTACACCATTATTTCGATATAGAACGTTATGAGAGTACCGACTTCGATTCTTGAGTGCTTTAAAATCTTGGATGCGGTTGTGGATGATGTTTCAATCGACATGATTCGTAATAAACGAGAAGGAGAACTGGTCGATTGTCATTGGGATTTGGGAATGTTTATCCGTAACAATTGGCTCTATGACCAGACATCACCGTTTGTGCAGTATCTGCGGTCGCAGGGGTTGAGTTGGATGCATGAGGATAGTGTCTCTGCCTTCCTCATCAAACTCTATTGGGAGTATCTGAACTTAATCCTAATGCAACCACTCCTCGGTGCTATCCGGTTGATACACCACTTGGCAATAGTTCCTAAAAGTTCAGAATTCTGAAGTTTAGGCCTGCCTTTCAATCACATCAGTTAAAGTGTGGATACACACCTTGGTCCATGAAAACTTAGATTAACGATACGAAATTGATAAGACGATATTATTGCTTCAACACTGATTATCGACAGACCACATTATCACTGAATGTTGCTGAGAATATCGCAATGAAAGAAATTAAAAGTGTTAACTACAGCTATAACGACAGGCACGCTATTAGATTTCAATCTGAACCATCGACTTGACCAGTCCGCAACATTATACAACCCATTGATGGCTTACTATGGCACGTGAATTAAGATTGTACCCTCTTGAAGGAAGCGGTGTTTCTTTTTACATATTATCAATGAAAAGGGACAAGGAGTTATTCAATCAGATAATGAAATTACCACAAGAGATAATTCAAGTAGACTCGGTTTCATATTTCGGTTGGACCTCAATTGAAAGGAACCATAACGGCGCCCCAAATCATACTGTTCTTGCGGGTGATTTAAGCGAATTGATTGAATTGGAGTCAGTTAAAGAGAGTCATACTAATACAGCCTGTCTTTCCTTTATAAAAGCACTGCCAAAAAATTACAAAGTTGCATTGATTTGGCGCGAATAATAGAAGCGAGTAAAACGGAGTGAAGGGATCGAGGATGAAAGTTCAGAATTTAGGTGTTAGGGGGCAAAGTCAGAATTGTGACTTTGAGGTCTTGACATTGATGCTACCTATCTTGGTTTTTCGGATTTGTAGATTTACGGTGTAGGAAGATGGAATTACGGCGTTTTAATATGCGTGATTCTTAGGCAGAAGATCGGTTTTAACGTTTCAGGGCAAGTCATGACTTACAAAAACTTTTGTGTACATATCTGTGTACATATTTGGGAAAATTGAAAATCATGCAGAAGGAATTAAGGGGGTAAGCTACTGAAAAGGTTGGTAGCGATGCCCAGGATCGAACTGGGGACCTTACGATTATGAGTCTCCCGGCGTGCTATTGCACCCCCTCTCTCCTGCTCTAAAAACCCCTTGCATTTTAAGGAATTACGTCTTACTATTGTCTCAGATAATATCAGGAAATCGCACCCAATCAAGTGCAAATGAGTCCTGTATGAGTCCTAGAATTTTAAATAGTGAGTTCTGTATATGCTAAATGACCGACAACTTAAAAGTCTGAAACCAAAGGAAAGGCAATTTGATCTAATCGATTCTGGCGGATTATGTGCTCGCGTTCATCCTTCAGGAAATATCACATTTTTGATACGATTCAGGTATTCTGGCAAGCAGTACCGGAAAAAAATCGGAACCTATCCGACTATGAGCATCAAGAATGCTCGTTTAAAATCCCAGGAATACTTGGCAATGCTTGATCAGGGGATCAATCCAATTGAAAATGAACAGCGTAAAAAGTCAGAACGAGACTATGAGCCAACTGTTGCGGAATTTATCGAAGAATTTTACCAAAGCTACCTCCTGTCAAACTTGAAGCGGCCAGATAAACCAATGTATTTGCTCAAAGCTGATGTAATACCTGCCGTTGGTGAATGGAAGATTTCAGATGTTGATCGGCGTGATCTGGTTTTGATTCTCGATAAAATTGTAAAACGGGGGGCTCCTGTTCAAGCAAATCGGACCTTATCTGCAATGAAAAAGTTGTTCTCTTATGCAGTTGAACGTGGGGTTATAAAAGACCCCGCTGCCAACCCGGCCCTAATAATCAGCCGACAGGCTGCTGGAGGAAAGGAGACATCTAAAAAGCGTTTTCTGACTTATCCCGAAATTAGGACTGTCTGGAATAGTCTTGATGATGCCCCGTTTCATGAGGTAGTGAGTTCTATTATCCGTTTGATGCTTCTGACGGGGCTCAGGGTTGATGAAGTTGCGGGTGCTGAAAAATCTGAGATTAACCTCAAGACGATGATTTGGACGATCCCTGCGATCAGAACAAAGACCACGAGCGAACTAAAGGTTCCACTGACAGATCTGATGATCGATGATATTAGACGCCTTGAATTTTTTTCTGGAAAATCAAAATATCTCTGTCGTTCTCCCCTGGCAAGATTTGATGGTCCAATCGGGTCTGATGTCCCAGCAAAAAACCTGAAACGCTATCCGGATCATTTCAGGATCCCTGCCTGGACCCCGCACGATCTCAGACGAACTGTATCAACTCACCTGAATGAACTGGTTGAGCCTTGGGTGGTCGAAAAGATCCTCAATCACCAAATGGTAGGAGTGATGGCGGTTTACAATCAGGCCGAGTACATGGATAAACGCATAAAGGCAATGCGACTATGGACTAAGAAGATCAAACAGGTTACCTCATCAGATAATGTGATCCCAATTAAAAAACTAGAATGATATTAATTCTCATTGGTCTGATGGGCCGTTGGAAGACCACAGTTGGTCTCAACCTTTAAAGAAAACTTCAGTGGCATGTGGATTGAGAAAACAATTCTGAGAAAAACCTGTCTGATAAAATATGCTCCCTCAACCGCCACATATTAACAAAGATTTGCCGAATCCGTCATGTTAACTCTGTGACAATTGTTCCTTCCCCTGGATATTACCTCGTATCTCAAAAACGAGTATTGTTTTTTTAACTGAGAGCAACAGTCTGGTATGCTGAGGGTCGCAAGATCAATCCGATTGACACTGCATAAGAATATATTATCAAATCATGCCAATTACTTGCATTGTTGGATAGCTATCAATTACTCAGTATTTCAAATGCTGGAATAAATCTGTTTACTGAAAGCATCAGCCCAATGAGCTGAGGGTCGCGAGTTCGAGTCTCGTTTCCCGCTCCATTCTTAGCGACACCAGAGCCGGTATTTATAAGGGTTTACGAGCCCTCTTAAATATCGGCTTTTTTGTTTTCGCACCGCAAAATAAGTGTTAGATTGCCCCCGCAAGTGTTAGACGTTTTTTACTGTTAATATATCAGTATATTACATGCATAAAAAAACGCCCGAAATTTCCAGAAAAATCCATAAATCTATCCAAAAACACAATAAATTGTTCGATTACTGTTCGATTTGACTGAAGTGTCTTGCACTTATTTCTATTCGAATATCCGAGTTGATTTTCATTCTTTTGACAGCTTGAACAGGATTAACCCTTAGTATTTGATTTTCTATCAGATGATTAAACAGTGAAGAAAGAGCCGAAAGCTTGTTATTTATGGTTCTCGGGCTTTTTTCTGTCTGCTGCAGGTGATTTCTAAAGCCGATAATATGGGCGTGGGTAATGCCTCGTAATTGTTCAGGGGGTTTTATCCCTAAAAACTGAATAAACTGTTTCGTGGCTAATTTATAAGTTTGTACCGAACACTGACTATTAAAATTGCTGATCCAAATTAATTCTTCGGGAATACTTTTTAGAGCTTCGATCGGATTTTGACCTGCTTGATTTGAAATTTCGAAATTCATATTACTTTTTTAGAAAAGTTAAAAATGATTTTGTCCAGTCGCATAATCCCCTTTTTGCGACCTGTTAAATGTATAAAGATTAGAAAAAAAAGCAAGGCTAAATTTTAAATTTTTTAAATATCAAAAATCTAATTGTCTTTTGATAAAATTGAGTCACAAACATTTATCAAATTTAATTTGGGATTATATAATATGACATCATAATCATTCCCGTGATTTTGAATTAAAATGAGATTGAGTCTTCTTTGCGTTTATTTCAATCTGTTGCTTTTCCCAAACTACCGCACGAAAGATACCTTTAGTGCGGTAGTTTGCAAATTAGTTTCAACAGAGCCGTATTAAACAACTGATTGAAATTATGAAATGATGTTATTTTGACGAGGGACATGTTGACAAGAAAAAAATCTGTTGTTAATATACGACTACATTAATCGTATAAAGAATAAAACATGAAAATTTCAAAAAAAACAGATTACGCTTTTCGTGTGCTTTTTACACTGGTAGAACACTACGGACGTGGTCCAATTCCTATCCGGGAACTTGCTAGACGTAATGACGTCCCCAAACGATTTCTTGAGCATATTATGCTGGAAATGAAGGCACAAGGCTGGGTACAAAGTATAATGGGTAAACAAGGGGGATATAGCTTAACAAAATCACCTGGCAAAATTACCGCAGGAGAGGTTATAAGGCATTTTAACGGCGTATTGTCTCCTATTGCCTGTGTCTCGGTTCGTAACTATAAACATTGTAATCAGGAACCTGTATGTCGATTCCGGCGACTTTTTTTGGACGTCCGAAATTATGCAAACGGACTGATGGATGAAGCTACATTACAGGTTATATTTCGAGGCTTGCCGGTTCATAACGAAGAGGTATTTGAACCGCATTTTATGGGTGGCGCCGGGATTTAGTTTTTTTTGCAACAAAGTACGACAAAAATAGTCGTTTAAAAAGGAATAAAAATGAAAATAGCTAATAACATAACAGATTTAATTGGAAATACACCTTTGGTTAAAATAAACAAGCTGAACGAAGCAGGAAATAGTGCCGTTTATGCGAAGCTTGAGTATTTCAACCCCTTATCCAGTGTCAAGGATAGAATCGGGCTTGCCATGATAGAAGATGCCGAAAAATCAGATAAATTAAATGCGGAAAGCATCATTATTGAACCCACAAGTGGAAATACCGGGATTGGCTTGGCTTTCGTTGCGGCTGTTAAAGGGTATCGGCTAATACTGACCATGCCCGAGTCAATGAGTATTGAGCGAAGAAAGCTCCTGAAGATTTTTGGAGCGGAACTCGTCCTTACACCTGCTGCAGATGGTATGAAAGGGGCAATTGAAAAAGTTGAAGAACTGATTGAAAGTACACCTAACTCATTTTTTCCACAGCAGTTTAACAATGAAGCGAATGCAGAAATCCATCGAAAAACGACTGCAGAAGAAATATGGGGGGACACAGATGGCAAAATCGATATTTTTGTAGCCGGAATAGGTACCGGTGGAACTATCACCGGAGTTGGTGAAGTACTTAAAAAGTATAACCCAAAGATTCAGGTGATCGCAGTCGAACCGGAAACATCACCTGTCCTCTCAGGAGGAGCTGCCGGACCACATAAAATCCAGGGAATCGGGGCCGGATTTGTTCCAGGCATATTAAACACATCGATATTTGATGAAATCGTCAAAGTCAGTGACGAAGATGCGGGAGCAACTGCCCGAAGTCTGGCCAAAAAAGAAGGCATACTGGTGGGAATTTCATCTGGTGCTGCCATGTGGGCTGCACTCGAAGTTGCAAAAAGAGGGGGCTCCTCTGAGAAAAACATTGTGGTTGTTCTACCGGATTCTGGTGAACGGTATTTAAGCACCTGGCTATTTGAAGAGTAGCCCGCGTATCCGCGTTTTTAAATCAAAATACTATTAAAAAAAGGAGATTAATAATGAGTGAAAATTACAAGCTTGAAACTCTGGCTTTGCATGCAGGACAAAATCCGGATGAAACACTATCGAGAGGAGTTCCTGTATACAGAACCAGCAGTTACATTTTTAAAAATACCGAACATGCGGCTAATCTTTTTGCACTCAAAGAGCTTGGAAATATCTATACCCGTTTGGGGAATCCGACCCAGGATATTCTGGAACAAAGGGTAGCGGCCCTTGAAGGTGGAGTCGCTGGATTAGCGTTGTCATCCGGTACTTCTGCAATATTCTATTCAATTATCAACATTGCACAGGCCGGAGATGAAATAGTATCTGCCAACAATTTATATGGTGGAACCTACACAATGTTTAATAATATTCTGCCACAGTTCAATATTAAAACTCGATTTGTTAATCCAAATGATCCGGGTGAAATTGAAAACGCCATCAATGAAAAAACCAAGGCACTATATGCAGAAACCATTGGAAATCCGGTGCTTGATTTTACAGATCTTGATGAATTATCAAAAATAGCTCAAAAACACCATATCCCGCTAATTATTGATTCTACATTTACAACACCCTATCTGCTGCGGCCGATTGAACACGGTGCTGATATTGTCATCCATTCATTGACCAAATGGCTTGGTGGGCATGGAGCCGGAATCGGGGGAATCGTTGTGGATTCCGGTAAGTTTGATTGGACTGACCCTAAATTCAGTCTATTTAATGAACCGGATGATAGCTATCATGGTATCAGGTATGCTCATGATCTTGGCGATCTTAATCCTGTTGCATTTGCTTTAAGGATGAGGCTTGTACCGCTACGCAATTTAGGAGCATGTATTTCCCCCGACAATGCATGGATTTTCATTCAAGGGATCGAGACTTTACCAACCCGAATGCAAAGACATTGTGAAAATGCTCAGCAAGTTGCTGAATTTTTGCAATCTCATCCTAATGTTGATTGGGTTCGATATCCAGGCCTTGACAATCATCCGTCCTATTCAGTGTCAAAAAAATATCTGAAAAAAGGTTTTGGTAGTATGGTCGTTTTTGGAATTAAAGGAGGTTCTAATGCCGGTGTAAAGTTTATTGATAGCCTGAATCTCTTTTCGCATTTAGCCAATGTTGGGGATTCGAAAAGTCTAGCGATACATCCTTCAAGCACAACTCATTCACAATTATCTGAAGAACAGCAAAAGGAATCCGGTTTAAGCCCTGAATTGGTGAGGTTATCTGTTGGGATCGAACATATTGATGATATTATAGCAGATTTGGAACAAAGCCTGGCCTAGCTTTGCTTCACCAAGCCGATGGTCGAAACTTCAATTATTTACTCACAAATCAACATCTCCAATTCGATTTGATGCGTCCGCAGCTCATGAATCAGGTCAGATTTTTTTTCATCAGATAACGGCGATATCTTGGCCTCCTGCTGGAGTTTTCCCTCAGCACGTTGTCTTAAAGTAGGAAGGTCTGAATGAGGGTTTGGGTTTTCTTTTTCCATGTTTATGATTCGATGTTGAATTTGATTGTGAATTTGATTGTGAATTTAGTTCCGCTTGTACTTTCCATGTCAATTCAATCACCAAGTTGTTTACTACAAAGGCTCGGATGAGTTTAAGCCCCAAGGTATTGGAAACAAGCACAACATCCATATCCAAAAGGCATGGTTGTCTTAGCTCGCTCTATTCTTTCTTGATCAAGGTAGGCAGTCGAAAAGATAACTGGTATCCCGAATTTATTTCGAATAACTTCAGCAGTATCAATCCCATCCATCTCTCCTTTGATTCGAATATCCATTAGGATGAGATCTGGCTTGTCTGCTTCAGCTTTTTCAATTGCTTTTTCGCCTGTATCGACTATTGAAGTGACTTCGTATCCAAGGCTTTGTAGCTGATTTTCAATCTCCATTGCCATGATGGCTTCATCTTCGACGATGAGCATTTTGGCTTTTTCCATGATTAGGTTTCGCTATTGAATTTAATAGTGAATTTTGTTCCGTAATTACTTTCCATGTCTATTGTTTCATCGAGTTGATTTTCAACTAAAATGAGCTTTTTGAATTTCAGCATCGATCTATTAATAGTGTGACATTTGGCATTCATTTGGAGCTGTGAGAATAGATAGAGAAGATGTCCAGAACACTAGCACATTTAACCAACAAAACAAAGAAATTTGATTTAGCATTTCATTCGGTTCGGTGGAAAACGAAGACATCACGTCGATCCTGAAATTTTCCATATAATGATAACCAAATGATCAATATGGTCTTGCTGGATTTTTAACGTGATGGTTTTTGAAAAAAACTCAAGCCTAAATTCCAGCCCTACAAAAATCCTGCAGATCTACATGCTGGGTCTGAAGTCAAAACCTGAAGATATGTGGTCGGCTTAGCGGAAGATGAGCTTGGATATGTATCTTTGGCTGAAATGGAATTGATACAGGGGCCTTTGGGAATCGGGATAGAGCAAGACCTTTACTTTACTCAGAAAAGATTGAGTGAGGTGAAGAAGTGATTTGATGGCAGGGTGTTATGCTCTGCACCCAATTTATCTTTAATCCGACTTTTTCAAATCATCTTCTGTTTACATACGCTTGGTGATGTCGTAGGTCTGAAGTACCACATATTTCAGCTTACTGCCACTTTCTAATATTGGATACCCAAACACCTCAAGGTGTACCTGTGTTCTTTTAGTTGTGGTTATGCCCAGGTTGTCTGATGAAATTCCAATATTAAAAAGTCCATCCCATTTGTTTGGTTTTCTTTCGTTGAATATTTCCTCCACCATTATAGAGATCCGATCACTCATTAGATTCCGGTCTTCAAAAATATTATATTTCCCGTCAGTCATATCTTCAGCATTAATACCATATAATTTGCAGAAAGCCGGATTAACCTTAACACAATATCCTTCTGGGTTAAAAAGATGTGTACTTATCGTTGATTGTTCAAACATTTGAGAGAAGAAAAATTCACTCTCCCTTAAAGCTTCCACCGCTTGTTTTTGATCAGTCAAATCTATGACCGATGCAATTCTTACAATCTTACCCTCATAAGGAATCTGTCTGCCATGCAAAAGTATAGGAAACGTTGAACCATCTTTTCTAAGCCCCACTACCTCATAGGGCTCTTCATAGCCTGATGTAGAATTTCTTTTGACTAACTCACGACTTTCTGGAGCTGCAAATTGAATTACATTGATTTTCAACTCAAGGATTTCTTCAAGTGAATCGTATCCAAAGATTTCAACAAGCCTTTCATTAGAATGAAGAACTAATCCTTGATCGTGGAAACAAAGCCATTCTCTAGTTGCTTTAAGTAGCAAATTTGATCTTTCCTCGGATTCTTTTAATGCATTTTCGGTTTGTTTACGTTCCGTAATATCAACAGAATAATGGAGAAAAATATCATCTTCAACATGAACCCAATAAGTATCAAAAACTCCTGAGGTTATCACTTCAGGATCATTCATTAAGCATTTCTCATAAATGGATTCATTTGCTAAGCAAAAATGGCATTGAGGGTTAATTGGTTCTTTGCCTTCCTTCACTAATTGCTTATTATCTTCTTGAATATAAAGTGAATTACCAAATGTTTTCCAACACTTGGTACCAATAGTAACTCCCAGTTCTTGCGCAATTTTATTACTAGCTAAAACAGTACGATTCTTTTTGATTAACATCGCTGGGTGAGGCAAAGAATCCATTAGCATTCGATTTAATTGTTCAACATTTTTCCTCTCTTTATCAATCTTACTAACATACAAAGCCATCTCAATCATCACTCTAAGATCCCTTTCCTGAATCGGCTTCAGTACATATCCAAACGGCATCGTTATCTTAGCCCGTTCAATTCTTTCCTGATCCAGATAGGCTGTGGAGAAAATAACAGGAATACCAAATCTATTCCGAATCACCTCAGCAGTATCAATCCCGTCCATCTCACCTTTGATGCGGATATCCATCAAGATAAGTGGTTTATCTTCCTCGGCCTTCTCAATTGCTTTCTCGCCCGTATCGACAATAGAAGTAACTTCATATCCCAAACCTTGCAACTGGCTTTCGATTTCCATTGCAATAATCGCTTCGTCTTCAACGATTAGTATTCTGGCTTTTTCCATTTTAAGCTTCGATATTAAATTTGATAGTGAATTTTGTTCCGTTATTACTTTCCATGTCTATTGTTCCGTCAAGCTGGTTTTCGACTAAAGTTCGAATGAGTTTGAGCCCAAGAGTATTTGAGTTTTTCCAATCTAATCCATCTGCCATTCCAACACCGTCATCCATTATGATTAACTCAAGTGCGTTGCCCAATTTCTTCATGCTTACTTTTATTTCACCTTCTCGATCATCTGGAAAAGCATACTTTAGAGAGTTGGATAACAGTTCATTGATAACTAAACCGAGAGGGGAAGCTTGATTGATGCTGATTGGTATTTCCTTAATATCATTCATTAATTTTACTTTTTTAGAATCAGTAAAAGATGCTTGAAATACGGAGGTTGTGATTCTAGTCAGATAATTCTTTAGATCAATTTCTGATAAATTTTCTGATCCATGAAGCGTTTCATGAATAGCTGACATAGCGTATACTCTACTTTGACTTTCTTTCAAAATGTCTCTGGTTCGCTCATCCTCAATACTGTTTGCCTGAAGTTTGAGTAAACTAGAAATAACATTCATGTTGTTTTTAACCCGATGATGGATTTCATCTATTAAAATATTTTTTTCTCTAAGGGAGGCTTTGATTTTTTCTTCCGCTTGTTTGCGATCAGATATATCCAGAACTAATGAAGCAATTCCAAAGACACTGCTCTTATTGTCAACTAATGGTGTATTATACCACTCACAATGAATAATTCTACCATCTTTGGTATTGTTTTCATTGGTACTGAAAGTTCCTCCTTGACCAAGTTTTAACAAATCCATTACTTCCTGTAGTTCTTTTTTAGCGGTACTTGGGACAATTAAATCCATGGCATGCCGATTTATGGCTTCTGTTGCTGAGTAACCAAAAATCATCTCAGCTGATCGGTTCCAATTGATTATTTCAAAATTGGTATTCCATTCAATCACTGCTAAAGGAGTATTTTCTACATGCAACAATAGTTTTTGTTGTAACTTTTTGATTTTATTTTCTGAGCGAATTCGGTATAAAATATTGAAGACCAATAAAACAACCAATGTACATAGAAATGTGAATATTGTTATTACGACCCAAATCTGTTTCTTAAATTTATCGTAAAAAGATTCAGGTTTATTCAAAAAAGTTGAATTTTCTGGTAATACGGATAAATCGATTTTAAATTTTTTAATCACACTGTAATCAAATGAGTATACTAATGGGCTTCCTGTAACAGGTAAATCTTTAATGTGGCTACCACGTAATATTTTTAATGCCATTTCAGCTGCCATCTCTCCTTGGAAGACTGGATTGGTTATTTTTCCACCCACAACCCCCTGACCCACAACATCCCAAATAGTATATGTTGGAAGCCCACTGCTTGTGGTAACTAATCTAATACTCTCTTCACTTGAAATAGAAACACCTTCGGGTGTCCGCAAATAAATTGCCCATAGAACAAGCGATTGAGGTGGGAGTTTTTTAAGGGTTAGGCTTAATTCTTCTCTCCCTAGATTGGTGAGATACTTAAATTGAACCTTGTTTGCAAAAATTGGTTCAGCACGTTTAGCTAACCGTCTAAAATCATTTCCTGAATAAGTCGAGTCCGTAATTATAAATATAGATTCGGTTTTAGGATGAAGTCGAAGCATTAGATTGACGGTTCCAGAAACATCATAGCTTTCGTAGACCCCAGAAAACAAAGAATGGTTTGCTATTCGAGACGGTTGAAAATCGTTGATACCACAAAGGATTACTGGC
>Ga0075122_10001938_pt1 | contig 14127 bp, 14 predicted proteins | sample AntAceMetag02UKB_FD_69790 | JGI IMG/M metagenome (GOLD analysis project Ga0075122, IMG submission 69790) | Saline lake microbial communities from Ace Lake, Antarctica - Antarctic Ace Lake Metagenome 02UKB | ecosystem: Environmental > Aquatic > Non-marine Saline and Alkaline > Saline | place... | reverse complement strand
AAATTAATGTGATCGAAGAAATTATTGAAACGGTGGCTGAGGCTAAATCCGAATCCGAAGAACTACCACTGGAAATAGAACCAACTAATTTAGCTGAACCGATTGAAACTAATGAGCCAGAAGAGTTAACCGAGTCTGAGGAAGAAGAATCGGATGAAGATTTATATTCAATCAAAAATTTTTCACTTTAGCGTTGTTTTAAGATATAAGACTTAATGTGACGTTTAGCTAAAGTTGTCTGACAATAATCTAGCCATTTTCGAGTCGGATGGCTAGTTTTTCTGGTTTCAATATCGACAATCTGGCGGTTTTTTAATTCAGTATCTAAACTTAAATACTTACTTTCAATTTTGGCGGCGTAAGCGTGGTCACCGACATCGGAGTGAATCGCATAAGCAAAATCAAGAGCAGTTGCCCCTTCTGGTAAATCAACCACATCGCCTTTGGGAGTAAAAATAAAAATTTGATCTTTAAAAAAATCAGTTTTTAAACTAGTTAAATATTCTTCTTCTGAACCTTTGGCATTTTTTTGCCAATCAATTAAATTTTTAATCCAATTAAGTTTATGGTTAAGCTTACCGCCTGTTTTTTGTTTACCAGTTTCGGTGTAAATAATATGAGAGGCAATGCCAAACTGAGCGTCTTCATGCATGTCCTTGGTTCGAATTTGAATTTCGGTAATTTGATTATCACGAGTAAACACATCAGTGTGAATACTTTGATAACCATTGGGTTTAGGGTGAGCAATATAATCATTTAACCGACCAGGGACTGGTCGCCATAAACTATGGACTATCCCTAAAGCTTGATAACAATCAGGAATCGAATTGACAATAATTCGGAGAGCCAAAATATCGTAAATTTGATCAATATCCATATTTTTGTTTAATAATTTTTTATATAAACCATATAAATATTTAATTCGGTAATCTACTTTATGATCAGTGATTTTATGGTTTAATAATTCTTTTTGCAGGGTTCGAGCTAGTTTTTCTAATCGTTTTAAAGATTGCTTACCTTTGGTTTTTCGAAGTTTAACCACTTCGGCATAAGCTTCAGGGTAAGCGTGAATAAAACTAGCATCTTCTAGCATACCTTTGATTCGCCATATACCCAGTCGATTGGCAATTGGAGCATAAATCTCGATTGTCTCTAGAGCGATTCGTTCTCGTTTATCTGGTCGGACATGTTGTAAAGTGCGCACATTGTGTAGACGATCGGCTAATTTAATCACAATCACGCGCAAATCTTCAGCCATTGCGATGAATAATTTTCGGAGACTCTCAGTATGACGAGTTAGACCTTGGTATTTTATTTTACCTAATTTAGTTACTCCTTCGACTAAAAACAAAATATTTTGACCAAAGTTTTTTTTTATTTCTTCAGCTGTGACCGGTGTATCTTCTAAAGTGTCGTGAATTAAACCAGCGATAATCATGTCGGTCGTAACTTTCATCTCGGCTAATATTTTAGCAACTTCAAATGGATGAATAATATAAGGTTCGCCCGAAAATCGAGTTTGACCAGCATGAGCTTTATCAGCAAAATTTAAGGCTTCGATAATTCTTTCTTTATCTAAAGTGGTGGGAGCGGTCATCCGATCAAAAATTTCGTCCGGATTAATTAAATTCCGTCGTCTAAATAAGTTTTTCATATATTGTTATGCTAACAAAAAACCGACCATTTGGGTACCTTAGTCGGTTTTAGATTGGTCTAATTTATGAGGTTGATGATTGGGGCAAGTTTTATCGCTACAACGATCGGGGATTGTTTTGGTCCCTGTCATCATCAACTGCGGACAAGGTCCAGTTTCTCTTAGATAATGACAAATAGCGCCAGTTGGTTTGGATTTAATAATATGTTTACAATCAGGATAATTAGAACAACCATAAAATAGGCCAAAGCGACCACGTTTTTCTACCATTGTGCCTTGGTTACAAATTGGGCATTTAATTTTTGTATCACCTGGATTATCACCCGAGTCACTTTGTTCTTGATATTTACATTTAGGATAGTTAGAACAAGCGATAAACTTACCAAAACGACTTTCGCGTTCGACTAAAGATCCTTTTTCGCACTTCGGACAAGGTCGACCCAAATCTTTGGGACCGTCTAATTTTTTACCTTCTATTGTTAGGGCGCCGTCACAGTCTGGATAACGAGCGCAACTATAAAATTTTCCAGTTTTCCCTAATTTGATAATCATTGACCCTTGGCAATTAGGACATTTCATTTCACTTGGCGCTTCGCCTAAATTAGAAATTTTAGCTAAATCTTGTTTGGCCAAAATAGCTTTAGTGAACGGACCATAAAATTCGGTTAAAGTATCAGTGTAGTTTCTATTACCACTGGCAATCTCGTCTAACTTATCTTCCATTGAAGCGGTAAAATCGTCACTAATATAAGACGCGAAATGATCAGTTAAAAAATCGCTGACCGTCATACCGGTATCGGTTGGTTTTAAACTACGGTTAAGTTTTTCGACATAACCGCGGTCGATAATGGTTTTAATCGTCGGGGCATAAGTCGATGGTCGACCGATCCCTCTTTTTTCTAATTCTTTAACCAAACCCGCTTCGGAATAACGGCTGGGTGGTTCGGTGGTCTTACCTTCTTGTTCGATCTGATTTAAATCTAAACTTTGGTCAGGTTTAAGAGATGGTAAATCAATATCCTCACTTCGGGCTTTAGTATCGGCGGTTAGCCAACCAGGACTTAAAACTTCCGAACCATTGGTTATAAAATTTGGTAATGAATCATCTGTTGCTTGTAAAATAATTTTGGTGCGCAAAACCGTAGCGGGAATCATTTGACTGGAAATTGTTCTAATCCAAATCAAACGATATAATTTTTTTTCTTGATCAGAAAAACCGGCTTCGGTTTTTAAGCTATCACTTGGTCTGATTGCTTCATGAGCTTCTTGGGCATTTTTTGCTTTCTTAGTATAAATATTAGAGCTAAATAAATCCTCGCCATAATTTTTTTTAACGGCTAAAGCAATATTTTTTAAAGCGTCAGCTGACAAATTAGTGCTATCGGTTCGCATATAAGTAATATGACCTTTTTCATATAATTTTTGAGCTAAACGCATAGTTTGACTAGGTGAAAAACCTAAGCGACTAGAAGCTGTTTGTTGTAGAGTGGAAGTGGTAAAGGGAGCTTTCGGACGCCTGGTAACTTTAGTCGCTTTAATGTCCGAGATAGTCCAAATCGTATTTTTACTTTTTGAGACAATAGCCGTTGCTTCGATTTCTGTTTTTGGTTCGTAATTTAAAGTAAACGGAATTAAATTTTCAGTTTGGTCTTCAAATAAAGCCGTAATCACCCAAAATGATTCTGATATGAAAGCTTCGATTAGTTTTTCTCTTTCTACTAAAATTCTTAAAGCTGGGGATTGAACTCGACCAGCTGATAAACCATATCGTAATTTTTTCCAAATCAAACCAGATAAATCATAACCAAATAAGCGGTCTAGAACACGCCTCGCTTCTTGGGCTTGTTTTAAATTGTCGTCGATTGAGCGGGGATGTTTGATCGCTTCATTGACCGCTGATTTAGTAATTTCATTAAAGGCAATTCTTTTAACTTTTTTTAAGCCTAAAGCTTCTTTAATATGCCAAGCGATGGCTTCACCTTCTCGGTCGGGGTCAGTGGCTAGAATAATATCTTCAGCGGTTTTCGCGGCTTTTTTTAAATCGCGAACAACTTTTTCTTTACCGGGTGAAATTTCATAATGAGGAATAAAGCCATTTTGAATATCAATGGCGTTTTTGTTTGATTTTGGTAAATCTCTAATATGACCAACTGAAGCTAAGACGGTATAAGCATTATCTAAATATTTAGCAATCGTTTTCGCTTTAGCGGGTGATTCGACAATTAATAATTTCATAACTTAGTTTAAAGTAGTACTATATAATTTAATCTTTTGCAAATTGGACCTGAAGATATAGTATACCATCTTCGTTTTTAATAAAATTATTTAATTCTAAATTTGACAGACTAACTAAGATTTCAACCGTGGGTAAATCTGTTTCCAGCAAAATTTCATCTTTTGTTTTGGGGCCAAGGGCTAACTTGATGCAAATTATTTTTTCGGTGTTTGACAAGATAGCTTCAGGAATTTTTACGACTGAAGTTTGGCTGGGTGAAAAGCCTAACCGGTCTCTTAAATCATCAGCCGAAATAATTGGTTCGGCGCCGTCTTTGATTAATTGCAGTGGACCGATAGCGGTTTGATTAAAAATCGAACCAGGGACACATAAAACATCACGATTGTAATCTAGGGCCAACCGCGCAGTAATTAAAGTGCCAGATTTAGCTTGGGCTTCAATAATTAAAGTTGCGGGCGATAGCCCCGCCATTAAGCGATTGCGAGACGGAAAACTATAACGAGAGGCTCTTTGGTCGGGTTTTAATTCGGACAATAATCCGCCACCATTTTTTATAATCAGCTCCGCTAAAGGTCGGTGGCTTTGAGGGTATAAGACTTGATCGTTTAAACCAGAGCCGGGGATAGCTAGAGTTTTTAAACCAACCGCTAAAGCTGTCGTGTGGGCAATGTAATCTATCCCTAAAGCCAAGCCAGACACGATCACAACCGGCAAACCTTGTAAGTGACTAATTAAATGTTTACAGACTTGTTTGCCGTAGCTTGAAGGTTGACGTGAACCAACTACGGTTAAATAAGTAAAAGCGTTAGGGTCAGGAATAATTCCGCGTAAATAAAGTTCTTTTGGTGGATCGTTTATTTCTTGAAGTAAAGGTGGAAAATCAGATGGTTTAAGTAGATTAATGGTCGACATCTCTTTATTGTAACAAATTAAAAAATGTAGTATAACTATAAACGGTGTATAGTTAAAAAAGGAGTTATTGAGATGAAGAGACTAAAAAGGCCGAAAAGGTCAAATGGGATCTTTAGGTTAAAAGATTATCCTAAAGAAAGAAAAAAAGTAGATTACTTACTTTTTGCCAAATTGCGACCGATTGGTCGTCTGTCGGCAATACCCCCCGAGGTATTGGATCAAATTCTTCAGGATTAATTTTTTAGTCCGCCCCTTGTTTATCAAGCGGGCGGGCTTTGTTTTTTGGTCTGACTTTGGTATTCTGTTTTTATGCTTGATATTAAATTTATTCGAGAAAATACTTCTTTAGTTAAAGAAGCGGTGCGCAAAAAACATTTGACTGTAGACATTGATCGCTTGGTTATTTTAGATGATCAGCGTTTAGAACTATTAAAAGAAGTTGAAGAGATGCGCGCTAGTCAAAATGAGGCTAATCAAAAAATCAGCCAAGCAGGAGAAAATGAACGAGGTTTACTTATTTCTGAAATGTCAGTTTTGAAAGATAAGTTACAAATCAAAGAAGCGGAGTTAAAAGATGTCATGCATAATTGGAAGACCTTAATGATCGAAGTACCTAATTTGCCAGATATGTCGGTACCCGAAGGTGAGTCTGATGAAGACAATGTTGAATTAAAAATAGTCGGCGATTTGACTAAATTTGAGTTTGAGCCAAAAAGTCATATCGAGATTATGACTAATTTAAATATGGTTGATATAGAACGAGGAGCTAAAGTATCTGGTTTTCGTGGTTATTTTTTAAAAAATGCTGGACTTAGATTAACGATGGCTTTATGGCAATTAGCGCTTGATTTAGCTATAAAAAAAGGTTATGAACCGATTATGGCGCCGTCTTTAGTTAGACGGGAGCCATTTATGGGTACTGGTTACTTACCACAAGGTGAAGAAGATTTATATAAAACTCAAGATGGTGATTTTTTGTCAGGCACAGCCGAAGTACCAATTATGGGATATTTGATGGATGAAATATTAAAGATTGAGTCTTTGCCAAAAAAATTCATTGGTTTTTCACCTTGTTTTAGGCGAGAAGCTGGTAGTCATGGTAAAGATGTCAAAGGTTTAATTCGCGTCCATGAATTTTTTAAGATTGAACAGGTTGTTTTATGTGAAGCGACTCACACTGAATCTATTAAATGGCACGAAGAATTATTAGAGGTGGCTGAAGAGTATATGCAACTCTTAGCGATTCCTTATCGAGTGGTAACTAATTGTACTGGTGATCTTGGTTTAGGTCAGGTCAAAAAGTACGATATTGAAGCTTGGGTACCAAAAGAAAATAAATATCGCGAAACTCATTCTATTTCTTATTTTCATGATTTTCAAACTAGACGTCTTAATCTGAAATATAAAGATGAAAATAATAAATCACGTTTTGCCCATTCTTTAAATGGGACTTTAGCAGCGACACCTAGACTCCTGGTTTCTTTAATTGAAAATTATCAGCAAGCCGATGGTTCTATAATCGTGCCAGACGCTTTAAGAAAATACTTAGGCCAAGATGTCATCAAACCAGAAAGTACCGCTTAAAAAAATTCATTATGTTCGAGATGAAATTAAGCAGAATAAAAAACTGGCGGTAAAAAAAGAACGGAAATTAAAATTAATTATTTTAGTTGTTTTGAGTGTTATTTTAGTTGTTTTGGCTATTTGGGGTTTAAGACAAGAACCAGTTTTAATTAAACAAATAAAAGTTACGGGAGCTAAGACGGTATCAGTCGAAAAAATCCAGACTCTAGCTCAAGCTAAACTAACTGGTTATTTTTTATTTTTAATTCCTCGAACTAATGTTTGGTTTTATCCTAAAGATGAAATTCGTTTGGGACTTTTAAAAGAATTTGGTTATTTGGCTGAGGTTAAATTAAATGTTCGACGCTTTACAGTATTAGATATTCAGGTTAGTGAAAGGAAACCAAACTTTTTATGGTGTGATACTTTAATAAAAACTAATTGTTACTTAGCTGATGAGACCGGCTTTATTTTTACTTTAGCTGAAAATAAGATAGAAGAAGATTTATTTACAATTTATGGTTCACCAAACGGATCTCTAACTTTGATGACTAAACCAATTGGTGCTCAAAAATTTAAACAAATTGATTTATTTATTAAAAATATCCCAAGTATTACCGAACAATTATCAGGTGGTAAATTAAAAATTAATTCAGTTGTTTTATTGTCGAATAATGATTACCAATTTATTGTCACCAATCAAGGTCGAGAAAAATCTAGTTGGGATTTATTGATCTCCGGCCGATCGATAGTCCAAGATTTAGCGCTTAATTTAGAAACAGTGTTAACGGCCGAAACTTTTTTGGAATCTATTAATCTGACTGATTTAGAGTATCTTGATTTTCGGTTTGGTAAAAAAGTTTTTTATAAGTTTAAATCAGCACCAGATTTTATCGAGACAAATGTCATTACTAATATTAGTTCTTCAACCAATGAAACAATTATTGATTAAACATAAATTTTTAATTATTATTGGTTTTTGTATTATTTTAGGTGGCGCCTTTTTTTATTGGCAATTTTATTCTTCTTCTGTCGCCCGTGAACAAATATCTTCAGAGTATGGTGAATTTATTCCAGCTGAAAAATGGAAGGTTTTATTAGTCCCTGGCCATGATCGCTACACTTATGGGACTAAGTATAAAGACTTAAGAGAAGATCAAATAAATCTAGACTTAGCCGAAGCAATTCATGATTTATTGATTAAAGATGGACGGTTTGAAGTTTATACGACGCGAGATTTTAAAACTGAAAATTACACTGATTACTTTACTTCTTACTTTACTAGTTCCGAAAGTCAGATTATCCGTTTTATGGAATCGTCAAAACAAGCTATGTCTCAATTATTAACTACTGGTACAATCGAAGAGACCGAACCAATTTTACAACATAACGAAGCAGCCAAGGAAACCGTTTTTCGTCTATATGCGATCAATAAATGGGCTAACGATAATGAAATTGATTTAGCTCTTCATATTCATTTTAATGATTATCCGCGATCTGATATGACGACGCCAGGTAAATACCGTGGTTTTTCGATTTATGTCCCAGAGCGTCAATTTTCTAATGCCGAGACAAGTTTAGACTTAAGTCAAGCCTTATATGATCGGTTAAGTTTAGTTTCCGCTACTAGTACTTTCCCCTTAGAAGCCCAGGGGATTTTAGAATCCCAAGATTTAATTGCGACCGGAGCTAATAACTCTCAAACTCATCCAGCGGTGTTGATTGAATATGGTTACATTTATGAATCAGATTATTATTTAAAAAATCGCCGACTTAAAATTTTACCGATTTTAGCCAAAGCGACTTTTTTGGGTTTGCTTGATTATTTAAAATAACCGCCCAACTAAATCTATTAGTTGGGCGGAGTAAGGCGAGATCAGTTTCTTTGACCAATAGCGTCTGAGATCAAATAGGTGTAAGAGAAATGAAATTCTGCTAAAAGATTGATCAATTCTAGAATACCTTTATTTCCACCCCAATCAACCTCAAAACTTTTTTGGGCAGTATCTTCACTGGTTGGAATTTGAGCTCCTAGGCACAAATGTTCCCGATGGGGGTTAAAGATTCCTTTAAGCAAAGGATTGGCCGAATAGATTATTGAATAAAATACTCGGTGGGGAGGCAGTATGCTAACTTGAGGTTGAATGATAAAATGGTCGGAAACCTTAAATCGTTTGTTAATATTTATTTGGTTGTCTTTGGTTACATAAATATTAATTGGAACTTGGTAAAAGACCCGATCTAACATTAAAGATCCTCCTATTGGTGTTAAGTTCTTTACAAGGTTTAACACATTAGTCTCAATTAGTCAAAAAATATTTTTGCGCTAAGTCTTTTTTTAAGTTAGCATAGTTGAATGATAAAGAATATTTGGCAGACTCTTAAAAAACCTATTATGGTTCTCGCTCCAATGGCGGATGTGACTGATACGGCTTTTCGGCAAGTAATCGCCAGGCGTGGACGGCCAGATTTATTTTTTACCGAATTTGTTTCGGCTGATGGTTTAATGCACCCTAAAGCTAAAGATCGATTAAAGCGTGATCTATATTTTTCACCAAGTGAGCAACCGATCATTGCTCAATTATTTACCTCTAAACCAGAGGTGATGGCCGAAGCGTCAGAATTTGTCGCTAGTTTAGGTTTTGCGGGGATTGATATCAATATGGGTTGTCCAGATCGTAGTATCGAAAAACAAGGTTGTGGTTCGGCTTTAATTAAAAATCCTACCTTAGCTCAAGCTTTAATTAAATCAGCCAAACAGGGGAGTAATTTACCGGTTTCGGTTAAAACTCGAATTGGCTATAATCAAAATACTTTACATGATTGGACGCAGTATTTACTTGAAGCTGAGCCATCAGCTATTACTTTTCATTTACGAACTAGAAAAGAAATGTCAAAAGTACCGGCTCGTTGGGCTGAGATTAAAGAAGCGGTTGCTTTAGCTAAAGGTAGCCAAACTTTAATTTTAGGTAATGGTGATGTTAAAGATTTAACTGAGGCTAAAGCTAAGGCCGAGGCTTATGATTTGGCTGGAATTATGTTGGGTCGAGCGATATATGGTAATCCTTGGTTGTTTAGTGAAATTAAACCAAGGGCCAAAGAAAAAATAGAAGCCTTGTTAGAGCATGTTCAATTATTTGATCAATCATTTAGTCATGAGCAAATTAAAAATTTTGCGGTTATGAAGCGTCATTTCAAATCTTATTTAACAGGGTTAGAAATGACTACCCATTTACGGCATGATCTAATGGAGACAACGACTGCTAAAGAAGCGATAGATTTGTTGCGGTCATTTTTAGATCAAACTAAATTCTGATATAATTTACCAATGACTTCAACTGTCTTGTATCGTAAATATCGTCCTCAATCTTTTACCGAAGTGATTGATCAAGATCAAGTGGTTTCGGCTTTAAAGCAACAAATCAAAGATCAAACCACTGCTCATGCTTATTTATTTTTTGGAGGTCGAGGCACCGGTAAAACTAGTGTCGCTCGAATCTTAGCCAAAGCGCTTAAATGTTCCGATAAAGATTTATATGAAATTGACGCCGCCTCTAATACCGGTGTTGATGATGTTCGAGAGTTACGGGACGGGGTTCGTAGTCTGCCTTTCGAATCGCCGGTTAAAGTTTATATTATTGATGAAGTCCATATGCTGTCTAAATCGGCTTTTAATGCTTTGCTTAAAACTTTAGAGGAACCGCCAGCTCATGTTATTTTTATTTTAGCCACCACCGAACTTAATAAAGTTCCCGACACTGTTATTTCTCGATGTGAACTTCATACTTTTAAAGAACCAAGTGCTAGTGTTTTAGTTAAATTAATCAAAACGATTAGCGAAAAAGAGGGTTACGAGATAAGCGAAGAGGCTTGTAATTTGCTGGCTGATTTAGGCGGGCATTCTTTCCGTGATACTTTAGGGGTTTTGCAAAAAGTTTTGACTGGTACTAAAGGTCAAAAAATTGATACAGCGGAAGTAGTCGCTTTAACGGGGGAGCCAGCCAAAGATTTGGTTCTTAAATTTTTAACCGCCTTACTTCAAGGTGAGACCGAAGAATCGTTAGTCGTTTTAAAATCCAGTCGTCGAACTAAAGATGATGTTAAGCTTTTTGCTAAGCGAGTATTAGATAATTTACGGTTGGTGATGATCTTAAAATATGCCCCTAAGTTAAAAGAAGATATAAAAAAAAGCGTTCCCGCCGAAACTTTTTTAATTTTAGAAACTTTAACTAATCATAAAAATATTGTTAAAGTTTCGGCTATCTTAAAAGAATTACTTGAAGCTTATGATCAAATCGGAACTACTTATTTGCCAGATTTACCATTGGAAATGGCTATTATTAATATTAGTCAAAAATTAAATCCTCCTACTCATGGGAATTAAAAATATTTATTTTGTTCGCCATGGCCAAAGTGAAGCTAACTTAAAAGGAGTGAGACAAGGTTTGGCTGGTGATTTGACTGATTTTGGTCGCAAACAAGCCGACTACGTTGGCAGGCGGTTAAAAACTTTACCGATCGAAGCGATCATTAGTAGTACTTCACCACGAGCCAGTCAAACCGCCGAGATTATAAATCAATATTTAAAAGTGCCATTCCAATCGTCTCCCTTGTTAGTCGAAAAAGGCAATCCGTCATCAATCTTAGGTCAATTAAGTAGTCAAGATAGTGTGATAGAAATTCAAGATTTAATTTTTGATAGATTTATAACTGAGCCCGATTTTCATTATGAAGACGCCGAAAGCTTTACGGATTTAAAAAATAGAGCTAGGAAAGCCTTGGCTTTAATTGCAAATTTTCCGGCTGATAATATTGCGGTTGTAACTCATGGCGCTTTTTTGCGCATGTTGATGCTTTATATTTTTTATCAAGACGAAGTTTTAGGTCGTGATTACATTAATTTCTTTGGAGCGGTTAAAACGACAAATACTGGCGTGACTTGGTGTACTTACAATCCTGAGCAGGACTCTAATCCTTGGACTTTGGTGACTTATAATGATCAAAATCATTTAGCTGAGTTTTAATTTATGAGTAAACGAATCGTTTATTTAATTTTGATTAGTTTAGGTTTGGTGTTAATTTTTACTTTTTCTTGGTTAGTTTTTATTGCTTCCAGCGAAGAAACTGAAGACATAAAAATAGAAATAAACCAAAAGGTAAAAATAGAAGATAAAACTGAAATCACTAAACCTTATGTCGTTATTAATGATGTCATAATTCCAATCGAATTAAGTTTAACGCCAAAAGAGCAGACTCAAGGTTTATCTGGTCGGCCGTTTTTAGAATTTGATCAAGGGATGTTATTTGTATTTACGACTAGAGCTAAAAGGTCTTTTTGGATGCCTAATATGAATTTTCCACTTGATATTATTTGGATTTTAGATAATGAAATTGTCGGAATTGAAGCTAATGTTTCCAATCAGTTTGATTTTAATCAACCTCAAATGTATGAATCACCAATACCTGTTAATTATGTTTTAGAAGTTAACGCGGGTTTTAGTGAACGCCATGATTTTAAAATTGGTAAAACGGTTGAATTTAGTTTTTAAATTGCTTTTTTAGGCTAAATATAGCAAAATACAAGAGTTATCTAAAGTTTGCCCGATCGCCTGCCCGCTAACGCCTGAAGCGTAGCTATGGCGAGCGGGTCTAATGGTTAACAGAAGTTGTTATTTAATTATTTAAATTTATTTTTTGCCCGATCGTCTAATGGCAGGACGCCTGGTTTTGGTCCAGGAAATTGGGGTTCGAGTCCCTGTCGGGCAGCAAAAAAGAGCGAAGCGGTTTTTTGTTGCCCGAAGGAGTGCCTGGGTGGCACTCTGTCAGGGACTCGAAAAGCTTTTGAGCCTAAAATTGAGCTTGTGAAAATTTTAGCCAAAAGGTCTACTGTTCATGTAATGAAAGAGTCCCTGTCGGGCAGCCGCGTAAAGAAACAAAAACATCAAAGACGCCGTCTTTGATGTTTTTGTTTCCACGCGGCTTTGCCGTGTGTGTTGCGTCAGCGATGTTGCGCGAGTCACGTGGCGACGGATGTCGCTTTACGTGACCTGTCTCGTGGTTATTTAAATAATTTTACGTGGCGTGTCCCGCGGCACTTCATATTTTACAAGTACTCGAAGTAAAATATGTTAGTGATCGTCAGGATCAGTCCTTGTCGGGCAGCTAAGTTGTGCTAGCTCAAAGATAGTTAGTTTTAAAGTCATATTATATATTAATTCATTTGGAAATAGACATATCCTCTTTTTGTATTTTATTTTGTTATAGTAAAATGATTAGTAATGAATGGCTTGTTATTTACCGCTTTTGTACATAGGGGATGTACCGTCTGGTACGCCCTTGTGTAATAAATTATAATTTGACATATTTATATAATAGTGTTAAATTTTTTCTTGGAACGAATCAAGGTGATTTGTGATCTAAAGAGAAAAACAAGAGGAGATTGCCAAGTGTCAAAATTTATGGACTGGTTGCGAAAGGAGCTGGGGAAGATCTCAGAAGATGAGATTGAAGCTCCGGATTATGAACTTGAGGTTGGCGACAAGGTTGTCGGCGTCCTCGAGAGTCTCGAGTTGAAAAAGATCCATGAGCTCCGGCGTCGCGTCACTTATGACGGAGAGAAAAATCTCAAAGAGAAGTTTGAGACGATTGATTTAACCGAAGAAAAGTCGGGTGATCACGATCCGGCCACTTGCAAGCGGTGCGAGCTTCGTCGCGAAATTGAGCTTTTCAAGAGTAAGACGGATTTTCTTAATCAACTTTTTTGGACCAGTGTGCGACACGAGTTGTCGGCTGAGGTTTTTATCGAAAGCGATAAGATGCAAAGCCGTGGCGTCGGAATCCGTCAGGGTTGGCAGATCGTGTTGACCAAGTCCGAGAATCCGATTTCGATTGAAGAATTGTTGGCTGTTTTCCGTTCGGTGTAATCACCAAACGGAAAGGACAAACAAACCAGGCTGGCTATCAGAAATGAAGCCAGCCTTTTTCTATTAAATTTTTTATAAAAATTAAATAACCAAGATGTTATTTAATTTAAATTGAATATGTTTTTATGCTATTGTTTTAATATGAAAAATTTAATTTTAATTTATAATGCAAAAAAATATTTCTAAAAATGAATATATTGGTGATTTTGGTGTTAAATATACTTTTGAATATTTTGAATGTGAATCTTTTGACGATTTGCCTCGAGATAAGATTAAACAATGCTATGCAGTAGCTTTTAATGGAAACAAGATGGTAATTGTTCATAATGGGAAAAAAGATACTTGGGGTTTAGTTGGTGGGAGTGTAGAAAAGGGAGAAGATCCCAATGATACTTTAATCAGAGAAATAAAAGAAGAATCAAATATGAAAGTTTTGAGTTATCAATTAATTGGCTGTCAAAAGGTGGTAGATTCAAGAAAAATTCAGCAAGATTTTTATCAATTAAGATATTTTTCCCTAGTTGAGCCATATGGACCTTTTGATTCTGATCCTGATCTGACTATAGATAAGATGTTAGAGGTTGATCCAATAGAATACAAAAAATATTTTGATTGGGGAGAAATAGGGGATGCTATTATCAAAAAAGCCGTAGAATTAAAGAAAAATCACCTTCCAAACTGAAGGTGATTTTTCTTGTTCTATACTCTAGCGATTTGTGGTATATTTGCTTAATGAGAGGCGAGGTGAAGAAATTAGGCGAGAATTTAATAATTATCTTTTGGATCTAAAATTTTTGTTTTAAAATTATGAAAAATAAAATTCAAATAATCTTTATACA
>Ga0075122_10001936_pt1 | contig 14138 bp, 11 predicted proteins | sample AntAceMetag02UKB_FD_69790 | JGI IMG/M metagenome (GOLD analysis project Ga0075122, IMG submission 69790) | Saline lake microbial communities from Ace Lake, Antarctica - Antarctic Ace Lake Metagenome 02UKB | ecosystem: Environmental > Aquatic > Non-marine Saline and Alkaline > Saline | place... | reverse complement strand
TTTACTTTCTTCATTATTTAACAAACCTGCTGAAACCAAAATAGCTTCATAAATATCCGTCCCTCCAATGGGGCTAAGTTCTATTTGTTCAAGACCTGCTTTTAATTCAAATTTATCTATGGTCATTTCTTGTTCAATTAATGAATTTCCAGAAAAAGAAATAATTCCCATGGGAGATTCATACGGCGAAGAATCAATAAAGTCCAAAGCAGTATTTTTTGCAGCGGAAATTCTATCCGGAAATATATCTGTTGCACTCATACTTGCAGAACTATCTATCGCAATAACAAACGAAAAAGAACTTGCACCTACTTCCTTATGTAATGTTGCTCCAGACATAGCCGAAACTAAAACAACAACAAAAAATACATCAAATAATAAAAGAGAAATATTTTTTGAATATAAATCAATCCCTTTAATTCTTGCAATAGCTTCAAAATTTGCAAATTTCAATGCCTTACCCCTAAGGCTTTTTAATCCAAAAAAATGTAAAAAAATCAAAACAGGGATTGCAAATAAAAATACTAAATAAAAGGGGCTATTAAAACTAATGAACATCGTTTTTCTTATACACCCTCCTTTGTGACCTCTCTTTTAAAAATTCTGCTAGATTTATAGCAAAATGAGAATCAGTACTATACTCTGAAAAATCAATATTTGAATTTCTTAAAATCCTCTTTAAATTATCTGTTTGCTTAAGAGAATTTATTTCATAAGAATATTTAGCAATCAAAGGATTAATTAATTTTTTTTCATGAGTTCTAAAATTTTCAATAACCACCTCTTTATCAACCGCAGGCAAACTTTTATCCAATGGGTCTTTAACAACTATAGCAATAGTTTCGTATAATCCAGATAATAATTCTAAATTTTTTTTATGTTCTTCGTTTATATTAAGAAAATCAGAAATAACAAAAACCATAGACGTAGACTTGTCTAATTTACCAATTAAATCTTCTAAAACCTTATTCAAATCAGAAACCCCTCCATAATTTTCCGGATTAGATAATTCATAAGAAAAAATATCAAAAAACCTATCTCCAAATCCAGGCATTCTCATTTTAACAACCTTATCATTAAATAATACAAAACCAACCCTATCTCCTGAAACTAAAATAACATGCGCTAACGCTGCAGCTAATTCTGCTGCAAATTCACATTTTAATTTTTCAGTAGAACCAAAAACCATATTATCACTAACATCAATTAAAAACATAATCTTCAAATCTCTTTCTTCGATATACTTTCTAGCAAGAGTTTTTCCACCACCCCTCACTGTTGCCTTCCAATCTATAGCACTAGCATCTTCATCCATACTAAAATCTCTATAACCATCAAACTCCAAACCCTTTCCAAAAACAATTTGATAAAAAATATTTTTAGGTAAAACCTTCCTTATTAACACTTCAAATTCAGAGACACTTCCAGGAATATCCAAATTTAAACTTTTTTCTTCCATAAAAGTTATCTTACCTCAACTTCATCTAAAATATTTTTAATTAAATCATCTGGACTAATTTTTTTAAGAGTAGCCTTATATGATAAAATCAATCTATGTCTCATTACATGATAAACAACAGCCTTAACATCTTCTGGAATAACATAACTTCTTCCATTCATTAAAGCCTGAGCCTTACTCGCAATAAAAATAGCAATAGTTGCTCTAGGTGAAGCCCCAAATGTAAGATATTCGGAATCTTTAAACTCCTTATTTCTAGACTTTTGAACAATAGAAAGAATATAATCTTTAATGCTATCATCTAAATAAATCCTCTTAGTAATATTTTGCATTTTAATAATTTCTTCAGGAGTAATAACCTTCTTTAAATTAAAATCCTCGAATTTTTTAAGGGTCATATTGGTCTCCATAACTTTTTTCTCTTCATCTGCCTTCGGATATCCCATAATCATCTTAAATAAAAATCTATCAATCTGTGCTTCAGGTAACGGATAAACTCCTGCATTTTCTAATGGATTTTCAGTTGCCATAACAAAAAAAGGAGAAGGTAATTTCAAACTCTCTTTACCAATAGTTGCCTGCCTCTCCTGCATACTCTCCATTAAAGCAGACTGGGTTTTAGGTGGACTTCTATTTATCTCGTCTGCAATTAAAAAATTAGCAAAAACAGGACCTTTAATGACTTCAAAACCTTTTTCAGGAGTGTAAGAAGTTATACCAATAATATCTGTAGGCAGCAAGTCCACTGTAAACTGAACCCTCTTAACATCACATCCACTAACCGCTCCTAATGCCCTAATTGCAAGAGTTTTCGCAATTCCAGGAACTCCCTCCAAAAGAACATGACCATCACAAAGCAAGCCCAAAATCATTCCATCAACAATCTCCTCCTGCCCAATCAACACCTTAGAAATTTCTTTTTTCATTTGATTAATCCGAATTATAAAATTATCTACCTCTTTTTGAGTAGGCCTAGAGTCTTTTCCTTTTCCTTTATGTTTTGAATCTATTTTTTTAGATTTTTTAACACTCTCCTTAAAAGGCAATCTCAATGGTTTCTCCTCAGGTATTTCCTCTATTCTCTCAATAACTTTTTCCACAGGACGCTTATCAGATTCAATAGCTTCCTCCACTTCTACTGGTTTCTTGAATCCTTCTTCAAATTCTTCACTTTTCTCTGAATCAGATTTTGGAAATAACATCTGCTTATATTTATTTTCTAAGCTTTCAAGCTTTTCTTGCAAAGTTTTTTCTTCAGAATCTGGTTTTTCAACTTTTTTTATATCCATATCATCACCTTTTTTACTTATATATAACAAAAACTATTATTAAAGGTTTTTATTATTGGGATTAATAGCAGGCTCAACGTTTTGAGCCCTTCTCCTCATCCTCCATCTTTGAATAAAATAATAAATAATTCCAACCATAAACGCAAGGACAATTGAAATTCCCAAATATAATGCAAATTCATAAGAGGCCGGCCGTTTTTTAGGAATAGATACTTGTAAAATACTACTCTCGCATGCCAATAGAGCTTCTTCAGTTTTAATTCTCGCAGCCTCTATATCTCCTCTCTCAAAAGATTCTTTTGCATCATCAACAAGTTCTTTAATTTCAACGCAAATAGGATTTTGTACAATTAATTCTTCTGTAAAAACCAACTTATCTCTAACCGAAGACTCATTAATCTTTTCAAGAGTAATATGAATTTTTGCCCAATCACTATATTTTGGAGTTTTAGAAGTAAGATTGACTAAAATTTCATAATCTCCAAACTTATCATCTTCAAAAAATACAGTTAAAATCAAACCTTCACTTTCTTCTTTCTTTAAAATTTCAAAAGAATCTTCACTAAGGCTTGTTTCAATTTCTTTCACTAATACATCATCCATAAAAGCAGAACTACTTAATTGAATATCCTTAAAGTCTACAGTACCCCTATTCTCTAAAGATAATGGAATTTCCAATTTATTATTTTCCCATCCTGAAAAATCCTTTCCCGGGGTTAATAATTTCAATGAAATTATCTTAGAACTTCCTCCACCACCCCCACCACCACTACTTGGTTGCGGTTGAGGCTGAGGTTCTGGATCAGTAGTAGGTTCATTAATAGTAATTTTAAAATTATTACTAGTAACACAACTCATATTCTCTACAACTAACATATCATTAATCATAGTTTCATTTAAATCACAGGCAGTTATATTCAAAACTTCAAAAAAAGGAAAAGACTGTGAAGAAGCTAAAATAAATGTCCAATCTTCTGAAATTTCCCCGACAATAAAAAGATGACTTTCACTAGTATTACTCGAGATAAAAAAACTAACATTTTGCTTATAATAATCATCTTCAAAATCAATATCTCTAAAATTTTCTTTCAAATCAAAATCATAAGTATAGCCATATGGAAAAGATGTATCAGAAATTTCTCCAGAAAAATTAACAGGAAAATTAGTATGATTTATAGTTAAATTCCATTCCCTCATATCATTAAATTCAGAAGCATAAGGATTAACAACAGATAATGTTAAATTAACTTTACTTCCATAAGTTTCATCTTCAAAATTAGGTAAAAAATTCCAAGTAAAATTTCTACCATCTGCATAATAACTGATATTCTCCCTTAAAGTATTGTTAATATAAATTAAATAAGTTAAATTAATTTCAGGAATAGAATGAGTGGCGTTAAAAGTAAAATTAAATGAAACATTTTCAATAAGATTAAACTCTTCAGATACATCTGGATAATGAATCACAGGATTATCAAAATTCCTATCAACAACAGTCAAATTATAACTCAGAGAGGCAATATTTCCACTAGCATCCGTTACATCTATTGTTAAATTATAATCCCCAACATCCTTCTCAAAAGGCCTAAAATTAGCAGAATATATTTTAATACCACTAGCATCATCTTCACTTTTTAAACTAAAATCAAATAAATCCCTAGTCGGGCCTTCAAGAACTCTATAAATTAAAAAATCTTCATCATATGCCTCTTTCTGAATAATTCTCAAATCCTCATCTTCAATCCATAAATTGATAATAGAAAGCGTATTTTCAAAAACAGTAATATTTTTTTGAGGTCTATTAATTAAACCCCCCTTCACCTCAGGAATAGAAATAATTGGAGCATCATCTATATTAGCAATACTAAAATTAAAAATTTTTGGGGAACTAGAAGCGCCATCTCCTGCAAATATTTCAATACTGTAATTCCCAACATCTTCATTAATTGGAGTAAAATCAATCAATCCATTAGCATCAATAATAAAATTAACAGGAGCTTCCTCAGAATTAAATAAGAATTCAAGATCAGATGATGTCTGATAATCTGATTTAATCAAATCTATTAAGTTTAATGAAAATTGACCATCTTCAACTAAATCATTATATTCCAATCCTCCGAGATCATTCCAAAAAGACAATCTAACTGTAAAATTAACAACCTGAGAAGAAATTGCACCCCGAGAATCAGTAACACTAAAATTAAGTCTATATTCCCCGACTTGATTATCCATCGGAGTAAAATCCAAATTCATAAATGAATCACTAGAACCCTCATAAACCGAAGAATCAAACAACTTACATTCATCCGAACCTAAAATCCCAATGCTACACTCCAAAAATTCAACATTATAAATATAAGGACTATCATCTTCTTCATCTCCAACCCCAAATTGCTTACTAAACAATTCGTTAGTATTCATGGTAAAGTTGTCTAAGTCCATCAAATATGGAGCATCATTTACTGGATAAATATTAAAATAAAACGGCTTAGTTTCAGCAACTTGTTCATCATCAAAAACCCTAATAGCCATTATAAAACTCTGTGCCTCATTATCGACAGTAGCATTAATAATTAAAATTCCAGTAGAAATATTTAAAGAAATCCAGTTATAATTTAAAATATCTTCTCCTTCATAACCATTTATCTCTTTTATTTCAAATCCAAGAACATCATTTAAATCAGGATCAGTGACATTTTCAGTAAAATTCCAAATAAAAATCATATCTTCAAATCCACCATAATTAACTCCAAAAGTTTCAGACTTAAATTCAGGAGGGCTATTTGTTATAGTAAAATTCTCACTATTTTCTAATCCTAAATCAGGCAAAGGATTAGAATTACCATCATTTGTACATTGAACTTCAAATTCATAGTTTCCTTTATTAAACCCAGAATGAAGATATTCAAATACGTTTACAATTAAATCCATATTATTCCAAGAATTTCCAGAATCAAAACTAACCCTACAGGCTCCATTAGACACAACCACATTACCTGGGTGTGTTAGATAATCTGCATAAAATATAATCTGATCATTTTCAGTTATAATCTGGTTATCGCTATCATCTCGGATAGTTAACTTAACAGAATCATCTGAACTAAAGATAGGCCCACTCACCAAAAAAACTCCTAAATTTTCTACAATTCCATTAATAAAATTATAGCTATTCAAAAATCCAACACCATAATCCCCTAATTCTTCTCCTCTAATCCCCTCACTAAAGTCTAAAATATAATTATTAGCCACAACCAATAAAACAATAGTAACAAACAAAAATAACATAGTAGCCACAGGAGTTTTCTTAATTTTATTAATTGTTTTTTTAACAAATTTCTTTTCTGCAAGTTTCTTAAATCTAAAATACTTAAACAACTGAGAGCCTGCCAAGAAAAACAATAACCCCAATAAGATTATTAAAGAATATGAAACAATCCCCTTAAAAATTAAAGGCATCAAAGGAACTGCAATACACCCATCACAAGGGCCTCCACAATCTACATCTTCCTCGTTTTGATTTTGAATTCCGTCATTACAACTAGGGCAAGGATCACAAGGGCCTCCACAATCTACTAAAACCTCACAACTATCGTGATGACAATTTCTAATCTTATCATTACAATCAGGATTTTCAGTATAATAACAATCTTGAATAATTCCTGGCTGATTAAGTATAGTGCCACACTCTTTAGAATCAAAACAATTTCTTAATTGAAAACCACAAAAGGCTTCATTCCAGTTAGAAACTCCACATCTTTCAAATATCTCTAATTCTACATCTTTAGTCAAAGCACGTTTATTATCTCGAAGATTTTGGCACTGAAGCCATTCTTCACATCCCCAATTTTCCTCACAAGACACCAAATCTCTTCCACCACCGCCACCGCCACCGCCGCCCCCCCCACCACTACTTAAAACCACAGGACATGTAATACCCGTTATATTAAACTCCCATGAAATAGAATCATTTAATGAGCCATCAGTAACTAATGCCGTTATATTATGCACCCCAGAAATACCACAACCAAAACGATATTTAAGTTCATTAAATGAACTTGCATTAAATCCTGAATTAAATAATATCTCTTTATCATCAATATACCAATAAGTATCTGGATTATTCCCATCTGGATCACGTTTAGTTATATTAAAAAATAAATTATCATCTCCACTAATATTAAAACTCAACTCAATAGGCGAATAAGATATTATAATCGGCGCCCTATTTTTATTTGTAATACTCAAAATAAATCCCTCACAAACCGGTTCGCTTGGCTCTGCATTAAATTTAGTATTTAAACAAACAACATCTATATCCTCATGAGGAGTTTTACCTAAACCACTATCATTAACACAAACCAACAAATCATAATTCCCAGTATTTTTCCCACTAGCATTAAAATACATAGAGCCATCTTCAGAAATATCAAAAAGAGGCGTTACCCCATTCAAAAAAGTTAAATTAAAACTCAATCCAAGATCAGGAAGATCACAAACTTCCCTCCAACCACATTCTTCAGCATCCCTTATTTCAATGCTATAATCAAAAATATTATCATCCCCTCCCACCCAAACATCAATAGTTTCTGCGGGAATATTCAAAAGTTCAGGTGGATTATTAACCTCAATAATAGTTATATTAAATTCAACTAAATCATGACCTCCAAAATCATCCCTCGCAGTCAATTTTTCTTTATAAACTGCCCAAGATTCTCCCAAAACACTTTCGTCATCAAGATATCCTTTATTTAGTGTAACCGAACTTAAGATGCATTTAGTGTCTTGTTTCCCCTCATCATGTTGACACCCTCCAGATCTAATAAAAAAAGGATCTGTAGGGGTTAAAACAATATCTAAACTATTACCATCTTCATCAAAAACAATAAAATCTTCGTTAAGAATACTATTCTCACAAATAAAAATTTCTTCATCAATAGAAATTACAGGATCATGATTCTCAAAAACAGTAACAAAAACATTCAAGGCAGTTTCACTAAATAAATTTCCTTTCAAATTTGAGAACCCAAACCCTTCATCTTCAAAAGAATAAGAACCCAACAATAAAATAATCCCTGCCAATAAAAAAACCCCAAGAATAATCAATAAATTCCAGTTAACCCGCAAACTATTTTTCTCTTTTCCTAATCCAAGATACCTTGTCCTAGTAACTCCCTCCTCTCTATAATTTTCATACAAATAAGGTCCAAAAACTTTTCCATCTCTTTTAATATATTTCTTATGTACCATCTTTTTGCTTTTACACAACTTTTAGCATTAAAAGTTGCTTTTTACGTCAACGCTTTTATATTAAAAGGGTTGCATGTACCATCTTTCTTTTCTTTTTTATTAATTAACCCGCAGATTAATCACATAAAATTAAAGTAAAAATAAGTATTTAAAGAGTTCTATAAAGAAAAATGCGGGTTAATTTTTAAATTAAAGATTAACCCTTTGAATTAAGGATTAACCAGTACAATCTATTCTTCCTAAATTCACAGAAGCCAAATATAATGTTTTTAGATCGGTACCTAAATTATTTTGTCTAGCAAGATACAAATCAGAAATATCTACTACTCCATTTTTATTCACATCCGCACCATTACACCAGTTTTCTAAACTACCTGCCTTTAAGCTAGGTAATCCTCCAGTAGAGCTTACTTCAGATTTCGAAGCAGGATTAGAAACAATGAAAATAAGAGTTAATAATAACAATCCTACAATAGCTGCAATTATAATCATAAATAAAATAAAATTTTTATTAGTCTTTTTAGATTTAGAAATTACTTTTTTAGCCTTAATTCGTTGTGGCTTACTCTTAGAAATTTTCTTAATTGCCTTCGCTTTAACTTTCCCCTTTTTCATAACAAACTAATGGTTATATCTTTTATAAATGTTTTCGAACCAAAACAAAATTCAATAATTTTTTAAAAGCAAAGAGATTCATAACATTATGCCAATCAATGCACATCCCGATTATATCTATGCAGAAAAAAAATATCATGAAGCTAGTTCTGAGGAGGAAAGATTACTCGCACTAGAGCAAATGGTTAAACATGCTCCTAAACACAAGGGAGGAGAGACATTAAGGAAAAATCTAAGAACACGATATAAGAAATTAAAACAAGATTTAGCTAAAGCAAAAAAATCCAAAAAAGGTGGGAAAAAGGGGATTAAAAAAGAAGATATGCAAGCGATTTTACTTGGACTAACTAACTCCGGCAAATCTTCTGTATTAAAATCCATAACAAATGCCCATCCCAGAATTGCAAGTTATGGATTCACAACAAATGAACCCGAAGTGGGAACTTTAAATTACGAAAATTGTAATATTCAAATAATTGACCTACCCCCTATTGCTTCTGAAAATTTTGAAAAGGGATTAGTAAACAATGCAGACACTATTTTAATAGTAGTTGAAAAAATTGATGAGATTAAAGAAGTTTTAAACACAGCAAAATCAAACAAAAATGCAAAAAAAATAATTATTTTTAACAAAATAGACAAATATGATGATGATACAAAAAGAAAAATACGTGAAACGCTAAAATCAAAAAAATACAATTTCAATATCATTTCATGTGAGACAAGAGAGGGAATTTGGGAATTAAAAGAAAAAATATTCAAATCATTTCCAATAATAAGAGTTTATACAAGACAACCAGGTAGAAAAGAAGATAGTTATCCTGTTGTTCTTCCTCCAAAATCTAATTTAAAAGATGTTGCAGAAAAAGTATTACATGGATTTTCAAAACAAGTTAAATATGCAAAGATTACCGGCCCATCATGTAAATTTCCCAATCAAAAAATAGGATTAAAACACATAGTTAAAGATAGAGATGTTGTAGAATTTTATACAGATTAAAAATGAAACTTAAAAATAAACCCTTCAGAAAAACACTTGCGACAGTAATCTCTGGCATACTAATTTGTTCTGGATGCCATAATCCATCAACAAATTACCCACAAAACAAAAATATTCAAAATAATTACCAAGATCCTAATCAAAAAGAAATTGATCCAATAGACGTGGGTTCAAAAATTGGAGAAATGTTTTATCTTTTTCTTCCAAGAGCAATAACCGGGGCTCCTGATAAACATAGGCCATTTAAATACCTTAAAGAAGAAAATAAAAAAGAATAAAATCAAAAAATAGGATTAAAACACATAGTTAAAGATAGAGATGTTGTAGAATTTTATACAGATTAAAATTTATTCCTTATACGCTTTTTCAGCTAACTTATTCAATCCCTTGATATCAACATTTTTTAATAAATTACTAATTCCTTTAGCAACTGCAATTTTCAAATCCATTGGGTGTAAATCCTTCGACTTAACATCTTTTTCAACATTTTCATAATTTTCATATTCTTTATTTCCTCCAAACTTTTCAGGCCTTTCAATTAATAATTTTTCATTATTATCTCCCTTAATCACCATAATAACGTATTTCAAAAATGCCATAACCCCGTTGTCTACTTCCCCTTCAATAAAATCTGCCTTATTAATTTTTTTCTTTACGGCTTCTTCTTCATCGATTAGATCAATTTTAGTTTTAGGATCCGAACTACTCATCTTCTTTCCAACTAATCCTGGAATAATTGGATTCATAACCTCTACTCTTGCATCATAACCAATTTTAGGCAAATTTTCCCTTGCAAACATCATAATTTTTCTTTGATCTGTTCCACCAAACTGGACATCTGCTTCAAGATAATATTCATCTAATGCTTGCATGATCGGATAAATCATCCCGCCCAATTTGGGATTATCCCCCAACTTCACAACTTCTGAAGCAGCTTTATTACAATCCCGAATAGAATTCATACTTGCTAATTTTAAAACGTCAAAACTATACTCAGGTTTTAGTTGAAACTCACTTCCCTTAACAAATTCAACTCTGCTCATATCTGCTCCAACAACTTTTAACATCTCTCCAATCGCTTTTTGATAAAAATCATATCTATGTTCTAATGCTTCCCACTCAGTACCATCTAGCGCTCCATGCAAATCTGCTAATAATATTTTTACATTAAATCCTGCTTTTGAAAAATCACTTAACTTTAACAAAGGAAATAAATAAGCAATAGAAGGCTTTCCAGTAACAGAAGTACCCCAATAAACAATAGGCTCTTTTTTATCTTTCAACAACTTCTTCAGTTCCTCTTCTTGAACAATCTCTTCAGTATTTCTCTTAATCAATTCAAATCTTTCATCAACACTCATTACCATAATTAATTCATCCAAAATTCATTATTAAACTTTTCCATAATAAGAATAGGCCCTAACTAACCCGTTCTATTTCTTCTTTTAACCTTGTATTCAAATCATACTTCAAATAATCCACGGTATTTGATATGGCATAACTAATAGCATCCGAATCTGAACCACCGTGACAAATCATAACATTACCATCAACACCCAATAAAGGAGCTCCGGCATACTGTTTAGTGTTTAATTCTTGTTTTATTTGCTTTTGAGGAAAATACATTCCTCCTTTTGAAAAGTTTCTTAAGGCCCATGATTGATTTTCAATAGATTTTTTTATAGTATTCTTAGTATACCATAATAGGCCCTCCGCGCCTTTAATCATAATATTCCCAGTAAGGCCATCAGTTAATGCAATAATATTTTTTTTACGAGTAAGACTATTTCCTTCAAAATAGGCCGGCAAAGTTCTTTTTTTATCACGATCCTTTTCAACAATTGCAGGTAAAAGATTATACCCATATTTATGAAGTTTTAAAAGAGCTCTCGATGCCTTCATTGTAAACGAATTACCTTTAACCCATTCGTGCCCATTGGCAATAACCCCCATCAAAGGTTCTTCAACACCTAAACAATGTTTAGAAAAAACATTACCCATGATGGCATAATCATAAAAAATTTCTGGTTTTCGTAATGGATTTGCTCCGCAATCAAGTAAAACATTTTTACCAGGCCAGGCAGTAGGAATCGCAGGAGTTTTTAATCCAGGCAAAAGACCCAATATCTCTGAAGCAAAAAACACTGCCCCACGAGTATCTCCCGGGGCAATAACTGCATCAACATCCCCATGTCTATACATGTCAATTGCATGAGTAATAGAACTATCTTTTTGATTATTTTTAATGTGTGAATCATAAGTATAATCAACAAGTTTTACATCTAAACCATCAATATCTACAGAACTATCAAACTTATCTTTCCCAGCAACTAAAACCAACTCTAATCCATCAATCTGTTCTAATACTTGCCTAGATCCCCTTACAACTGTTGAAAATCCACTTTCATTTTCTAAGGAGTTATTTTCACATCCAGTAGCTTCTATTGCAATTCTCATAAAAACTGGGGCACAAATCAATTTAAAAACTTAATTATATCATTAAATCAATGAAAAATCTATTGAAAATAACACTAATCCTCTCATTATTCGGTATTTTTATATTAATTCTTATAGCAAATACCTTAAATCCCAAATCAATTTCAATAAATGAAATAAATAATAAACACCTCAACAAAAATATTCAAGTTTCTGGAGAAATATTTAATATAAAATCATTCAATGGATCTAATTTCCAAATAATTTCCATAAATGATGAAACTGGGAAAATAGATGTAACTACCAATAAAATTCTCAAAGTTTCTAAGAATCAAAATATAATGGTTTTTGGAATTGTCAAAGAATATAAAGAATTTTTACAAGTTCAAGCAAATAAAATTATTATTCTTTAATTAATTTTAAAATTATTCAAATTGTTTCGATGCGTTTAATAAACATAAACTTTCGAATAAAATAGTCGATAATCCTGCTAAAGATAATAATCCAGAAATAAGAATTAATACCCATAAACCAGACATTAAACTAGCAACAAATAATGCATTAATCAAACTTGCAATAATCAATCCTCCAAAAATCAAAAGACCAATAATAACTGAAAATAAATTTAACAAACCTGCAAGTTTAGCAAACTTAACCTTACCCCCAATTTTAATCAAACTAATTGAAAATAAAATATAAGAAACAGCGATTCCCAAAAATAAAATAAAAGATAAAATAAGCCAAAGTAAATTTGACCCCTCATTAAAATTAGTTACCGATTCTACATTACCAACGACCAATGAAATAATTATCACAAAAGCAATAAAAACAATTTCAAGAGCAATAATTACCCATGAAGAAATCCTAAGAAGTTTTGAGCCAACATGTTTTCCAAGTTTGACAAATCCAAAATAAAACAACAAGAATGAAATAAGATTAACAGAAGTCAATGCAATCCCCAATATCATGCTATTTAAAAAACTCAATGAAACCCCCATGGCGATAAGCATATTTGAGGCAATTTGAAAAATCAAAATAAACAATATAACAAATCCAAAAATACCTGAAATTTTCATCCAAGAAAATTTCCCTTTAGAACTTTTTTTAACGTCTACACCTTTCTTAAATGAATGTGGAGTCACCTTTGGTTGAGTCACCTTTGGTTGAATAGTAGTTGGTTGAATTTTTGAAGCAACTTTTACTGCAGAAATTACTTGAGATTTTTTCTGTATGGCTAACTTAGGAGCCACAGGCTTAGCAGGAGTTTTTCTTAATCCTAAAAAATTAATTGCAACATCCACTTCTTTTGCAGAATATCCCGAAGAAATTATTTTTTGTCTTAATGCCCCTAGCGGATATTTTCCCCTATACTTATTAAGGTAATCTAAAATTCTTTTATCAACCATCTTTTATAAACCAAACAAGAAGATATTTATAAAGGTTTCTTAATCTCCGTTTTTATTCACTTTAATCTCGATAATTTTTCCTTTACTTCTTATTTTTCTTTCAAAGGTTTTTTTAAACCCAAACAATTGTTTTAATCCATTAAAAAACCCATAACACAAAAAACTAACAGAACCTCCAAGATTTACAAAAATATTTCCAATACTAAATAAAAATGGCAGAGTATGCTCTTTTCTTAATTCCACTCGCCTATTAGGCTCATAAGTTTCAAACGGACAAGATTTATGTCGTTTATATCGCTTCAATGTATAGCTCTTATATCTCTTTATTCTTACCATTTAATCTAAAAGAATCAAAAGTTTATAAATGATTATTAAAAATAATATAAATTCAAAAAAATTTCTTTTGGCCCCAGAGCCTATAATGAAATAATGCAATAAAAGCCATAACTACAAAAATTCCAATACCAATGCTTGCCGTAGTTAATAATTTTATCATTTTTATTCATCCCCAAACTCATTTTAAAAATTTGGCGCAAAATAATTTAAGAAATAGCATTTATAAATGTTAACATAGCTTCAAACAAAATTGAACAGAAAACTAAAATTTCCACTTACCACTTTCTTGGACAACTTTCCCATCCAAAATAATCTTAGCTTTTTTCATATCCTTAACAATATCCCAATGA
>Ga0075122_10001935_pt1 | contig 14143 bp, 11 predicted proteins | sample AntAceMetag02UKB_FD_69790 | JGI IMG/M metagenome (GOLD analysis project Ga0075122, IMG submission 69790) | Saline lake microbial communities from Ace Lake, Antarctica - Antarctic Ace Lake Metagenome 02UKB | ecosystem: Environmental > Aquatic > Non-marine Saline and Alkaline > Saline | place... | reverse complement strand
AAGTGATCGCCTTGGTAGGTAAAACGGGTTCAGGTAAATCTACATTTGTAGATCTTTTATCAGGGTATTTTTTACCAACTAGTGGAAAAATATTGGTAGATGGGCATGATATAACCAGGTTTGATGTTGATGAGTTTAGAAATCAATTGGCTTATGTTCCACAAGAGACTGTGCTTTTTAATGACACAGCTTTTAATAATATTAAGTATGGAAAATTAGACGCGACGATGAAAGAGGTGAAAATAGTTTCTAAATTGTCTAATGCTGACGAATTTATAAGTAAATTGCCTAAAAAATATAATACCGTAGTTGGAGAAAGGGGGGTTAAACTTTCCGTGGGTCAAAAACAGAGAGTGGCTATCGCAAGAGGGCTGATTCGAAATCCTAAGATATTAATATTGGATGAGGCTACTTCTAGTCTTGATTCGATTACAGAAAAACTTGTTCAACAGGCTCTCGATACTTTGATGAAAGGGCGAACAACTTTTGTCATAGCTCATCGTCTTTCAACGATTGTTAGGTCCGACAGGATATTAGTAATTGATGATGGAAAAATTATCGAACAAGGGACACATCAGCAGCTGCTTAAAAATAAAAAAGGTCATTACTATAAACTATATACAACGCAGAATTTGTTTAAGGAATAGCATATGAAAAAATATATTTATTTAGATCAAAATTGTTTAAGCGATTTATCTAAAGAATACCAAGCTGAGAAAAAAGGACAATGTTTATCGCTCGAATTAAAAGAATTAAATAGACTAATAATACAAGGGGTTAAAAGTAATAAACTAGTTATTCCTATTTCAATCTATCATGTCGCCGAAAAGAAACTCTGGCAAGGAAAGGGAAGAGAAGCACTACAAGAGTATATTAAGGATATTGGCTTGGAATCAAATTTAATATTACCAGACGAGATTTATATATATCATTTAAAAAGAGCTGCCAGAGAATTTGTAGGAGAAACGACAGAGTCTTTAAATAAAACTATTGCATATAATAATAATGAATACGACTACGAGAAAGCAATTAAAGAGTCAGCTTCATGGATAAATGAAAATTTTTATAGAAATGTTTGTTTTTCAATGGCACAAAAACCGATAAGATCATTTACAAAAAGAGAACTTACTAATGCTGGGAAACAACGCGGATATAGTGGCACAGTAAAGAAGCAGATGCAAAGTGAAATGAGGGAGCATAAAAAAATATTTTTAAATCAATATGTACGTTTTGTTTTTCCAGAAATTATTAAGAGCGAAGATAGGGTATTAGAATTTAGAGATTCAAAATTTTTTAGTGAGATTCCCATGTTAAAACTTAGTTGTTATCTTTGGGCTAAGAATTGCCTCAATGAAGGTTTTCAAGAAGGTGACGAAACAGATATTGATGCGATTTCATCCTATCTTCCTTTTGTTGACGCTATGACAATGGATAAATCAAAAAAAAGTTTTTTACAGGAAGATGAATTCTATAAAGACTATAATACTAATATTTTTTCTATAAAGAAAGATGATTTAAAAAATTTAATAAGATATTTAAAGCGATTTGAAAGCAAATAAAAAATTGATTTAAATATTAATTAGTGTTAAGTTGAGTTATATTAATATTTGAAAAATATGGAGTTTAAAAAGATAAACAAAGAGAAGTTTAAAAAGTTAATTGATAAATATAAAATAATACAAACCGACTTCTTTGAAGAATTTGGAGTTGATGATATTTTCTCAAATAGTAAGATATATGAGGTATTAATAGCGAACGAACTAGATCATGATTTGATACCTGGTCACTCTGGGTCTAAAGATGCAAGGGATGATGGTGGAAACATTTTTGAATACAAACATTTTAAAGAGTCTAGTTCAAATCATACCTGGACCTTTAATGATTATTCAGACACTACTATAGAAAATTTAAAAACTGCTAAGCAAGTTATCTTTGCTCATATAGACGATAAACAATTTCCTGCTGTATTGGATTGGTATATACCTATTAACGGAGAAAGATGTTCAAAATATTTAAAATCTAGAACTGAAGATCTACTTCTTAAGAAACCAAGGGGGAAAGTTAATGCTAGAAAAATGATTAACTTTTCTGCGAAACAATTGTTAACAGATTTTGACGTAAAAAAAGAATTAATTTATAATATTAAAGAAAATGGTAAATATGCAAAATGGCTCAACGATATATATCAAATAAGTAGTGAATTAGAACAATGCACCAATGTTACACAAATATTAACTAGTAATAAATTTTGGGAGGTGCTAGTAGCAGTTGAACTTGATCACAACGTAAATTCAGAACAAGGGGGCAGACTTGGTGCTCATGACGCATTTAATATTGACGGTGATCAATTTGAATATAAAATCTCAAAAAACCATTCTTGGAATTTTCAAGACATCTCTGATATTGTTTTAAACAAATATATGAATGATAAGGAAATCATTTTAGCTGTTGCCGATAAAAAGAATATAGAAGTAACACATATATATTCTGCTAATCCAGAACTTGTTGTTGATAGGCTTCGAACTAAGCTAGATGAAAAAAGACGCAGAATGAAAGACAATGGAAAAGAGTTAAGAAGATTACAGGTGTCTCTTAGTAAGGGAGATCTAATAATGATAAATGCTAAAAGTATTTATTAGTCGTCTCTTAAAATCTCATTTATTCTTTTTTCAGAAATATGAAGATATTCTATAGAATTATCAATTCCAACAAATTTTCTGTTGTTTTTTATAGCTGACACAGCTGTTGTCCCTGAACCTATAAAAGGATCTATTATTACATCTTCTTCATTACTTAAAGCCTCAATAAGCAAGTCAAGGACTTGTATAGGCTTTTGCGAAGGGTGCTTCCCTTGCTTTCTCTCAGATGTTTTTGTATTAGGAATATCGAACATATTTCTCATTTGTTTACCTCCGTTAATTTCTTTCATTCTTTGGTAATTAAATGTCCATCTTGTGGCATTTTTTTTATTATTATTTGTAGCCCATATAATATGTTCTGTACTTTCACAAAACATTCGTTGAGTAATATTCGGGAATGCATTTCGTTTAAACCAAACTATAGAATTAATTATTTTAGTATCTAATTTTTCGAGAATATGTCCTATATTATAAATATTATGATAACTCCCAAATATTGCAATATTGCCATTAGGCTTAACAATTCTTTTCACTTCAGTTATCCATTTATAAGTAAATTCTTCATAATCTTTATTAGAAAACTTATCCCATTTTTCATTAATTATATTAAATGATTTTGTTTTTTCCCATGTCTTATTTGATTTTAACCAACCAATTTTACTCTTACTCTCATTCCCAGATATGTTATAAGGGGGATCTGTAATACAACAATCAAATGAATTATCAGGAAGTGATTTTAACAAATTTAGGCAATCACCATACAATAACAAGTTTTTATCCTTCGATTTTTTCAATGAAAATAACCTATTTTCGTTATCATAGTTAGCAATTTTTTCTATTATAGCAATAACGCTCTTACTGTCCTTAAGTAAACTTAGGTAATTATTTTCGTATAATTCCTTCAATAATCCATTATTTAATAGCTCACTAAAAGTAGCCGACTTATTTTTAAACAAATAAGTTTTTACAAAATATTTAACTAATAATTCTACATCGATTATATTGGAACTACTGTTTGGGGTTATATTATCATTTTTATTATTTTTAATTTTTGTAAATTTAAAAATAATATCTCCATTAACAGTTGTTTTTGATGAAGTGTTTTGTTTATACGTATATTTGTCATTATAAATAAATTCTTGATCAACATAACTAAAGCCAATTTCATTCAAGATTTCCAAGAATAATCCTATTTTGTCTGGTCTACTTTCCTTAAAATACACCCACATCTCAGAATTATACTTAATCTTTTCAAAAGATATTTTAAATGCTTTTTTTAAATTTGATAAATATTCTTTTTCAGAACTTACGTTGATTTTTCTTTGAGAGATTATAATTTCATCTTTAAAGTTCGCAGAATATCCTAAAAAAAACTCCCATATTTTTAAGTATTCAGAATATGCAATTTGATCAAAATATGGTGGATCTGTAAGAATAAAATCTATAGAATTATTAGGTATGTCTTTATTTGTTATATTTTGTGTCGCCTTATTAAATAACAAACAAGATCCATTACTCGCTTTGTCCAATTTCTTAAATGAATTAGCTTCTTGAATTTCATCTAGTCTCTTATATTTATTCAATGACTCTATCTTTCTAAGCATTGTCAAAAATACATTTCTATCAACAACATCTTTTTTGGGGATCCAGTATGGGAATTGTGATTGTGATTTTTTATCTGTTAATTTACACAAGTGTAGTACAGCTCCCAATATAAACTTTAAATTATCATCCTTTTCTATTTCTTTCTTTATCATTGATAATAAATGAAAATTTATAGGACTGAATATATCTGAAACCATCATATTTTCTTTAATTGCAATTCTAGAGTTTTTGTCTAATTTCTTGTTTTTAATATTTTTATTCAATTTTTGATATTTTTTGTATCTTTTCATGAATTCACTTTTTAGTTCAGGAAATTCTTTTGTTGTAACTATATTACCGGATTCATCATTAAAAAATATTGTACTTATATCAACTTTATTTTTTCTATCAAAAATAGCTTTCGTGAACTCTAATTTATCTCCTTTTTTTGTCTTATATAAATAATAATTTTTATATTTATTTTTTAAAAATAACAACTTTTCTGTAATATCATTTATTACTTTTTCATCATTTTTTTTAATATTAAATTTAGTAATCATAAAGGGATGTTCATTTATTTCAATCCCGATAAATTTATTTTGTAATCCTCTGATTCCATAAAGAGATGATCCAGCGCCGAGAAAGGGATCCATGATTATGTCTCCTTTTTTGCAGTTTTCAATATATATTTGTTGAGCAATTTCGGCCTTCTTTTGAGACCAATAAAATTGTGCTCCGTTATATGTTGTATTTATTTTTTTATCGTTTTGATTTGTATTCATTATTTTTTTTAATGTTTCATTTCTTACAATTCTTCTTGCACCTCCAATTTTAACGGAAGAAACTAAATTCTTCGCAACATATCTTTTTATAGTTATCTCAGCCACATTTAACAACGTAGCTGCCTGCTTAATTGTTATAAGCTCATCATTTAATTTATTTATTTTCATATATAATAAGTATCAATTAGTATCACTAATACATTATAGCATACTTGGCTTAAAATATCCTATTGTGGATAATTTTTATCTAAGATAATGATTGGGCTTAAATGAATGGTAGTGGAAAAAGAAATTGAGTTTATGGTTGAACAAAGACCAGAATTAAAAGATATTCTTAATGGTTCTAGAAGAGTCATGCGAAGATTAAATCTAGAAATATTGGTTCCACTTACTTTAGGTGGAAAGATACTTGGAGCCGTTGCCTTTGGTAAAAAGAAAAATGGTGAATTATATACTAGTGACAATATAAAAACTTTAAAAGGGTTTTCTGAACAACTTAGTGTTGCTTTAGCGAGTGTTCAAAACTATGAAAATACATTAAAATTCATCCAAAATGATTTGACATAGTTATGAATTTATTATAAAACTATATTATATAAATTTGTATAAAATTTTAATGATTGACCCAACCAAAAAAGTTGATTATAGTATAGAATTTGCCCATATTTATACTAATGAATCATTTTCCAATGAACACGTAAAAGCAGCGGGTATTTTACGTGAGGAAGAAAAAAGATTGACCGATGGTGGTGAGTCTTTTGTTAAGGTTGTAATGATAGATAATTATAACCCATCTGATCATATATTAGATGTTGATAATTTTTTTGGTAATCTTGAGAGGTTGGATGCAAAAACAGACGCATTTATATATGAAGCGGATTTATTGGATTACAAAGAATGTGCACTTGATCTTATGTCTGAAAGACATAAGAAAAGTTATACAAACTACATAAATAGCAACGGTAAGATTCCTTGCTCTTTTCTAATTTATGTTTGGTATTTAATAAGGCTGGGTATTATTGAAATCAAAGATTATTCAAAGATTAATAATTTGAATGATAAAAATAATGTGTTTAAAGCAAATAAAATAATCAGTATTTTACCCGAAAGATTTAAGGGTGTTGAGAAAAAAGCAATGGAAGCAATCAAAAAAAGTGATATAGATTCTAATATAATTAAAAATATTAGACATATATATTACTAAATTTGACATATTTGAATAAATAATGTATAGTGTTATATCGACACTATATTTTTTTAGGAGAAAAAATGTACATTAAAAACTCGATATATAGGATTTATGCTTTTGTAAAAAAGTGGAGAATCCTCTTGCTACTGGTAATTGTTGGTTATATTGTGGCTGAATTGGTTGTGGGTTTTACAAAAGGAAGTAGGAATTATAATCCTTCAATCTTCATTTTGTTACTCATAATCTGTGAAGTTACTTTTAACCTTGGGGTGTTGTTGATGTTGGTCGGGTCTGGTGTGTTTAAGAATTGGAGAGATGTATTTCGATTCAATTTTGAAAACGTTAGATTTGGCAATAAAACATCTTGGCTCGGATTTCACATTAATAGACTAGCGGCTTTGACACCTTTTGTCTATTTGTTGGTATCGGGGTATAAAACACTTCCATTGTACATATCAATCTTGGTAGTAATTGACATTGGAATAACAATGTTAGTTTACCTTGAAGTAAGGAGGAAACTCAATGATGGAAATACGGATACGTCAAGCTCAGATTGCTGACGTTGATCAAGTCGTAGATATGGACTCAAGGGTTTGGCAGTCATACCCAACAACTCATGAGTGTATTATTTCAAGGATTACGGTTTTTCCTGAAGGTAATCTGGTGTCCATAATAAATGGAAAGGTCGTTGGATATGCATGTTGCATGTTTTTTACGAAAACAGACAAATTGTTATCATGGGACCAATTGACCGAAAATGGAACGATAAAAAACCATGATCCAAACGGAAAAGACTTCTTTGGCGTGGCGTTGACTATCGATCCTGATTTCCAGCAAAAGGGAATTGGAATGAGATTGATGGTGGGACTTGGGGCGATTCTTGTAAGGCATGGCATCGAATTTGCTTACCTGGGTTCAAGGATTCCACATTATCACCTTCACTCGACTAAGTACCCTGATCCGAAAGAATATGTTGAAGCCCTTGATAAAAGGAAAAGACTGCTTGACCCAGAGCTTGATTTCTACAGTAAGGCTGGATTTACGGTTGTGAGTGTGGTTCCTAATTACATTGATGATCCAGAATCATTGGATTATGGAGTCATAATCGAAACCAAAAATCCTTTCTTTTTACTAAAACTTCCTCGAATTAAGTTTCTCTACTCTTTTTATGAGAGAATATGGAACTGGTTGGGGTTGCGAATGTACTAGAACTATAGCTGTTCAAATTTATTTGGATGGCTTTTTTAATTATGTTATAATATCATCATGATTATAGATTTAGTTTTTACAGCATTAATTGCCATAATCTTAATTTTTATTGGCGTTATAGTTTTAAAAAGGGGTTGGAGGAATAAATCAAACGTTTTTTTTGTTTTATTTATTTCAATTTTGGCTATTTGGATTATTGCTATTACATCTGAAGGTTATGTAAAAAATGTAAATTTGTTAGATTTATCAATTAAGGTTGATTTTTTGGCAGGTATTTTATTACCTTTCTCTTTTGTATTTTTCTCATACTTTTACAAAATTAAAAAAAAATCTAATAAAATATTTATACTATTAATTTCTATAGCACCAGTTTTATTTTCACTTGTTACACTTTTTTCAAATTATGTAATAAGGGGTTTTGAGGTACTTGAGAGAGGAGTCGTTGTTGAATCGGGTGGTTTATATTTCTTGTATGGAGTTATACTTGCAATATATATGTTTTTTGGGCTTGGTATTTTAATAAAAAAATACATTAAATCAACTGGATTAGACAGACTACAAATAAGATACATTATTATTGGTTTAGTATTAATGACTTTTTCAATAATAATAACAAATTTGATTCTTCCTAGATTTTATTCTTCTGGAAATTTTATTTATCTTGTACCAAAATTAGGAGCCTATAGTGTTTTATTTTTGATTTTTTCAACAACATATTCAATTATTCGTTATCGTTTGATGGATGTTCGTTTAATTATCACTCGATCTCTTATTTACGTTATCTTGGTTGGTCTTATTACTACAGCTTTTGTATTTATTTCTTTTCTTGCTACTAACTATTTTGGTTCACAGCTTGGAGTTGCCTCTATTGGTGTTTCGGCAATTGGATCACTGGCTATTGTTTTATTAATTGATCCATTAAAGCGGGTGCTTGCTCGAGTTACAGATAATATTTTCTTTAAAGGAAGGGTAGACTATCAGAGTCTTCTTAGACAATTATCTGATGTTATTAATCAAGAAATTGAGCTAAGTAAGTTAATTCAAAAATTGATTAGCCATTTAACTTCCCAGCTTAAAATTAGAAAAGTAGATGTTTTTATAAAAAATAGTGAGAATTGTTTTACTGATATAGAAAATAGATGCTTAGACGGTATACAACCGGTTACTAGGCTTCTTAAGCGTGATCAAGAAATCATTGTATTAGAGGAGTTAGATAGAAAAATTACCGATGAAAATGATGAAAAAGAAAGAGCTTTTTTAGAAAAGGTGAGAAAAATTTTAGAAGACAGAAATTGGTTCTTAGTGGTTCCGGCGTTTATCGAGGAGAAAACGTTGAGTGCCATAATTACTATGGATAGGAAAATGTCAGGTGATTTATATGGTATAGAAGATATTAATCTTTTTGAAGTCTTGTCACCGCAGTTTGCTTCTGCCTTAGAAAAAGCGAAACTTTATCAAGAGACATTACAGTTTAACATTACTCTTCAGGATGAAGTTGAAAGAGCGACGGCTGATCTTAGACGTCTTAACAAAGAGTTGAAAGTACTAGATCAGGCCAAATCAGATTTTATGAATATTGCTTCTCATCAGCTTAGAACTCCACTTTCAGGTATTATTGGTTATCTTTCCATGATTATGGAAGGTGATTACGGTAAAATGAATAAAGATCAGAAAAAGATATTAGAAGGAGTTTTTACAGCTAGTCGAAGACTTTCTAGGTTAGTTGATACATTTTTAAATGTTTCTCGTATTGAAGCTGGCAAATTTATACTAAACTTGGCTGAAGTTAATATGATTGATGTTGTTCAGACAGAGGTTAATGAAATGGCTTTTAATGCCAAAGACAAAAAATTAGATTTAAAATTTGTTAAACCTAAAGCTAAAATACCAACTGTTATGGTGGATGTAGATAAGGTTAAAGATGTAGTTATTAATCTTATAGATAATGCTGTTAAATATACTCAATCTGGTGGTGTCTCTGTGTTTATAGAAAAGCAAAAAGAAGACCTACATATTAGCGTACAAGACACAGGTGTTGGTATAGCTAAGGGTCAAGCAGAAAAATTATTCAATAAATTTGTTAGAGGTCGGGGAATAGCTAAAATTCAACCAGACGGATCTGGTTTAGGACTATATATTGCTAAAAGAATCGTTGAAGCTCATGGTGGTAAAATCTGGGTAGAATCAGAAGGGTTGGGCAAGGGTTCAGTTTTTCAATTTACCCTTCCTCTCGATTCAGACAAAATAGACAAACAATTTTTATCTAAATAATTATGGTAGAACAATTATTTAATCAGCGAAGAGAAACAGGCTATAGACAGGGTGATAAACAAAAAAAATCTAAGGTTGAATCTGAGCCTGATGATGTTTCTGTTTTTGATGGGGAGAATCCAGGATTAAAAGAAGCTCTAGAAGACAATCCAACTATGTATGAAAATATTAAGCAGCAGTGGGAAGCTCAACAGGATGTAGCTCGAGAAAATGAAGTTAAAATAAGCGTACTAGAATCAGAGCTACTAAAAGAAAGAACTGATGGATTAACCGGTTTGTTAGACCGGAATTTGTTTTTTAAGGGAGTAGGTGCCGAAGTAGGTGAAATTTTTTCAAAAGTTTTGCCAGATTATGAAACAAAAGATTTTCATGAGTTTACGGGCATGCTTAAGAATCTGGAAAACGAAAAAATAGCTGACATTCCTTTGACTATAATGATGGCTGATTTGTCATTCCTTTCATTAGCTAACCGTCAAGATCATAGCGGAGGAGATAATTTATTAGCTGGTGTGGGTCAAGCCTTTAGAGAAAATGGCTGTCCTGAAATTGCCGGGCTACCCGTTGAGCAATATTTAGCACAAAAGTTTGTGGCTTGCCGCCACGGTGGTGACGAATTTACTGGAATAATTCATGAAAGTGATCCAGAAAAAGTTCATAGTAAAAAAATGTCAATCGGCGAAACTGTTAGAAATATAATGGTACCAGCCATTTCAGAAAAACTAGGTCTAGACGAAGCAGCTATTAGCTCCTTTAGAGGAGCTTTCGAATTAATGGCGGTCCAACCCGATATTGATATAGCCACAGCTCATTTTAGCGAAGCAGTCGAAGGTTTTTCAAAACTTTGCTCGGAACTAGAAGAGTCTGGAGATGAGATTGCCCCAGGAGATTTTCAACGTGAATTTTTAGATTTTTGGTTAAAAATAGCAGATCGCAGGACTAATATTTCCAAAGGCGTAAAAAGAGTTGAACAATTGTTAGAACTTCAAGGAAACTTATCTGTTGAAGACAAAAATGAATATATTAGCATAAGTGCTGAGTTAGAAGAGATATCACAAATAAAAGAATTATCAGGAAATGACGACAAAACGAAAACTGACCTAGAAAATCAATTAAAAGCTAATCGAGTATATTTATATGAAGAGCTCTTGAATTATGCTAAGAAAGGGTGCTATAATACAACACCTAATGAATTTGAGTTCTTAAAGAGATTTAGAGGTAAAGAAAGTTGGAATAAAATGGTCTTGATGCATATCTTAAAGAAAATGGAAACTACCGAAAAGGACGAAAATAACAAAAAAATGGCTTACGATAATAAAAAAAGAAGAATTGTCAGAGAGATTTCTGATATTTATTTCACTGAGGTAAGCCAAGCAGCCTAAATAAATGTTTAACAACAAGGGTAGTAAAAAGAAGATATCTGTAGCTTATGGAGGGGAGTTTGCACTGGGGGCCAAAGTAATGGCCGATTTTTTTGGTTTGGAATATGTAAAATTACCACACTCAATAGAAAATTTTCATAATGCTAAAGACTATTTCCCAGAAGAATGGTGTTTTGATATCAAGCTGATGTATGCTGATGTATTAGCAGCTGTTGAGCTGGATGTTGATATTATTGTTGGTTTAAGCTCTGGGATCATTTCTTTTATAGGTCCTTGTCGACTGCCATATATAGCTGAACATCAGATTCCTAAAAAGCTAGCCAAAAAGTTTCCTGATAAAAAATTTACCTATTTGTATTTTAAGTTTATGCCTCAGGTTGCTTATTTTTCTTTTTTGAAAAATATGAAGCATATCGGTATTAATGTTTATAATCCAGGTAACCATCTTAAGCTCAAAAGGATAAATAAAATCATCAAGCTCAAGTTTAAAATGCTTAAGAAAAATAAAGATTTGATGCGAGCTGTTAGAGCTAAGGCTAAGCCAGACTTCAAAATGAAATCATTTGAGATTTTTAAAAAATTTGAGGACGAGATTTTTTCTATCCATGATAAAAAGATATTAAAGGAAATGTTTAATAGTTGTAAGAAACAGCTAAAAGAAATACCACAAGACAAGGATATTGAAGTTTTAAAGATTGGTATGGTGGGGGACCTTTACTCTATTTTTTGGGATTTTCCCGTGATTGACCTAGAAAATTATTTAGCCCAGCTGTTTAATGTTGAAATAGTTTCACCGTATGCAGTTTATGATTTTTACTATTCAAAAAGGTGGAAGAAAAAGGCAGTTAAACAAAAAAAGAAAATGTATAAATATTGGTTTGGCGGATCTGATACTTTAACGATCAAGTCATTTTTGGAAATGCAACAAAATAATTTGGTTGATGGAGTTATTCAGCTAAGAAGTTTCGGTTGCATGCCAGAGGAAGTAGCATCATTAGCTATCCAAAACATCAATGAAGATAATAAAAAAGAAGCTAGTTTTATGATTTTGAGTTTTGATGATCATTCGAATGCCGAGGGGATCAAAACCAGGGCAGAGGCTTTTTGTAATACATTAATTAGAAAGAAATTACATGACTCAAAAAAATAAAAAATATTATCTAGGTATTGATATAGGCTCGATAAGTATCAAGACTGTTATTATCGATGAAGATGAAAATGTCTTACATCATTCATATGAAAGATCAGATGGCATGCCTGTTAAAAGATTAAAGAATAGACTGAGTAAAATAAAACCTGAATATATAAAAAATGTCGCGGGAGTAGGCATAACCGGTAGTGGTAGAAACTTAGCTAAGGTCTATGTAGGCGCTGACGCTGTTATCGATGAAATAACAACTCAAGCTACAGCTGTTTTGTCTAAATATCCTGACACTAAGACAATTATTGAAATAGGTGGTCAAGACTCGAAAATAATTCAGCTTCAAGATGGCGTGGTTCGAAATTTTGCTATGAACACCGTCTGTGCTGCGGGGACAGGTGCATTTCTTGATCAACAAGCTTCAAGACTTAGGATAGATATAAAAGATTTTGGTGACATTGCTTTAAAATCAACGGAGCCAACTTTGATCGCGGGTAGGTGCACTGTCTTTGCCGAAACAGACATGATCCATAAACAACAGATAGGAATTCCTGTTCAAGATATTTTAGCGGGTTTGTGTAACAGTTTAGCTAAGAATTTTGTCCAAGCTGTCGCTAAAAATTTAGAAATTAAAAAACCAGTTATATTTCAAGGTGGAGTAGCTGCCAACAAAGCCATGATAAAAGCCTTTAGTACTTTTTTAGATACTGATGTGATTATTCCTGAATTTTATAATGTTATGCCAGGAATTGGAGCTGCTATAATGGCCAAAGAAAAGAACCCAGCTAAAACTGCTTTCAAGGGTGCTGATTTTATCGAAAAAGATATTAAGAAAAAAGTCTGGCGGTGTAATGACTGCGCTAATGAATGTGAACTAATCGATGTCATAGTTAACGGAGAAAAACTTTCAACCACTGGTAGTGTTTGCGGAAAACATAATAGTTAGTTTTCAATAAAAACCTTAAGACGCTTTATTTTAAGGCGTTTTTTTGACTTGCCAGTGTAGTCGTGTCATGTTGCAAATATACGACTGCTTCTGGTAGTATTATGTATATGGTATATATAAGTAGAAAACCTAGATAAAGAGCAAAAACAGGCAATTTTAGTGATACAGAGGCCTATTAAATCATGTCATCAAGTAAGCATATGAGGATAACAAAAACAGACTATCTCGAATATACTTTTTGCAAAAAAAATCTTTGGCTCAAAAAACATAAGCCAGAACTTTTTTATGATATTGAATTATCTGATTTTGAAAAGAAAATAATTGAAGAGGGGAACATAGCTGATCTTGAAGCTAGAAATTTATTTCCTGGTGGAGTGCTTGTTGATTCAGATGGACACAAGGCGGTGATTGATACAAAAAAATTATTAGAAGAGAATCAAGCAACAATTTTTCAGGCTACCTTTTCTGAAGATGATTTTTTTATTCGAGCTGATATTATGGTTTATGATGAAGAGAAAAATGGTTACGAACTTTACGAGGTCAAAGCTTCAAATGATATCAAGAGAAAAGTACCTTATCATTATGTTAATGATTTAGCGTTTCAAAAAAGTGTTATAGAAAAAAGTGGCCTAGATATTATTAAGACCGGAGTCATTCATCTTAATCGAGAATTCAAAAAGCAGGGTAGAATAAATTATCATGAATTATTTATTACTGTTGACCTGACTGATGAAGTTTTTGAAGCGCAAGAAAATGTTAAAAAAGAAATGCAAGATATCAAAAAATATTTAGATTTCTCAGAAGAAAAAGGTTGTGAATGTTTGTATCGTGGGAGAAATGCCCACTGTTCAACTTTTAAATATTCTAATCCAGATGTTCCCGAATATTCTGTGCACGATATAAGTCGAATAGGTTCTAGCAAAAAATTATTATACGATTGGATAGACAGAGGTATATATTCTTTAGAGGATTTAGACGAATCGGAAATACCAGCTGGAGCAAA
>Ga0075122_10001934_pt1 | contig 14150 bp, 19 predicted proteins | sample AntAceMetag02UKB_FD_69790 | JGI IMG/M metagenome (GOLD analysis project Ga0075122, IMG submission 69790) | Saline lake microbial communities from Ace Lake, Antarctica - Antarctic Ace Lake Metagenome 02UKB | ecosystem: Environmental > Aquatic > Non-marine Saline and Alkaline > Saline | place... | reverse complement strand
AACGAATTGACGAGGAAGACAAGTCTGTTGCACAAAAGCGTCGTGTAATTGTAATGGCAGATGCCACTCAGGTTTTACATGAGTTTAGTTGTCACTGTGCAACTGCTGCACTGTGTTTTGCAGAGGTTAAAGATAAAAGGTGTTGGCGCGCCATTGAGGCAAAGTGGTCATGGCTGCGAGGCGATATCACTAATGCTGAGTTGGCCGCTGCAGCGGACGCTGCTAGGGTCGGGTACGCTGTCAGTGACGGCGATGCCCGGTATGCTGCCAGTGCCGCTGCCTGGGCCGCTGCCTGGGCCGCTCCCAAGTACGACATATCGGACGATGCCTGGTATGCTGCCTATAACGCTGCCAGGGCCGTTGTCAGGTACGATGATGCAGCGGAGAAGAGCATTAGGAATGAACAAAACGACTTGCTTGAAGATATGCTGATTGAACTGCTTAAACTGGATCGATGAATTGGGGCTTCAATGTATAATTATTCAACAAACTCTTTGAAAATTGGATAAGTGGTTGTTCAGAAAACAATCCATAAGTTAATATAGTTCTTTCGTTAACTAGAGAGAATACAGGGTTGGAATGACCCGAGCTAAAGCCTGCTGAGAGAATGTAATACTTTGTGTTAGATTTCTCGCATCAAAGATGCCGTATTGACAGTGCTACGATATAATGCGGTCAGTGTTGAAACAGTCCAAAAGGAGATGAAGGATGCTGGACAAAGTGATTGAAGTTGAACCTCTACACGAACAGTTTCATTCCGCAGATAACTTTCGTGAGCAGATTGCTGTAATCTGGCCAGGTGCTTTACAGGACGGTGCTTTGCTGGCTCACAAAACTTTGGGAGCTGTTTGTCAAGCGGGATTGGCCAGTTTTGATGGTGATAGTCCAGGCGAAGGCACTTGGGAGAGCTGGCAAAATGCAGATGCATATATTACGGCAGGAGCAGTTGGTTTCTATCATACTCATCCAGGGAGTTTCGAGTGGTTCAGTGGGCAGGACTTCAATTTCATTGAAGGATTAGCACAGGCAAACGGTGGGCAGTATATTTGGCATCTGATGCAACCATGTGGTAGGTCATATGCTCATTGTGTTTGTGCTCACATGAGACCACGGGGCCATGTGGTTGTATACCAACTGGGCAAGGTTGTGACTGATCCGATGGATACGATTATAGTATTGCCAATGCCACCCAATACGGAAGATTATTCAGACAGTATGTCTATTGTACATTTGGAGACAAAGTGATGTCTGAACATTTTGCGCATGAAGCAGCATATCGTGGTAACATGAATGTTTTGGATCAACGTGCTTCCAAGAATATAGTGATCATGGGTGCAGGAGCCGTTGGTTCTTTTTTATCTGACTTGATGGCTCGCCAGGGTTACGAGGGATTTACCATCGTAGACCGGGATAAGGTGAGTCGTGATAATTTTGGCACACAGAATTACAGTAAGGCAGATATTGGTCGTGCTAAAGCCATTCAATGCGCTCAGGGCATTATGAAGCGAATTGGTGTCAAGGTACTGCCATTATCTAAAGAAGTCAAAGGAAGCAACGTTCGTCCGGTTATCAAGGATGCTGATCTTGTCGTTGATTTATTCGATAATCCTTCCAGTCGTAGGGCAATCAAAGAGGCTTGTGAGTCTCTTTGTATTCCTTGTGTTCACGCTGGAATGGGAGCCATTGGGTATTTTGAAGTAGTTTGGAATGAGAATTATCGCATCCCTGACAATAATGCTGAGGATGGTCTTAATGCTCCTTGCGATTATCCGCTGGCGTCTAATTTGGTTATGCTCTGCGTAGGTGCAGTTGCAGAAGTGATCAACCGGTTCGTGGATGAAGGAAAGAAAATCGAAGTTGACTTCTGGTTGAGCAAAATGAAAATGGGAGAAATATGATGGTTGGTTTCCAATCGGCTTTCCGGAGCTTCCAGCCGACAGCAAATTGGAATTAACCGTAAAGGCAGCCGTATTGCAAAGCGCCATTATAAAGATCGACGAAGTCTTGGCCAAGTTCTTTCACACCGATGGCGGAAGCTGTAAATAATCGCTGACGGTAGTGGTCTCTGGCTTGTATAATATGCTATGATTAGACCACAATGGGATGACTGGCTGATGTCGCTGGCCTTTGTGGTATCACAAAGATCATGCGACCCTTCAACGAAACATGGTGCTGTTTTATCCAACGATAAACATCAAATACTTGGTGTAGGATATAATGGGTTTCCAAGGGGTGGGAACGATCGTGTTTTGCCTGTATCTCGGCCATTAAAGTACAGGTACATGGTTCATGCGGAATCCAATTGTGTTTTAAATAGTCACACTCTGATATCTGATAACTATACGATGCATGTAACTGGCATGCCCTGTCCTGCTTGCATGCTACTTATGATACAGGCTGGAATTAAAACTATAATTTATGGGCCTGTAACATCAGCATGTGTGGATCATGAAGATATTAAAGCAGTCCATCGTTTGTCTGATGAGTATAAAGTGTCTATGAGATATTATGGTGGCCCATTCTTAATTAAGAACATGATGGAAAAATATAATTTTGCAGAAGTTCAAGAAAACCCTTTTGTGAAAGATGCTCGAAAGGAGAATAACGGTGGCAATGAGACGAAAGAAAGCAAAACATCTGATCGACAGCCGACATCTCAAAATTTTGTCTGTTAAAAAAGATGATCTGAAGGATGCGTTGGTTATCATAGTTCTAGATGAAAACAAATTTGGTCGTGCAGACAAGATGAACTTGCGTCAAATTGCAGAGCAGATACAAAAGATTGAACCTGAAGGCATATATTTCCCTGTCACAAAAAACATGAATGTGCATATTTACGATAGGGCATCCTTCAAGAATAGAGATATTGTGGTGAGTATTAAGAGCGATTCTAATGTTTCTGAGGCACAGATAGAAGATGAGGTTTCTAAAGCATTTGCTGATGCTCGAAGTATTAAATTTGTACACGGGGATATGTCTGTTGATAGGGGGCAACCATAATGATTGACGTAGATTTAAAGGAAGAGAAAACCTTCTATTCAATGCCTCTTCATTTGCTTGATGCCGAGCAGCTTGCAAAGGCGTATGTTTATGCGTTGCTAGAGTTTGGCGATAGCACTCGAAGCCGAATTATATTGGATGAGATTCGAGCAAGAGATGAGAGGTATGAGATGCATGAGGAGGATATCTCCAAACTTACTGACTCGTCTTCAGTAAGTTTGGATTATGTAGAAGACCTGGAGAACGAAAACAGTAACGCATTGAATAAGATTAACAAACTAGAGCATGAGATTAAACAGTTGAGGAAAGAAAGATGCGGATTGTAGAACCTAAAATTCATCTTATAGCGTTCACTCAATTAGATGAAGAGGGTGTGAAAGAATGGTTGGATAGTATTGGTGGATTAAGGGCACTTGACCATGTTTCTGGCGATGATGCTGAGAAGCTTGTTGAGTTTGCTGGTCGTAACTGCTATCGTAGTTTTGACGTGGGAATTAATCCCAATATTAGTAAAGTGCGTACCGATAGTGAGGCATATCACAGGAATATACTCAACAGTGCTCATGGGTCTGTCTTAGAGCATGCTACTTGTACTTTTGCGTTCGAGAACATTTCCAGAGTCTTTTCCCATGAGCTAGTCCGACATCGTGTAGGTATGGCTTTTTCTCAGGTAAGCCTACGCTACGTGCGATTGGATGATCTGACATTCTGGATTCCCGATATTATCGCTGATAACCCAGAGGCTATGAAAGTTTTTGAGGAAGTGATTGCGAAATGCGAATGGGGACAGAAGGAGTTAGCTCGTATCTACGATATTGACAATATGAAGAGTTTCCACGAGAAAAAGCAACTCACTTCAGCCTTCCGGCGTATTGCTCCTATCGGAGTAGCTACCGGGATCGTCACGACACTTAACTTACGTGCTCTGCGGTGGGTTATTCAAATGAGAACGGCAGCGGTAGCCGAAGTAGAGATTAGGAAGGTATTCTGTGAAGTATATAAAATAGTAAGAGAAAAATATCCATACTTGTTCCAAGATTTTGTAACTGAAGATACAGGAGATGGACTCTTTGAAGCGAAGCCTTCTTATGTGAAGGTGTGAAGGTGGAATGTGGTTCACTTAACAATCTGGTTGTGCGAGACAGGATAGTATCGGTTGTTCAAGACAAACTGCTTGATATCACAGACTGTATTTTGGAACAAGGATGTAAATTTTGGCAAAGTGATGAAGAATCTGCCGAACAGATAGTGGATTGTCTCATTGAATACGCGGACATCCAAGAGTGGACCGAAGATGAACTTGAGTATGCGGTTCGTGTGATTAATTTCTTCTGTTGTCTTAAGTTTGCATATGTGAACGGTTTGTTGAAAGAAGATACCGAAGGACATATTAAGGTGCCTGACCGGTGGAAACATGATTTATTGATGGATGGATTTGAAGGAGATATCGATGCAATCAGGAATTGCAGCAAAGGATAGCGAAGCATGGCAAGGCCATCCTGACGTGGCTTATTTCAATGAACGTATTTATGTTGTTTGGCGAGAATCTGATAGGCATTTGACTGATGGTGGTACTCATATCAAGTTTGTACATGGGTCTCTATTTGATTCTGATAAAGGTGATGTATCCTTAAGTTATTTGACTGAGCCAGAGACTATTGCATCTAGCCCTCACCGACTCAATTGCCCACGATTAAGTGTAGTCGATGGCTCTTTGTATATGATCTGTGATGAAATTTTGGGTGGTGATGATTTCATGGGCACTGAGGTGAAGGAATCTAGTACCCGTGTGTTTCTATGGAAAACTGAGGATGGGAGAACGTGGAACGGACCGCTTCACACTAATATCAGGGGTATAGTTCCAGACAGAATTTGTAAGTTCAATAACTCCTATCTGCTTGCCACCCATACAGGTAAGACATCCGAGCAAACTCGATTTGGCTTTATGCAGATGGAAAAACCTGAAGCTCAAGTCTACTTAGCTCAAAACATCTGGAAGACTCATGATTTGGATAGTGGGAACTGGGTGAAATACAGTTTGGCTGATGATCCAGAGTTGAATTTATGTGAAGCATCTGTAGTGCTTACACCTGAAAATCAACTGTTGTGCTTGATGAGGGAAAACTCTCAGAAGGGTTTGCCAGCCTACTGTTCAGTCTCAGAGGATGCTACTCAATGGGTCAAGCCTACTCCTACTAGATTATTCGGTTGTCATCGACCTGTAACAGGGTTTCTTAAATCAGGTAGACTCTTGACAACTTATAGAGAAGCTTCGCATGTTTTTGCCAAGCGGTATTGGGCCAGAAATACGTTTGCTCATCTTTGTGACTTTGATTCCTTAGATTTAAGCAAGGGCATCATTCTGCCTTTAGACCATGACCGCAGTGGGCATCCTGATGGTGGATATACGGGTTGGGTGCAATTGCCAGACGAGAGGATTGTGGTAGTCAACTATATTACCGATGATGCGCCAGATGCTATATCAGGTGGACCAAAGCCATACATCAAGTGGTACATTTTAACTGAATCGGATTTTAGCGTACAGGAGTGAAAAATGGACGAATTTAGAGGTCAACTAGAAAATCTTATCAACGCTCACAGTCTGGAGAACGGTAGTAATACTCCAGACTTTATCTTGGCAGAGTACCTAACAGATTGTTTGAGAGCGTTTGACAAAGCATCGAAGCGACGGACAGAATGGTATCAACCAGTGGAGGAACCCGATGCAGTCAACTGCCCATAGAGTATCGTTATTAAACAAGAACGATAGACCATATCATGTAGTTATTTCTCAGCAGTTTGAGAAGGAACATATTGATTCACTCTGTAAGTTGGCTGATATGTTACGAAACATATCAGCAACTAAGCAGGGAGTCCAGTTTTTACGCTCGCTATTGAATCATAAGCGAGCAATGATATACTTTACTCAACCGTCTACCCGGACATTCTTGTCTTTTGCCGCTGCTTGTCAGATAGTAGGTATGCCCTATAATGAAGTTCGCAATGCCTCAGTTTCATCTGAGTCTAAAGGTGAGAGCGAACATGATACTGTGAAAGTATTGAGTCAGTATTTTGATACCATTATCATGCGTCATCCAAAAGAGGGATTTGCAGAAGATGTAGCTCATTATTTAGATATACCGATTATCAACGGAGGATCAGGCAAAGATCAACACCCTACTCAAGCTTTGCTGGACATTTATACCTTGAAGCGGAGTTTCAGTGGTGAACTCACAAAGAAATTCTACACTTTTGTAGGTGACTTAAGGAGAGGCAGGACTGTCCGATCACTGGCTTATTTGTTATGTAAATATGCTCCTCTACGTGTTGCTTTTGTAGCACCATCAGAGCTGCAAATGGAACAGGATATATTACAGCATTTAGCCGATAACAATGTAGAATATGACTTGTATGATAAATTGACGGATAACATTATCGAGCGGTCAGATGCTATCTACATGACGAGATTACAGGATGAGCATGACAAGAATGAAGAGTCTAAGGCTATTGACTACTATAGTTACTCGCTGACCCGAGCACACCAGCCCCTCTTCAAGAAGAATATGGCTATTCTGCATCCTTTGCCTCGTCGCCAGGAGTTAGATCGGGCACTTGATTATTCTCCTAATGCTAAGTTTTGGGAACAGGTCCGAAATGGCATGTGGATGAGAGCTGCACTTTTGTTGTATGTTTTTGGAATCGAATCTCAGGTAATCAGTTATTACCATGACGAATACATGCGGTAAATCTGAGATTTTTTTCCAGCTAGGCACGGTTAGGGGTATAATAGTCGTGATGCTAATGTTAGCAGAGTTAATATATTAGGAGAAATGATATGAACAAGAATCGGAAGAAAACAGCAGGGCAGAGTGTTAAGCCCAAGCGAGCAACACAGCGAATTGTTAATAGTCGGCGACATACGACTGGTTATGTGGTTGGTGGTGAGAAGATCAGCGTGGCTCAAGCACGAACGTTGGCTAAACGTGGGCGGATTGCGAATGTTCGAGTTGTTGGACAGCATATTCAGGCAGTGCCCGGCAAGCAGCGCTTGACCGATTTGCCGACGGTGCTCAAGTAAGGTGGGGAAGTATTCCTTTAGTTTGAATATCAGATATGATGTAAATATAGTTAGTTGTGTGTTGGACGCTGTTCTTGCGTGGCAAAACTAATATAGAGTTGCTTTAATTTAGAACCCTTCTCCATCGAGTTAGAGTCCATTCCAAATGTTTTGGTTTGGGCTCTTTCCTTTTTGTGGGATAGATCGTATAATGGTATGGAGCGAATAGGTTGCCCTCAATGTTTGAAGGATAACGAAGTACAATTGGAAGAAGGAGATACTTGATGGAGAAGTGTGATGGCTAAAAATGTGGTTATTATAGAAAGCCCTGGAAAAATAAAGAAGTTCAAAGAATGCCTCGGCAAGAATTATGAGGTATTAAGTTCAGTTGGGCACTGTGTGGATTTGCCTGTTAAAAAAATTGGGATTAATATAAAGAATAACTTTGAACCAACCTGGGAAGTTAAAGAAGATAGCATTGAAACAATCGATTCTATTATCAAGTCTTGTAAAAAAGCAGACAATGTTTACCTGATGGCAGACGAGGATCGCGAAGGCTGCGGGATTTCGTGGCATATTTACAATCAAATCCTTGGCACATGCAAGGGGGTTATTCATCGTGCTACTACTAATCAAATTACTAAATCTAGTATTCAGTCTGCAATAGAAAATTGTGGAACAGTAGCAGATGACCAGAATAAAATCAACGCTTATCTAGCTCGACGTATTCTGGATCGTCTTGTAGGTTATCGAACATCGTATTTAACTCAGCAAGCGACCGGTGGTAGATCGGCTGGTCGTGTTCAAAGCGTGGTACTACGTGTTATTGTAGATAGAGAAGTCGAGATAGTTCATTTCCAGCCTGTTGAGTATTGGGTTCTGACAGCATATCTACTAACCAAGAAGGGTGAGAAGTATACAGCCGTTCTGACTGAGAAGATCAAAGTTTCTAACGAGGACACGGCAACCAAGATTTACGATGCTTGCGTGAAATCTACTCCAAAAGTTGCCAGCGTCGAGGCGAAAGAAGTTAGCATCAAGCCCTATGCTCCATTCATCACCATGCCAATGGTATCAACAGCAAGTTCTTTATTCGGCTGGCCTGCTGAGAAGGTAATGTCCACGGCTCAGTCTTTGTATTCCGGTGGTTCGATCACTTATCATCGTACCGACTCACCATTTATGGCAGCAGAAGCAGTCCAAGAGATCAGAGGCCACATAGGCCATGAATTTGGTCAAACTTATTTGCCAAATAACCCTTATGTTTACACTGCCAAAGCAGGGGCACAGGAAGCTCACGAATGTTGCAGACCCACCAGTATTGATGAGTCTCCTCATGTCAGTGGCGATGAGGCTAAATTGTACAAACTCATCTGGAAGCGTGCAGTTGCTTCACAGATGAATCCTGCTTGTGACAGGCGCATCAAGGTTATAACTGATATAGGCGGCTATGACTTTATTACTAATGGCAAGATCGAGTTGTTTGATGGATTCCGCAAATGCTGGGATTATGGTAGTTCAGATGATGTAGTTTTGCCTGACTTGAAGAAGGGTGATGAAGTAGAACTCGATATTCTGGAGAAAGAACAAAAATTTACGGTCCCGCCTCCACGGTATACTGACTCAAGCCTTGCTAAATTGTGCGACAAAAATCAGATCACCAGACCGGCCACGGTGGCTAGTGTTTTCAAAACTCTCAAAGATCGCAAGTATGTCACAAAGAATAAGAACACCTTCCATCCTACCGAGACCGGTATTGCCGTTGTAGATTTCCTCAAGGAATCTGATATGTGTTTTGTGGACGTAGCATTTACTGCTGGCATGGAGGCACTGCTGGATGAGATACAAGGTGGTAAGAGAACTGAAGTCGAAGTTCTGACGGAATTTTGGGAGCGGTTGCAGAAAGACATCGAGAGTGGCAAGAAGATCAAAGAGAAGAATCAGAAGAGTACTCACAAATGCCCGAAATGTGGTGGTTTCCTGTTGAAGAAACATTCTAAGTTTGGCAGTTTTTTCTCTTGTGAGAATTGGAAGAAGAAGAAAAAAGGTGAGGAAGAGAGTGAAGGCTGTGACTATATTGCCAAAGTAGGTGAACATGGTGAGCCTATTGAGAAGATTGCCAAAGTCAAAGAGTATGCTGAGTTCAAATGCAAGAAATGCAAAAGCAAGATGGTTAAGCGCAAGTCGAAGAAAGGGGAGGAGTTCTACGGGTGTGAGAACTTTTCAAAAACAGGATGTCGATGTACTGCTAATTTGGAGGGAGTATTTGGCGGATCTAAAACTAAAAAAACTTGGAAGAAAAAGAAGGGAAGTTAGTAAGTGATTTATCTTAACGAAAATTGGAGTTATTAAACAGGTGAGGGAATACCTATTGATGGAAGAAATTGCTAACAAAGGAGGTTATGATGGGTGCGTGGGCTCCATTTCATAAAAGTAGTTTTTGTTCATGTTCAAAAAAAGAAAAAGTAGTTGTGAAAGAAACTCCCAAATCCCCTAACCCTGACCCAAGTAATTTTATATTCATTAGAATTGAAGAAATAGGCAATTATGTTGTGGCGATGGTAGAATATCCTGACTGTGTAAATTATGAAGGTAGAAAAATATTGTTTTTTGAAAACATAACAAAGGACCATTTGCTTGCTGCTAAAAAACTCGATCCTCATTTTTGTGATAATCCAGGATGTCTCTCGCCTGTTGCTAGGTTTGTTCCTACAGACCAAGGTTTTAAATCTGCCGTGATACTCGCCGAGTTATTAAGTAGATTAGAAAAAGTGGGGCAAGAAGAATGATTACTAACAAAGAACTGCTTCAACAGTTCAAGTCAGAAGTCTGGGAAAAGCAAGGTCAAATCGATCCATCAGACCAAAAAGACTGGGTAGATTTGGCTTGTGGATTTTTCTAGGTTGTGGTGCTACACTGGAACAATCGCTCAACTTTAGTTTATGTCGAGCAGCAGCAACAGGGGTAGAATAGATGATCTTACAAGATATTTTAACTAAGGTAAAACAATACCCATCATGTGGAGGCTGTATTACTTGTCCAATCTGTAACAATGAAACTTGTGAACCAGGCGAATACGAGCAACGGATTGTAACATATACTCCTTTCGTAGAGCATGCAAAAGTAACTCCTGATCATTGTTGGATTTGTGGGTGGAGAGAAAGCAACGGAACAGAAGCATACCCCGATGATTCCGAATTCATCGAGAAATGTTGGGAACTACAGGTTGCTCCTTGTAAGGAGCTAGAACTAGATCATTTCCAGTCTGTCGAGTGGATTGACATAAAAGCTTTTGTCAAAACATCTAAAACTAAGGATTTAAAAGAGCTGCAAAGCGACATTGTAGATGAGATAAAATCAAGACATGCAGATTATTTACTTTGCCTCGCAGAAAAAGCCAAAGCAACAAAGGATGAGCGGTTGATTTGGAATGCAGAAGCAATGCTCCATGATCAACTTGGTGTTAAACCATCAATAACAAACTTAGGTGAAAAACTAGCATCAATAGGAACATTCTTACGAGATGTAGATAGAGGAACAAAAGTTGAATTGGATAGTAGTTCAATAGAGTTGTTGGTCGATATCTTGAGATATTATGATTTTACTCATTATGTTCAACAAACCACTCGTTATGATGGTTATGATAACGGATTCTTTTTTCGTGGACCTCAACCATAATAAGCAAAAAGCATGATGCTTCTGTATCGGTTAAATGGTATAATAAAGAAGGAGACTGAAGTTGAAACGATGCCGTACTCTTGAAGAAGTTGTTGAGTATATCTTGAATCGGCATAAGAAGATTCGAGACCGATCTCAGGAAGGTGGAGTGCGTGCTTCCTTGATGTGGCGCAAATCAGATGGTAAGCGGCAAGTTTTCAGTGAGATGAACAACTTTCGTATCTTTGATTGGGATGTGTTGCCCAATAACTCGCTAAGCATTCAGACAATTGCTACTGGTTTCGCATTTCGCGGGAATAAAGAGATACAACAGACTGCTCGCACTATCCTGTCTGACTTAGCTGTAGTGAATGTTTACGACTGGGCGGCTGAGTTTTTCAGTGAGAATTCGGTTGATTTTGCTTACACAATGAACTCAGAAGATGCGAACTTTCAACACTTACATGAATGGACAAAGGGTGTTCCAGGAGAATTGCGTGCAACTTGGATTAACGAAAACAATGACACTGAAGCCATCTTAAATAACCTATCAGGTGGTCGCAAAGTTTTCGTGATAGACCAGAACAGCAGGCAAGTGGATATGGACTTTGAACTTGATATATGAGTTATAGTGAAGTTACAATACAGGTGGTAACTCAAGATTTAGAGTCACTTACGAAGATAGAAAGTACTATACCAAATACTGTACTAAAATCGGCGGAGTGTGGTTTTGACCGATCGTCGCCAGAATCTTTTAATGGAGAACTTCTAACATTTCCTGAAAATCTTCAAGAAATCACCACCTACTGTCAGGCTCATGGTATTGTGATTACGCATACGGAGATTACTGGACCGACTCCACCAACGATTTGGACACAGGCGCAGCCGCAGCCCTGGCCTATTGCGAATAAGGCGAATCTAAAAACCGACGAGAAGAAAATTCTGGACGAATATATGGTGGCTGCAATGCAAGCATACTCAGCGCCGGTCCCTGCTGTCCCTGCTGTCCCTGCTGTCCTACCTGCCAAACCAGTTCCAACTAAACCTGATACAATGTTCCAAAAATTAGAAGAAGGGCGAAGCTTTGAAATGGATTTTGAGGAATTATGACTTGACCAGGCTGTTGTTTTAGGATATACTAAGTTAGCATAGAAAACGAAACGAAGTGGGTGTAATAATGAAAAATGAAGACTTAGTAAAAACGGTTTTTAACTGGGACCACTTTTCACTTTATTTGAGTGGTGCCATTGATTTTGGTCGTGAATCAGCAGCTTCCTGGCGACGTGATTTAACTAATCGTCTTGTAGAAATAGGTTTCAAACCACACCAAATATTTGACCCTTGTAAGAAACCACTTGGTAACGCTCCTTTTAATCTTGACAATGAATCAGAGGTAATGGAGAAGTATCGATCCCGGCGTGAATGGAAAGAATTGATGGGAGTAATGAGCCAGATTGTTCACGTTGATCTACGATTATTAGCCAAGTCCGATTTGATTATTGTTAATTTCCCGAAATATGGGCAAGAGTTCTTCACTGGAGTTGTTGACAAGTTTATGAAGGGCTATCAGACTTTACTGGATTTCTATGGTACTCTAGGTGCTGAGTATCAAAGTGAAGACAACAAAGGGTTACCTCATATAAGTAACCTGCAAACTATGTATAGATCGTTTATGGAGTTGTTGGTAGAGGCTGGCGGCCATCGTATACCTACCTACGGAACTTTGCACGAGGTTGTTGTTGCTCACCTTCAACAGAAACCTATTTACGTAGTCTGGGAAGGTGGGAAAGAGACTTGTAGCGCTTGGTTGATGTTCTTGGTTGGTCATAAGAATATTTTTGCCACGATGGACGAGCTAGTAACTCGCCTAGACAATATTGCCAGAGGCAGGACAGCGTACAGCCCTAAAGAATGGCTGCTACTTGATTTGGGTGACCGTGATGCAGAAGAAGCTAAGTCTAAAGAGGCTGAAGCGGTTAAACTTAAAGCACTTGAACAACCTGATTAGAAAAAACTTAATACCACTGATTTGTAGGTGGTATAATGAGGTAACTTTAGATTGTAGAGGAGTAAACAATGGCACAAATTAAACAAGAATGGGAAATAATTAACGAGTGGGACGGCTTAGTACAGAAGGTGATCGAAAAGTTCCCAGAACATTTTGATCATGTCGATCTATCTCTAATTATCGCTTACAAATGTACTAACAAACCCATGCCAGAAGGAAAGACCAAGCTTTATGATATGAGCGGTCAGACGGAACCAGAAGCTTTCACGAACAGTAAAAAGTACTTTGTGAAGATGTTCCATGATGTCTGGGATATTATGGATGATCGTAATCGTTTACTTATTGTCTTTTCTGCCCTGAGCCGGATTGATAAGGAGAAACCTGATAGCGGCAAGGTGTCTGGTTTCGACCTGCATGATCAGTCGTTCATGGTGCGGACGTTTGGTCCCGATTGGGCGACTCGCTCGGATGTTCCTAATATTCTCACTGAGAGCATAAGAATTGTTGAGGAAGCGAAAGTAGATTAAGTTTTCTTACGAAGACTTATTTACTTGGGCAGGAAGTATGAAATATTTAGATATTTAGGAGAATGAAATGGCTACCGCCTATCAAGTGGTTGAAAAAGATGGATATGCGACGGACTGGGCTCTAGTACGATATAACGAGAAAGCCTTGACTCGATTCGACGATCAGGAAAGTGCGGTGAATGCCGCTATTGCCTATATCACTGACACAAATTGTAACAACTCATTAACCCCTGATGAAAAGTTGGCACAGTTTGAATGCTTTATGCAGACTGAGCAAGGAATTTTCCTGGGTAACTTAGATGGAAAGCCTTGGTATCTTTCTTACCCAAAGAACATCGTTGGCAAAAATGACGAAGGTGAAGTTATCACGAAGTATACCAAAGGTGATCCGATTAAGGACACTAAATTCTTTCTGCTAGAAGGTAAGACCGAGGTAGCCGTTCGTATTCTTCCTGGTTCTGATAAGTAAAATTATAGATATTAGGTTCTCTCGATATTGCGGAGGATACCCTTTGTGCTTGAATTGTCAACGTTAAAAAAAGATCAAGTGTTAATTGCCTTTAGTGGGCGAAAAGGGGCTGGGAAGAATACCATTGCGAGCTTTCTTAGGAGTTATTTCGCTGAGAAGTGTTTGCTAGGTTATTTAAGAACAGATGATCCTCACTTAATTGAGAGCCTTGCGGGAGATCATGTTCTTGAATGTAGCTTTGCTGATAACCTCAAAGAGTTTTGTATTGATACCTTGGGTTTGTCTTATGGGCAATGCTATGGGACGGACAAGGAGAAGAACACTCCCACTGAGTACGATTGGGAAAATTCTCCTCGGTTTCTTCGATGGAAATTTGGCGATGTATTCGGTAAACAGATGGTTGCAGAAGGCCAGACTCAAGATATGCTGATG
>Ga0075122_10001933_pt1 | contig 14160 bp, 10 predicted proteins | sample AntAceMetag02UKB_FD_69790 | JGI IMG/M metagenome (GOLD analysis project Ga0075122, IMG submission 69790) | Saline lake microbial communities from Ace Lake, Antarctica - Antarctic Ace Lake Metagenome 02UKB | ecosystem: Environmental > Aquatic > Non-marine Saline and Alkaline > Saline | place... | reverse complement strand
CTTTGACTGTAAATGGCAACCTGAAAGCACTTGGAGGAATGAACCAGTTAAAACCGGAACCATGGCTTTTTCTGAACCAGAAGCACAAGCCATTCAAAACCTTGTTTTAAAAAATAACCCAATTGCTGTTGTTTTTTGGCATAGTCAAGCCAATGCTGTCTATGCTTCTGAATGTGAAAATGGTATTTTACCAGAAACACTTGATATTATGAATGTTTATTCTAATGCTTCTGGTTACTCGCCTGTAGAATCATTTGATAGTTATGAGATAACCGGTGATGCAGAGGGTTGGTTGGCTTCAATTAATATCCCTGCTATCACAGTAGAACTCAAAAACCACGAAGATATTGATTGGAAACAAAACTTAGCAGGGATCAAAGCTCTTTTTGAATATTACGAATAAAATAGGAATGCTCCAAGCATTCCTGTTTTATTATTGTTAACATTGCAACAATAGAGTTTATATTTTTAAGAGATTATTTCTTTGATATATTTTTTAGTTTCTTCAGGATTTTTAACAGCGATTGTATCTACACCCGTACTAACAACAGAGTAATCATTCCCTTCTTTAAACAAGGAATCTCCAATAAAAAGTACTTCGTCAATTGAGATATTAAATTTCTTTTCAATTTGCTTAATACCATAAGATTTGTCCACCCCTTTTTTGTTTATATCAATAGAAGTGGACCCTCCGACCTTTGCATCAAAATCTGAGATACGACTTTCAAAAGCTTTTATAATCTTTTCTCTTAAAACACGATCTGGGTCCCATTTTAATTTTTCTGCCAAAGGAGCTTTTTGCCCTAAACCAGAAAAAGTAATTTGTGTCCCCCTATCTTCAATAATTTCACCATAAATAATATCAGGTTTTTGATAACCTACTTCATCAAGAGATTCTTGTAATGCCATAATAATAGTTTCTCTTTTTTCTAAACTTAATTCTTTCCTATATATATTCCTCCATTCTTCGTTTACATATTCATAAAAACTAGTAGCATCAGTTGGAAACAAAAATAAATTGGAAAATAAAGACCTATCACAATCAAGTTTTAATAATAAGGACTTTTTCATTTGGAGATAAGAGGCTCCCGACATAACTACCACCTTTTTAGTTTTAAGTAATTCTCCAAAAAGATTAGACATTTCACTATCAACATCACCCTTACTTTTTGTAAGAGTTCCGTCTAAATCAAAAACTATTATTTTTTTCTCTTTGTATTTTTCCATAAGTTATCAAACATTTTAATCAAATCACCAAGTTTTACAGTTGCTCCCGCAACCACACGATCAGCCCCTCCATAATATATATAAACAACACCCTCTCTCAAAACAGTTCCGCAAGGGAAAACAACATTTGGAACTTGACCTTCTTTTTCATAACCAAACTCGGGCTCAAGAATTGGAGCTGAAGTGGTAGCTATAAGGTTAGTGGGTTTATTTTTATCAAAAAGAGCCGCTCCTAATCTATAGACATTATCTTCTGATACTCCGTGATATAAAAGAATCCAACCAACCGAACAAAGAAAAGGTGGGGCTGAAATACCAACTTTTTTGCTGTCCCACATACCTAAACGAGGTAATAAAAGCTGAATACTTCTATCTAGTTTATCCTTAGAAAAATCTAAACTACCAACAAAATCACAACCAATACTTTCCCCTACCCTATGATAAATCATATAGCCATCTTCAGTTTTTGTTGGAAGAATGCAAGCATTTTTATCCATTGCCCCCGGTTGTGAAATTAAAGTTGGATGTTCCCAACAATCCCATTTACGATTAAGAAAATCCGTTTTTGATATTGATGTTATAGCAATCCTTGGGAAATTAACCCCATCGAAAGCAGTATAACTCATATAAAGCCGTCCTTCTATTTCTACCACCCGTGCATCTTCACATCCTTTTGATTCAAACGATTCTCGTGGGATGTAAATCGGGGCACTCAATCTTTCGTCAATTTGAATTCCATTTTTGCTAATAGCCAAGCCAATAGTTGAAATATGATCTTTCCCCATTGCTCTATATAAAATATAAACATTGCCTTCAATATCAATAGCGGCTGGGTTAAAAACATATTCACTTTCCCAATCATTTTCTGGTCTGGGTAATAAGATAGGATTATTTTCAAATCTTTTTATTTTTTCAGCCACTACCCCTGGTATCATACTATCAATTAGATTTTCTAAATTAACTTTTGCTCGACAAGATGATGTATCAGCTCCCCCATAATAAATCTCAAGATTCTCTCCTCGAATTACCGCCCCTGAAGGGAAAACTATTTTAGGAAGATGCCCATATTTCTCATAAGTTGATTCGGGAACCATTATTGGTCCTTTAGTTCTTCCGATAATCTTTCTGGGATCATTGATATCAAGTAAAAGTGCTTCTACACCAAAAATTCTCTGCCCTCCTCCAAAATAATTATTTATATGTGAATAAACCAATAACCAGCCGTGTTCTGTTTTTATAGGAGCTGCCCCCACTTCTACATGGTCTGTTTCATTTCGTCGTGGATCAATTGTATGTTGATCTAAATCTTTATACCATTCTTTCCATTTTTCATGATTCCACATATCCTCTTCTTTATCAAATTCAGCAATAGCAATTTTAGCTGGTGGATTGTCTGTATTCACACCAAAAATAACAACAAATTTCCCATTTATTTTTTCAGGGAACATCGCCATCGCTTTGGCATTAAAAGGAGTAACCAAATGTCTTTCATCAATTTTTTTAAAATCTTTAGTCGTGGCTACAGCAACTTTAATTCCATCCACCTTAAAAGGATATTGAGAAAGAGCTGTATAAAAAATATAATGTTTGTCACCAAGTTTCGTAACTCTAGGATCTTCACAACCATATTTTTCCCAATCCTCTTTTGGTTTTATTAAAGGTCGCCTATCATCAAATTCAACACCGTCTTTACTTTTTGTATAACCAATAATAGACATCCCCATCTCTGAACCGTCTTTCATTGGTTCTGGTTTTGCCATAGCCCGATAAAGACAATGAAGGGTGTTTCCATCTTGAATTGGCGACCAATTAAAAGTCGCAAATGATTCCCAGTTATGTTGTCGAATTGGTAATAAGATTGGATTATACCTTGAACGTTTTAATACAAACATATTTATTTCTTTGTTCCTTTTCTTTTTATTTTTTTAATTTTTGGTCTTTCTGTTTTTATGAGTTTGCTAATAAATTCATTTAAATTTGTCTCCGCTACACAAGAAACCGTATCAGCTCCTCCATAATAAATCAAAAGTTGCTCATCTTTTACTACTGCTCCGCAAGAATACGAAACTCCTGCTTTCCAACCAACATTTTCATAACACTCATCTGGTTCTAAAATCGGTTCCCTGCTTCTAGCAATTACTTTTTGAGGATTTTTTAAGTTCAAAAGCATCGCTCCTAATTTATATCTATTGGGGTCATTATAAAAATCCATAGCATGATAAATGATAAGCCACCCTCTATCTGTTTTAATTGGCGGAGGACCCACTCCCCTCACCCAACTATCCCATCGACCCTTGTTTTTTAATCCACTAAAAAAACTTGTTATATATTTCTTTTCATCTTTGAATTCTAAATCATTAAGATAATCTATTGCAATATCAGGATTAATACTATGTAAAACCGCAAATTTACCATCGATTTTCTCTGGGAAAAGAACCCAATTTTTATGAACTTCACCTGGTGGAGAAATATGAATAGGTTTTTTCCAATTCCACTCTTTGTTAAGAAAATCTTTTAAACTAATTGATGATAAAGCCATTCTTAAAGAACCCCAACCATCAAAAGCTGTATAAGTTAAATACACAATATCATCAATTAAAGTAAGACGAGGATCTTCACACCCTCCGTTTCCACCTCCACCAGAAATATACAATAAGGGTGACTTTTTTGATTTACGATTGCTATAAAGTTTTTTGTCTTGTTTCTTTCTGTTAAAATACACTGGGTGACTTAACCTTTCATCCATATCAAAACCATTTTCACTAGAAATGTATCCTAAAACAGACATATCGTCACGGCCAATAGCTCTATACATTAGATGAACCCTTTTTCCAGCAAAAAGAGCTGCTGGATTGAAAGTGGCTTTTGCTTCCCATTCGTTTTCATGTAAAGGTTCAATGATTGGATTATTTTTATAACGGTTAACCTCCAATTGTCTAGTGGTTCTTAATTTTCTTTTATTCCCATCTCCTAAATAAAGATAAGGATGTGGTATTCTAACTTCAATTTTATTGGTAGAGCCCAGAACCCAAGTCAAAACCAATTCTTCTTTGTCCTGTACTGCTCTCTCTGGTGTTATAATTTTATCAGTTTCAAATTCATATTGATAAAGAGGAGATGTACTTCTCCAAATAAGTTTCATTGGCTCATTTGGATCAAAAAGTGCTACACCAACACGGAGATGAACAGGATTTTCTTCGTACTTAGAACTATCATAAATAATCATAATTCCAGCAGTAGTAAGAACAGCTCCTATAATAGTTAGCGGGTTACGATCAAAAGAATCTTTATTTGGGCTTAAAACCGTACAATCTAAATCTTCCCAATTTTTGCCATCGCGAGAAAGAGCCATTTTAATAAAAAAATCACTGTAATATCTAACTTGTTTTTCTTTGTACAAGTAATTAGGTACAGTATACCCAACATCACCTAGATCTTTTTTTCTAATTTTGTCTGCCATATTTATCTTCTAAACGAACTATGTCATTTTCGTCAGAATCTCCAAAGGCAATTTCCAAAAAAACTATTTCTTCATCACTCCCCTCTGCCGTGTGTTTTGTGCCAATTGGGATATGAAATTCATCTCCTTTCTTTGCTTCAGTGATTTCATCACCCACAGTAATTTTTCCTTTACCTGACAAAATTCTCCAAAACTCGTTCCTCTGTTCGTGGTATTGTAAACTTAATTTTTCACCGGCTTTAACTGTTATTATTTTAACAGTAGTTTGTTCATTTTTTGTAAATCTTTCAAAATGACCCCAAGGCCTTTCCTCGATGTATTTTTTTATTATTTTATTTTTCATATCCAACTAAACTGTCAGTATGAGACAGATATTACTGGTAATTATATCACGAAAATGAGAAATAAAATGGATAAAAAGCAAAAAGTGTTGATTACTTTTTATTTTTTTAAAGATTATTGGTGATTTTCAATCATTTCTTTGATTGTTCCATCATCTATATATTTCTTTAGAATAACATCAACTTGTGGAAGAAATTCAATAAAAGGAGATTTTTTAGAAATAGTTAAATAAAAATCTTCTGCAGTAATATATTTAGGAGCAATTTCAACTTTATCAGAAATATTGTTCTCAAAAATATAATTTTCGGCAGAATAAAGTGCATACACAAAATAATCAATCTCTTCTTTTTCTAAAAGAGTAAAAGCTTCTTCTGGTGTTTCAACTTTTTCAACTGTTAGTTTTTCTATAATAAAATTATCAAACTCTTGTCCATAACTATCACCAATCATCACAACTCCTTTTAAAGTTATCAAATCTTCCCAGTTTTCATAAGGAAAGGTTTTATCTTTTTTGGTCACAAAAATTACCGGATCAATAGTATAAGGAATTGAGTAATCCATATAAGTTTCTCTTTCTGCTGTTTTATAAGCGGCCACCAAAACATCAACTTCTCCACTTTTTGCTTTTTCTTGAACAACATCCCATGACCCCACATGTTTAGAAATAACTTTAATTCCTAATTCTTCAAAAACTTTAGTAATAATTTCTGGTCCGGCACCAACAATTAAGTCGTCCTGTTGGTACATAATTGGTGGCCAATCTGGATGACCCGAAGCAATTAAATCCTGAGTTGGATTGCTTTTAGTAAAATAAAAAAAAGCCCAAGCTAATACAGCTAAAGCTACTAAAATAACGATATTGTGAATAATTTTTTTGTTCATGTTTTTATTATATTAATTAATAAATATTTTAATTTAATCAAACTATATCACTTCCCAAACTAAAATACTAATAATACTCATTGGGTATAAATAGGAAATAAACACTTATACATAATAAAAGGCCAAGAGCTCCTCAATGCTCTTGGCCTTATTCTGAAAGATTTATCTCTTCTTCCTTTTTTCTTTCTCCAGTTTCTCTTTAAGAAATTGAACCTGAAGAGAGAATTTGTGGTTTGTTCTCATCTTTTTTGCAATCTCCTCGACTCCGTAAATGACGGAGGAATGAGACCTGTCGGCAAACTTCCCGATTGATTTATCGGTCTTGTCTGTTAACTGCCGAGCAAGATAAAAAAAGATGTGCCGAGGCCGAACAATAATGGCCTTCTTTGACTTTGACTTTACCTTTTCAGGAGTAACCTTAAAAGACGAACAAACCCTCTCTAATATCCCATCGAGAGTCAAAGTCATCGTTTGTTTGGAGAAAGCAAAAAGGGCAAGAGTTTCTTCGACAACTTCTTCAGTCGAGGTTTGGGGACTAATTTCTATCCTTAACTTGATGTCCTCCAAAACACCCCTTATCTGGCGGACATCTCCATCTAAAACCCCAAGACGAGCAATTAGTTTTTTCGAGAAAGGGGGGCGAATCAAAGATCTCGCCAAAGTATCAATGATATTGTCCCTTGTTTCTAAATCAAGGAGGTTTAATTCTGCTCTCCAACCCCCAATTAACCGCGACCTCAGTTCCTCAGAAAAATTTTCAAATTGTTCTGGAGGAATCACCGAAGTTCCGGCGAAGTTCCGGCTCTTGCGATTTTCTAATTCTTCAAGAATTGAGAGCAAGAAAATTTGGGTCTGTTTCTTCCCCTGCAAGGAATGTACTCCATCGATAACCAAAAAATCACAACTAGTCATTTTTTGGCGGAGTTCATCTAGCTCATCGCTAAATTTCTTCTTTGCAGCAGAGACAAAAAGAGACGTGAACATACTCCCACAAAGATAAAGAACTTTCTTAGGGGGAAGTTTGTCTGCCACTTCGTGGCAAAGTCCCTGCATTAAATGCGTTTTGCCTAACCCTGTATCTCCTACAAGAAATAGGTTTTTGATCCCAGATTCACTATTAGGACCAGCAAACAGCTTAACCCTTTCAAAAGAATCGCGGTTACTTGGCCCCGTAATAAAACTATCAAGGGTCAACTTAGGATTCAACCTTCCAAAACCATTATTGAAAACAACTGGTTTGGTTGGAAGGATCATTTGCTTTGGAATCTTATGAGAATCTTCCCAATCCTCATCTTTTTGCTTTTTGGGTTCGGGTGATTTAAATTCCACCTGCACATCTGGCCCAAAAAAATCCTTAACCGATTCTTCTATAAGATCGCCAAAAACCGCTTTGGAAACCCCACAGGCCCCTTTGGTTTTAAAGTTCAAGGTTAAAATCTTTTTTTCATTATCTTCCATCAGAGGGCTAACCTCTTCTAGAAAAATAATTCTTCCTCCAAACATGGAGGTCCGATCAGAAAAATCAGACCGAACTTTCTCCACGACCCTATTCCAACGGGTTAACTCTTCTTCCTGATTCATGACCTCCTCCTTCCTCTCTATTTGAGATAAATTTATTTTATTTTACAAAGAACTCCCGCGAAAATACCTTGGTTAACTATAGAGAAAGATGGCTTCTTTGTCAATAACGAAAAACCACTCCCCTTTTGTTGAGGTTTTCTTTTCCCCTACTCCATTATCTAAAAAACTATTTATTAGCTTTCTTGTCTTTTTTAGGTTTTTTCTTTTCTTTTTTTTGTCTGTCTCTTCCTTTAGCCATTTCTAAATTATACCAATTTTTGTGAGTAAAACAATTTTTAAGTGAGAAATTCTAAAGAAAAAATCTCAAATTATTTTCTAATCCCTCAAATCTAATGGGGCGATTTTGGGTTAAAAATATCATAATATCCCATACCCAAAAAACCCGGCCATACGATGGCCGGATTTTGTGGGGTGGGAGATATCCTATCAAATCCTGTACAGGTTTTGGTAGGTTATACCTATTTTTTAAAATCCTGATATAATTATATTGATATTAAAAAAATTAATTTGTATTTTTGAGTATGTTAAAAAAGATATTAAAAAAGAAGAAAACAATGTGGGGAATAGGGATTATTATAATAATTGTTTTAATTAGCATTTATTACTTTACTAAAAGTGAAAAAGTGGAATACAATTTCAGTTTAGCAGAAAGACAAGATTTGATTCAAGAGATTAGCGCTACCGGAAGAGTAAAGGCCGTAGATGAAATTGATTTAGCTTTTGAAAAAAGCGGAAGGGTAAGTGATATTTATATAGATGTGGGAGATGTGGTTTATAAAGGGCAGGTTTTAGCAGAATTAGAAAGTGCGGAGGCCTATGCCGAATTAGCTCAAGCGAGAGCCGGTGTCAGTAGTGCAGAAGCCAAACTTCTACAATACGAAGCTGTTTTAGAAAAAGAAGAAAGTGAATTAGAAACATTGGAAATAGGGACAAGAGAGGAAGAGATACTAATATACCAATCCAAAGTAGAAAATGCCGAAGCGATTTATAGGGCATCAATTCAAAGTGTTATAGACAAAGTAGCCGATGCTTATACAAAATCCGATGATGCCATCAGAAATAAAATAGATTCAATTTTTGTTGACCCACAAGGTTCTAACCCTCAAATTGTTTTTACTACAAATGACTCTCAATTAGAAATTGATATAGAATGGGGACGATTTCTGGTTGAACGGCAATTAATTACTTGGGGAGCTTTATCAGAAGATATTGATAATAACCTATTGCCAGAAACAATAACGGAAACCGAAAATAAATTAGGTGAAATAAAATCTTTCTTGGAAAATATCGCCTTGGCAGTTAATAATCTGGCTGTTAGTTCAGAATTTACTCAAACCACCATAGATGGATATAAGACCGATATTTACACCGCCCGAACTAATATCAACACGGCTGTCACTAATTTATCAACGGCTAAAAAAGAGTTCGCTACAGCTAACACTTCCCTTTTAGTAGCTCAAAATGAATTAGCTCTGAAAGAAGCTGGGGGGACCTTGGAAACAATAAACTCTCAAAAAGCAGTTATCAAACAAGCTGAAGCAAACATAATATTACAACTGGCAGAGATTGAATTAAAAAAATCTGCTGTGCAGGCCTCTTTAGCAAGATTGTCTAAAAATACTTTGAAGTCCCCTATTGCCGGAACGGTCACAACACAAGATGCCAAAGTGGGAGCTATAGTTTCTGGGGGAGAAATTATTATTTCTGTTATTTCTGAAAATAATTTAGAGATTGAGTCCAATATCGTGGAGGCCGATATTGCTTACTTACGAATTGGAAATAAGGCAAAGTTATCGTTAGATGCTTATGGAGAAGAAGTGATATTTGAAGCTGAGGTGGTAAAGATTGACCCCGCGGCAAAATTGATAGAAGGGGTGGCTAATTATAAAATCACTTTAGAACTTATTGGAGAAGACGAAAGAATAAGAGCTGGAATGACAGCCGATATAGATATCACCACTATGGAATTAAGTGATGTTATCGTAATTCCTTATCGAGCAATTATTTTTAGAAATGGGGTAGGAAAATTTGTTAGGATATTAAAAGAAGACGGGCAGATGGAAGAAGTCCTTGTTGAAACAGGAATGGTTGGTGATGGAAGTTTAGTTGAAGTCGTAAAAGGAATAAATGAAGGTGATAAAATTATTACGTCTATTAAAAAATAAATTATTTTATGGCTTTAATTGAAGTAGAGAATCTAAAAAGAACTTTCGGAGAAGATGTAAAAACCCATGCTTTAAAAGAGGTCTCTTTCAAAATAAAAAAGGGGGAATTTGTAGCGATTATGGGGCCTTCTGGCTCTGGAAAATCTACTTTGATGCATATTTTGGGGTTGTTAGACAGGGCTTCAGGAGGTAAATTTTTATTTGAGGGAAAAAATGTCTCAAGATTAGACGATAATGAATTGGCTGTTTTACGAAATGAACAAATCGGATTTGTTTTTCAGTCCTTTAATTTACTACAGAGAACGACTGTTTTAGATAATGTTATTTTACCTTTAATTTACTCTGACAAAAAAATCAAAATCAAAGAAAGAGCTAAAGAAGTCTTGAAAAGTGTAGGGTTAGATCATCGACTTCATCATTTTACTAACCAGATTTCAGGAGGAGAAAAGCAAAGAGTAGCCATTGCTCGGGCTTTGGTAAATAAGGCCTCCGTTATTTTTGCTGACGAACCAACAGGAAATTTGGACTCAAAATCAGGGGCACAAATTATGGCAATTTTGGAAAAATTAAATAATGAAGGAAACACTATTATTTTAGTAACCCACGAGACCTACACGGCAGAATGCGCTGAAAGAATTATCTCACTCAAAGACGGAGTGATAGTTAGTGATAAAAAAGTGAATGTAAGAAGAAAAGTAAATGTGAATGATTTGATAAAGTAATAAAATTACATTGACTAACTAATTCACTATGTTAAAAACTTTAAGACAATCAATTAAAATAGCCACCACTGCTCTTTTGAGCAATAAAATCCAAAGTTTTTTGACGATGTTGGGGATTATTATTGGAGTGGCTTCGGTTATTGTAATTATGTCAATTGGTTCTGGTGCTCAATCTTTGATTTTATCAGAAATAAAAGATTTAGGAACTAATTTAATTGCAGTTATTCCCGGACACGGAGAAGATGATGACCCTTTTGCAATGGTCAGTGGTTTTGCTGTGACCACTCTCACTTATGATGATGCTCTTGCTCTAAAAGAGAGTCGGGATATTCCTAATATAGAAGCTGTAGCTGGTTATAGCAAAAGTTTTGGAACAGCTGAATGGAAATCTAAAACTTATAGCACCTCTTTAACAGGCACGACTGCCAGTCATCTTGAGGTTATGGGAGGAGAAATCCAAGAAGGGAGGTTTTTAAATTCGGAAGAAGAAAAAAGATTTTCCAGAGTAGCTGTTTTAGGGAGTGACGTCAAAAATGAATTATTAGGACCGTCAGATGCCATTGGACAAAAAATTAAAATTGATGACTATGTTTTCGAAGTTATCGGGGTAATGGAAGAAAGAGGGGTGGTTATTATGGAAGATTTTGATGACCAAATTTTTATTCCAATCAAGACCGCTCAAAAAATGATGGGAGTCAATTATGTGGGATTTATAAGAATGAAAGTATATTCAGAAGAAGATATTCCCCAAACAACAGAAGATATAAAAATGGTGTTGAGAGACCGACATGATATTAAAGACCAAAGCGGAAAAAATGATGATTTTATGGTAAAAAACACTGCCCAAGCTCTTGATATGATCACAGAGGTTACTAATTCACTAAAATATTTCTTAGCTATTATGGCTGGGTTGGCTTTAGTTGTAGGAGGAATTGGAATCATGAATATAATGTTTATTTCTGTTACAGAAAGAACAAGAGAAGTTGGTTTAAGAAAGGCCTTGGGAGCTAAAAACTCTGATATCTTAGGACAATTTTTAATAGAAGCAATTTTTATCACTTTGATTGGTGGAATTATAGGGATACTATCAGGAGTTTTTATTGCTTTTATAATCGCCGTTGGAGCTCATCTTTTAGGTTATGAATGGGATCTTATTATTTCATTAGGTTCAGTTATTTTGGCTTTAGGTGTTTCAGTTGGAGTAGGATTATTTTTTGGTTTTTATCCAGCTTTAAAAGCCAGCCAACTTGACCCAATTGAAGCATTAAGATATGAGTAGTAAAAAAATATATGAATTCTTATTTCTCAACAATTAAATCGTCTCTTAAATTAGCCCTGTCTTCTTTTGTTGCTCATAAATTAAGAACCTCCCTTGCTGTTTTAGGAGTGACTATTGGTATTTCCAGTATTATTATAGTTTTTTCAGCAGGTGAGGGTATCAAAGGAATTGTTTTAAATCAAGTTGAATCATTTGGTTCAGACACAATACAAATTGAAATCAAAGTTCCCAGTAGCAAAAAAGGGGTGGCTAGCGAAACACAAAGTGCAGCTGCACTTTTACAAGGAGCTCAAGTAACCACTTTAAAATCAACCGATTTGGAGGATGTCAAAAAATTACCGAATATAGTTGATGGATACAGTGTTTTTATGAGCACAGAAACCACTTCTTATCGTAATGAAATCCATCATCCTTTTGTTTGGGCAACTAATAGTTCTTTTATAGATATTGATTCAACAGAATTGGCTTATGGGAGATTTTTTACAAGAGCAGAAAATAACTCTTTGGTACCTGTCGCAATTTTGGGTTTTAAAATTAAAGAAAAGTTATTTGGAGAAAATGATCCCCTTGGCAAAACTATTAAAATTCATAATGTTAGATTTAAAGTAATAGGGGTAATGGAAGAAAGAGGTGGGATGATGGGTCTTGATTTTGATGATTTTATTTACACACCTATTAAGACAATGCATAAAAAAGTACTGGGAATAGATTTTTTGCATAATATAATTTTAAAAGTAAAAGATATTGCTTTATTAGATGATACTTTAGAGGAAGTTAGGTTTGTTTTGAGAGACAACCATGATATTAGCCCACCAGAAGAAAGCAGAGAAGGTTGGATGGATACTGGAAAAGATGATTTTCGAGTAATGGCGATGACAGAAATTTTAGAAATTTTTGATACAATGTCTGCTGTCTTAACTTGGTTGCTGTTGGTAATTGTTGCAATTTCTTTAGTAGTAGGCGGAATTAGTGTAATGAATGTAATGTTTGTTATTGTAAATGAAAGAACAAAAGAAATCGGTTTGAGAAAAGCTGTGGGAGCAAAATATAAAGATATAATGTTTCAATTTTTAATTGAATCAATCTTAATAACTTTCGCCGGTGGAATAGTAGGAAGTATTTTAGGTTCTGTAATTTCTTTTATTGTTTCTATTGTAGCTAATTCATACGGGATTGATTGGAATTTTGTTTTGCCAATAAAAGGTTTTTTGGTAGCTGGCTGTTTTTCTTTAGTCTTCGGTATTTTATTTGGAACTACTCCCGCTCGTAAAGCTGCCAGAATGAATCCCACTCAAGCATTGCAACACGAAGAATAAAAATCTGGGGAGGTCGAACCTCCCCAGATTTGTCAGTTATACGATGGATATATTTGTGATACAATAGGAGAAAATTATGGGAAGTATAAATAAATTAATAATACTGGTGTTGGTACTAGTGATTCTTGTCATTATAGTTTTTTGGGCTCCAAGTATTATAAACCCTAAGAAAGCAATAGGAATCACAGACGAAGAATTAAAAACAAAAATAGGACAAATGCTAATTGTAGGTTTCCAAGGCACAGAAATTACAACTAACTCGCCTATCTCTCAAGCATTGCGAGATGTTAATATCGGAGGAGTTATTCTCTTTGACTATGATGTTCCTACTAAAAATTCTCCGAGAAATATTATCAATCCTGAACAAATCAAAAAATTAACAAAGGACCTACAAGAGTTTTCTCCTACTCCCCTTTTTATTGTAGTTGATGCCGAAGGTGGTTATGTCAATCGTCTCAAAACAAAATACGGCTTTATTGAAATTCCCAGTGCGGAAGAAATGGGAAAAGGAAATATTGAAGAAACTAAAAATATAGCCGTTGAATTAACCGACCAATTTGTTGATTTAGGATTAAATATGAATTTTGCTCCCGTAGTGGATGTTAATCTCAATCCAGATAATCCTGTCATTGGAGGAATTGAAAGATCTTTTTCTAATGACCCAGAAAAAGTTGTTGAGTACGCCGAGGCCTTTATTCAAGGACATCATCAGAATAATATCATTACGGCTATAAAGCATTTTCCTGGGCATGGAAGTTCAAAGGATGATAGTCATAAAGGAATGGCTGATGTGACAGAAACATACAAAGAAAAAGAATTAATCCCCTACCAGAAACTTATAGAAAAAGGTGAGGTAGATATGATAATGACAGCTCATATTATGAACAGGAATATCGATCCAAATTATCCAGCCACATTATCTACTTTTTTTATAAAAGATATTTTACGAGAGCAACTTGGTTTTGATGGAGTGGTTATTTCAGATGATATGCAAATGGGGGCTATCACAGAATATTTTGGGTTTGCTGAATCAATAATTTTAGCTATCCAAGCTGGCTGTGATATGTTAATTATTTCTAATAATAGTTCCATCTATGATGAAATGGCTCCATACACAGCACAGGAAATTATTTTTGAAGCAGTCAAAGATGGAAAAATAACCGCTGGTCAAATTTTGGAATCTACT
>Ga0075122_10001926_pt1 | contig 14198 bp, 13 predicted proteins | sample AntAceMetag02UKB_FD_69790 | JGI IMG/M metagenome (GOLD analysis project Ga0075122, IMG submission 69790) | Saline lake microbial communities from Ace Lake, Antarctica - Antarctic Ace Lake Metagenome 02UKB | ecosystem: Environmental > Aquatic > Non-marine Saline and Alkaline > Saline | place... | reverse complement strand
CGGTTATTTCGTATTATTTTTGAGAGAAATTGTTAACCCATGATCATAAATTAGTAACTATAATCTGAGTTCGATGATATTAAGATTAAGTAGCATTTATTCCATTTGATTTTGATAATGTTTTGGAATTTGGCAGCATGACTGGTTTTTTTGCTTGAAAAAATGCGTGGTTTAACAAACAAAAATTTAAACAATATGAAAAAATGACCAAATTTGAGGCGAATTCAAATAAAAAAAGCTAACCGAAGTTAGCTTTTTCTTTTTAGCTTGTTACAACTTGAGTAATTATGTCAGCAACATCAGGGATAAAGCTAAAGATTACAACGAATGCTAGTATAATAAAGTAGATAAACGCAAGTAGTTTTTTACCAGCAACAAATTCTAATCCAGCTAATCCACAGACACCTAGAATTGCATATAATTGTACTTGTCTTAGTAACCCCATAATGTCGTTACTTAATCCAAATCCGCCAAATAATGCATCTAGGAAAATGAATGCGTACAATAAAATCGTTAGGAACCCGAAAACCTGTCCTAAAGTATTCCATAATTTTTTCATTCTATTCCTCCTATTTTAATATTGTATATATTCTATTAGTAATTTTAATGTATTTTCGATTGCTAGAGTATGTGTCCGTTCCATTCCATGTGAAGCATGAACTCCCGGACCAATTAAAGCACCTTTAAAGTCGGTTCCACCTCGGTAAGCAGCAGAGACGTCTGAACCATAGAATGGATAGATATCTGTTGCATAATCGATTTTATTCTTTTTTGATACCTCCACAAGTTTTGATGTGATTTGGTAATCATAAGGACCGGATGAATCTTTACAACAAATGGATACCTGACGTTCATTGCATGATAGGTCTTCCCCTATGCAACCCATGTCAATAGCAATTAACTCATCAACTTGAGGGATATTTGATGCACCATGCCCTACCTCTTCATAAGTAGAGATGATAATTTTTAGTGTTACTTTTGGTGTAATCGAATTGTCTCTTAGATATTTTAACAAACCAAATATAATGGATACAGATATTTTATCATCTAAAAAACGACTTTTAATAAATCCAGACTTTGTAATGATCGTCTTAGGATCAAAGAAAATATAATCCCCAGGAGCAATTCCAAGTTTTATTACATCCTCCTTGGAAGAAACCACTTCATCAATACGAACAAACATATTTTCTGGGTTTCTCAAGATAGTATTTGCATCCTTATATACGTGGACTGCAGGGCTATTGGATAAGAATGTTCCTGTAACAACGGATCCTTCTCGGGTTTTAATCTGACAGTATTCTCCATCCATTGTCGGCCATATAGGGCCACCAATGGTAGTAAATTTAATGTTCCCGTCAGAAGTAATAGAGCGAACCATTGCCCCGAGCGTATCAACGTGACCACTTAGTCCAAGTATCTTTTTCGTTGACCCGGGAACTTCAATGATTAGATTTCCCTTCTTTGTTTCTTCTGTAGAGTAACCTAAATCTATTGCTATTTTGTTAATATAAGCAATTACATCTCTAGTGTACCCACTTGGAGATGGTATGTTCAGAATTGATTTTGCAAAATCTATTATGTAATTAGTATATTTTTTCATTTTATCACCAAAAACATTATAACATATCTTTAATTTTTACAAATGGTAATATCGCTTTTATTTATTTTTTTTTATGTTAAAATATTAGAGAAGGATGTGATTATATGGTTATTGTGTTTGGCGGTGCTTTCAATCCTCCGACGGTGGCACATCGCGAGATTTACTATCATATCAAGAAATCTGTTGATTTTAGTAGATTCATTTACTTGCCTGTTTCTAATCTCTATACGAAGTCATCATTGATTTCTAATTTCCACCGTTTAAAAATGCTGCAATTGATGGTAAAAGACATCGACAATGCAATCATATCAGAACTGGAGTTGAATGATTCTGATTTCTTAGGAACCTATCACAGTTTACTCAGAATACAAGAATTATACAATGAAGAAGTAGCTTTTGTGATCGGTGCTGATAACCTTGAAAACATCCATAATTGGTTGAACGCTTCACAACTTTTGAGTGAGTTCAAATTTATTATAATAAACAGAAATAAATTTGATATTCCAAAATACCTAAAAAGTGATAAAATATTAAGTGACTATGTAGATAATTTCTACGTAATCCCTGATTTTAATATGAATATTTCATCCACTGCATTTCGAGAAACATTTGATCCAAGTTATGTTCACGAGGCAGTCTATGATTATATTATGTTACATGAATTATACTGAGGTGTTTATATGAACAGTGGCTTTTTAAAAATTTCCTTAATCACTCCGAAACTTGAAGTGGGGAATCCAAAATTTAATATTGGTGAAATGATTCATGCTTTAGAGGGTAATGCTAGTTCGATAGCTGTATTTCCGGAGTTAGGGATATCTGGCTATTCTTGCGGTGACATTTTCTTTCAAAAAAGCATTTTTGATGAAACCTTAGATGCATTAAAGGTTTTCTTAACAAAAAATTCTTTTCAAGGAGTTTCCATTGTTGGAGCACCTTTGATTGTAGAAGAAATGGTGCTAAACTGTGCAATTGTGATTCAAAACGATAAGATACTAGGCGTAGTACCAAAATTCTATTTACCGAATACGAAGGAATATTACGAAAAACGTTGGTTTAAAAGCGGATTTGATGTAGTGGATCATATTACTCAGATTAAACTACTAAACCAAGTTGTACCATTTGGTAATCTAATTTTTGTGCATGAAGACATTAAATTTGGTATTGAAGTATGTGAAGATATGTGGGCTACGATTACTCCAGGAAACCTGTTGAGTGTGAATGGTGCAAACATTATTTTTAATATATCAGCTTCCAATGAAACGCTTGGAAAAGATATCATTCGCAGGAATGCAGTATTAGAACATTCACGCAAGAACTGTGGTGTATATGTGTATTGTTCTGCAGGAGCCACAGAATCAAGTTCAGAAACTGTTTTCTCAGGTCATAATATTGTTGGAAACAATGCAAGACTTTTAAAAGAAACCAATCTATTTAATCTCGAAACTGAAATTATCTATGTCGATTTGGATATGGATCGTTTGGCTCATGAACGAAGAACCAATTCTTCTTTCAGAGACTCGATATTGAAGTATCGTTTGAAATATCAAGATATACCATTTTTTATCCAACCAACAGATGATTATCAATTTGAACATGAGATAGATAAGACTCCTTATGTTCCAAAAGTAAATGAGTTAAGTAATTTTAAGAAGATATCAGCAATTCAAGAGTTTGGTCTAGCCAAACGATTGAGTCATTTAAATATGAAGTCTTTAGTTTTAGGTGTTTCTGGAGGATTGGATTCTTCATTGGCATTATTGGTCGCTTGTCTAGCTTTTGATCATTTAGGATTGGATAGAAGCGGTATCCGTGCATATACTATGCCTGGTATGCATACTTCTAAAAGAACCAACAACAATGCCAATCAATTAATGGATCTGCTTGGTGTGACCAAAGAAGAAATTGATATTAAGCAACATGTATTGAATCATTTAAAGATGATCAAACATGATCCTAATATTCAAGATGTAACCTATGAGAACGCACAAGCAAGAGCAAGAACTATGGTTTTAATGAACCTTGCGAATAAACATCATGGTATTGTATTAGGAACAGGAGATTTATCAGAAATAGCTCTTGGATGGTCTACGTATAATGGTGATCAAATGTCTATGTATAATGTAAATGGTGGTATTCCTAAGACTGCAGTTAAGTTTATGATCAAAGCTTACGCAGACTTTGAGTTTGACGGTGAAATTAGAGCTTGCTTATATGATATATTAGATACACCGATTTCTCCAGAGTTAACAAGCAATCAAGATACAGAAGATATTATCGGTAAATATGAAATCAATGATTATATATTGTATCGTTTCTTAAATTGTGGTGATAAAGATACAAGAATTAAGTTTTTACTACATAAAGCATTTGAATTATCGAACGATGAAGTAAATAAATATGTAGATAATTTCTTCAAACGGTTCTATTCACAGCAATTCAAACGTACCGCAAGCCCAGATTCACCGAAAGTATTTGAAAGCGCACTATCTCCAAGAAGTGATTTTCGGATGCCTTCTGATATAAAGAGGTCGTAATGAAGAAAAAGAAAGTAATTGTAGGTCTTAGTGGAGGTGTGGATTCTAGTGTTTCTGCATATCTACTCCTAGAGCAAGGATATGATGTTGAAGGACTGTTCATGCGCAACTGGGATTCTATGACCAACAACGATATTCTAGGGAATCCAGATATCGACAATGATATTTGTCCCCAAGAGGAAGATTACAATGATGCATTAGCAGTTGCGAAGCATCTTGGTATCAAATTACATCGACATGATTTTGTCGACGAGTATTGGGATAATGTATTTACCTATTTTATTAAAGAATATAAAAAGGGACGAACCCCAAATCCAGATATATTGTGTAACAAATACATAAAATTTGCGAGTTTTCGAGAAGTAGCTAAGGAATTGGGTGCTGATTTTTTTGCGTATGGTCACTATGCTAGAACAAAAGTAGTAAATGGTGAAGTAGAGTTGTTAAGAGGATTAGATACAAACAAAGATCAATCTTATTTCTTGTCTCAATTAAGCCAAGAACAACTACAAAATACGTTGTTTCCTGTAGGTGAAATCGTCAAAAAAGAAGTGCGAGAGATTGCAATCAAACATCAAATACCAACTGCGAAAAAGAAAGACAGCACTGGCATTTGCTTTATTGGAGAACGTAATTTCACGAATTTCTTGAAAAACTATATTTTTACAAAACCTGGAGATATTGTTGCGGATGATGGCAAGACAATTGGAACACATGATGGTTTAATGTACTATACAATAGGACAACGAAAAGGACTCCATTTAGGTGGATTTAAAGAGTATCCTAATTTACCTTGGTTTGTGATTGGTAAGAATTTAGAGCAAAACAAATTACTAGTAGGTCAAGGGATTAATCACCCAGATTTATTTTCGGATATGACAATTGTTGAAGACATCAATTGGTTACCAAAAACGTCCTTTAAAGGTGCATATAAATGCACTGCTAAATTCCGTTATAGACAACCAGACACCGAAGTGATTTTGAAGTGGTTAAATGATGATCAAATAGAAGTTACCATGTTAGAAGACGTAAGAGCAGTAACCCCGGGTCAAGCAGCTGTATTCTATAAGGATGAACAGTGTCTTGGTGGTGGCACGATTGCTAAAGCGTATTATAAAGGGAAGAAAAGAACGTATTAGGGGGATTTATGAAACTAGGCTTATGTTTAACGGGTGGTGGAAGCCGAGGAGCATACCAAATCGGAGCTTGTATGGCACTCAAGGAAGCTGGAATTTGGAATAGAATTGAAGCGTTCTCAGGAACTAGTATTGGGGCAGTGAATGCTGTAATGTTAGCTTCTTCAGAGATTGAAAAAGTACGAGATGTCTGGTTTGATATGCCAGATGAAGCATTGAGTTCTACTGAAAACTTTTTTAAGAGATTATTGAAGGAACGATCAAAACTAATAAGCAATGGGTTATATACCATAGAAATTTTGGAAGAAAAACTAAAAGAGAACCTAAATATACAGAACTTGCGTAACAAGGAAGTCTATGTGACGCTTGCTTTGGGTGGAGAAGAAGATGGTGGTGTAATATCATTGCTTCGAACATCGTACAAACATTATATTAAGAAAGACAGACAAGTAAAATATTCTCCGATATGGAAACAAGATGAAGAACATATCTATAAACAGGTACTAGCGTCTTGTTCTATACCTGTTGTATTTTCTCCAACAAACATCGATGGGAAACAATACTTTGATGGCGGAGTCTATGATAATGTTCCTGTAGCTCCACTGATTGAAGGCGGATGTGACAAGATTATAGTGCTTCATTTAGACAGGTTGCCATATTTTTACAAATCGCGGCATCCGGAAATTACATTTTATCCTTTAAAACCAAAACGTAGTCTAGGTTGGATGCTTAATTTTAGTACATCCAATGCGAAAAATCGTTATGAGCAAGGATACAATGAATGCAAAGAGTTTTTAGAAGAAAATCAAATATTATAAAGAAATCAATCTCCTTTTGGGTAGTATGTATACCAAAGAGGAGGTTTTTTTATGAAAAAACTTGGGTTAATAGCTATTATGTTCCTTATGATAGGCGGAATCGTTGTCACAGAGGTTTTAGCAGAAGACTATCAAAATTATCAAGAGATTGTATTTGACTCTGATGATGCAAAATTATTAAAAGAATATACTACAAATGAATTAACAGATTATAAAGACCAGATTAAAAAGCGAAAGTTCATGGGATGGAAGATTGATATTATTAATGATAATGAAGAAGTAGAATTTGTATCGGAAACAAAACTAAAAATCTATAATAATGGATTTTCAACAATCAAACATGATATTACCTTAACAACCAAAGAAGAGACAAAGTATCAGTTGTCCGCTACCGGTGGTATCAAAGTGAAAGTAAGTGGTAATGTAAAGAAATTTAAAGGAACCGTTGATGCTGATATCAAAGCTTCAGTATCCTATTCAACGATAACTTCTAGCACGGAGAACTATGAATTTGAAATTGTTGTAGATCCATTGACTTTTGTGAAAATAGTCACAAGAGGAAAAGGAATTATTAATAATGGTGTTGGGAAATATTATTTCTTTTGGATCAATACAACATCTGGTGGTTGGGAGACTTTTACCGTTACAACAGAATATTATGAAATCATCAAGGATAGAATCTAATGAGAAAGCTATATATTTGCCTTCTAATAGCATTTTTAGTGGTTGGGGGTGTAATGATATATGTTAATGAAGAACATGCTTCCACTGTTCAAATATTAAGTTTTCATCAAACCTATTCACGTCTGATAACATCAGAAAATGAAGATTTAACCATACCGATATTTGCGTCTTCAAATGATAGCTTCTTAATGGATATTAATAGCGTTTCTTCCTGTATGATTTATGATGATCAAAATCAAATGGTTGTAGCGATTAAGGATGTAGAGCAAAAACTGGATTCGACCTACTTTCAGGGAAATACCTACTATCCATATGACCTTCATATTACCTTTGATGTAATCCAGCTAAATGCAATTGAATTTACAGATGCATATCTTCAAATCAGTTATGAAAATGGTGATCAAATCGCTTTTGAAATTGGATCAATTTATCTATATTTTGAATCCATTCAAAACGAACAGCACATCGATATGATGCGATTGTTCTCAACGGTGAAACATCAAGAAGATATAGAGTATATATCTGGAATTGTCATTGGAATTGAGAATAGAAGCATGTTGGATACTCAGATTATAGAAATCAATAGTTTAATACCAAATATGCAGTTTGATTTGGAGCACGCTATATATTTGATAGATGTACCTACTTATGATACAGATATTGATGACATCGTGGGTTACTCGTATTCTTCAATTCAAACATTAACGGAATCAGGACATATCATTTTAGAAGGAAACCACCTTCTATATATACCAGTAGCGTATAAAGATAACATTATATCGGTTAATAGGTTTCCTTTAATAATTCAATATACTTATTTGAACGAACCCTATACCTATATCATTGATGACTTCCTATTTTATAGCAGTAATAACAGTTTAGAGGTGAATCATGGACAAATCAGAGAATATATCTATCATTATTAGTGGTGTATCCAAGCAGTATTTTCGGCAAAAAGGAATTCATAATATCACAACTAATTTTGAATCAGGTAAATTGAATATCATCATAGGAGAAAATGGCTCAGGAAAATCAACGCTATTGAAATGTATCATGGGTTTAGTAGAGTATAAGGGGAAAATCGATAAACAGAAATACCGAATTGGTTATGCTCCGGAAGAATTTGTAATGCCTTTATCGATGAATGTAATCGAGTTTCTGCATAGCATCGGTAGGATCAAAGGCGTCCAAGAAGAGGAATTGAACGAGCGAACAATCTATTATTTGCAGTATTTTGATTTGTTAGAATACAAACACAAGAAGATTGGGTCTTTATCAAATGGTATGAGGCAAAAAATCAATTTGTTACAAGCGTTTATCCATAACCCAAAGATACTCATTTTGGATGAACCCCTAGCTGCTCTTGACCAAGATTCCATTCCTAAGGTTATAAAACTAATAAAAGAGAGAGCTAAAATAAGCCTAGTAGTGGTATCTACGCACCAGTTGCATAAGTTTCGGTTTAAAAACCGGAAACTATATCGGTTTTTTGAAGGTCGGTTAATCAATGATAATGTTGATGAAGTTATACTATAAATTTGTATTTAGCAATCATACGATTTTGATTCTACTTGTATTTCAATTGATTGTTGTATTCGGGTTACTTCAATCAAGTGGTATTCTTTTAGGATATTTTACATTAGATATGAGTCGTATTGAATTTGAGATGACCTATATCCAAGAAGCAATTAATCTTATCAAAACGATGATTGTGATTCTAGCTATTTTCGTTACGATGTTACTCAATAGTAGTAGTTGTCATAATTTATCGAAGTATCTAGTCGATAAACCAATCGTAAAAGTACGTGTATTTTATGCGAAAATTGGACTTCTTATAACGACTGTTTTATGTAATCTGCTATTCTTCTGGATAGTTATGATTTGGATAACATGTGTATTTACTCCGTATGAGATAGCTTTAGTTGAATATATTGATGTATTCTTTTATCTGTTGTTGCAATCCTTGTTTTATATTACCTTTACCAATTTATTGTTATCAATATTACCGAATGTATTTGTTAGTTTTATCCCAATTGTTTTGTTTTGGTATATGGAGTTGAACCATTCTATTTGGTTTAGTGATGAACATAATTTGGCTAGATTCCTATACAATTACATTCCAAATACAATCTATGTACAGGATAAGTTTATTCTCTTTGGTTCCATTAGTAATTACGGTATACTCATATGTATACTACTACTAGGAAATAGCCTATACATTACAAAAAAAGACATTTTATGAGAAGAATTGACTCTTCTCTTTTTTTTTGGCAAAAGAATTATTGATAATGAATTGCTAAAGAGAATTGTTTTTGTTATAATTGTTTTGTTAACATTGGAGGAGGACATTATGTGTGGAATCGTTGGATACATTGGCGAGTTAAAAGCTACTGATGTTATATTAAAAGGACTTAAGAAACTTGAATATCGCGGTTATGACTCTTGTGGGATAAGCTTTCACGATCAAGATAATGACCGTTTTATTACCTATAAAGATAAAGGACGGGTCAACCATCTAAAAAATGACTATGATTACAGTGCTGAAAATCATTTTGGTATTGGTCATACTAGATGGGCTACACACGGAGCGCCAAACCATTTAAATTCACATCCTCATAAGAGCTCATCAGGACGATTTGTTGTAGTTCATAATGGTGTAATTGATAATTACAAAGAATTGATTACGAAGTATTTGCTTGGAGTATCTTTTGAATCTGAAACAGATACGGAAGTAATTGCGAATTTGATAGAATATTTTGCGGTAAAATACCCTCTAGATTTGGCGATTAGAAAGACACTCACCATCTTAGAAGGTTCTTATGCATTATTAATCATCGATACCTTAGATCCTACAAAAATCTATGCTGGAAAGAATAAATCTCCATTACTGATTGGTACAAGTGACTTTGGAGTTTGTTTGGCATCTGATTTAATGGCGTTGGTTGGTAACTCTGACAAATACTATTTAATTGAAGATAAAACGTTTGTTAAGGTAGAAAAGAATGGATTAGAGTATTTCTTCTCTATGTATGACGCTGTTGGAATTGAATTTGTTCCAATAAGACATGAGATGAATCTAGATGCAGAGGAAATAAACAAAGCAGGATTCCCTCATTACATGTTAAAAGAAATTTGTGAACAACCATCCGTTGTACGCAAAATAATGTCTCAATATATCAAAAACGATAAATTTTTTATTCCTACAGATGTGCTTGACTTATTTGCAAATAAGAAAAGAATCTATATCTTAGCAGCAGGCACTAGCATGCATGCTGGGTTTGTTGGTAAAGTATATTTCGAACGTATTACTGGTATTCCTGCAGAGGTATTTATTGCTAGTGAATTTGCTTATAATCAACCATTGTTAGATAAGAATGCAGTGTTTGTTTTGATATCACAGTCAGGTGAAACCGCAGATTTAAGGGCTTGCCTAATGAATTTGAAGAAAAATGGATATGATACCTTAACCATTACTAATGTGAAAACTTCAACATTAGCTAGAGAAGCAACAGAATATTTAGAAATATTTGCAGGACCGGAAATTGCAGTGGCATCTACAAAGGCTTATGTTGGTCAAGTTTCCGTTTTGGCAATTCTTGCTTATACATTGAGTGAACGTCCAAATTGTGATTTGATTCAAGAAATGTCTCGTTTGGCTGTAGCTATGGATGCGATTATTGATAAACGAGATTTTATTAAGAATCTTGTGAAATCAAGAATCACCAAACGAAATTGTTTCTATATCGGTAGAGGAATTGACTACTATACCTGTTTAGAAGCAGCTTTAAAATTAAAGGAAATTTCGTATATTCAAACAGAAGGATTCGCAGCTGGGGAATTGAAACATGGTACAATTGCATTGATTGAAGAAGATATTCCAGTAATCGCAATCATTACCCAAAAACATATCAGCAAGAATACTCGTTCAAATATTCAGGAAGTAAAAGCAAGAGGGGCAGATGTTTTAGTTATCTCTACCCAAAATAATTCACAACCGGATGATGATATTGTCTTGATGGATGTGCATTACTTGCTATCACCAATTTTAGCCGTTATACCTACACAATTAATCGCTTATTACAAAGCACTAGATTTGGGTAGAGATATTGATAAACCAAGGAATTTAGCAAAATCTGTTACAGTAGAATAGGAGACGTATTTCATGAAATATTTTGGCACAGATGGAATCAGAGGTTCTGCTTATGATTACATTACCTATGAAATGGCATATGCTGTAGGAAGAAGCTTAGGGTTATTAGAGAATAAGAAAGTGATGATAGCCAGAGATACTCGTGAATCTGGCAACATGATTTCACGCGCTTTAAAATCTGGTATTATTGATGCTGGATTAGAAGTAATGGATTTTGGCATCATAGCGACTCCAATATTGGCTCATATGAGTATCAAAGAGAAATGTGCAGGTGTAATGATTACTGCCTCACACAATCCCTATTATGATAATGGAATCAAAGTATTCTACAAAGGAAAGAAAACGACGGAAGAGCAAGAAATCATCATTGAAGCAGTGATTGATGGAGCAATTCCCTTATCCGTGATTGCCGGTGGAAAAGAGTTGGATTTTGTAGATCCACTTCCACTTTATAATAAATTATTTAAGAATATAAAGGTTATATCGCAAAGAAAAATCATTTTGGATTTAGCAAATGGTGCTACAATCAGTTCCGCAAAGTATGTGTTTGATAAAATTTGTAAGAATGTGGACTATATAGGTGATAAACCAGATGGACTGAACATCAACAAAGGAGTAGGATCTACTCACATTGATAGTTTGGCCTCTTATGTAGTGGAACTAGGATATGACTTAGGATTTTCTTTTGATGGGGATGGGGACCGTGTTTTGGCGGTTGATCATACCGGTAGAGTAATTGATGGTGATTTACTAATATACATCATAGCTTGCTACTTAAAAGAAAAACGATTATTAAACAATAATCTTGTTGTACTAACCAAAATGAGTAATTTAGGAATTATATCAGCGTTAAAAGCAAAAGGAATCGAAACCATTCAAACTGATATTGGTGATAAATATGTGTTAGAAGCTTTATCACAAAAGAAAGCAACAATTGGTGGAGAAAACTCTGGGCACATCATCAATCGTTATTTGTTAGATACCGGTGATGGAGTATTGAATGCTGCATTCATATTGAAAATACTAGAAGAAAAAGGAGTGACGATTGAACAACTGATCAAAGATGTTACGTTTTATCCAGATCGATTATTCAATCTACGCGGAATTGATAGAAACTTAGTAAACGACCCAAGAATTATTGAATTGGTGGAAACCATTCAATATCATTTGGGTTCAGAAGGAAAAGTATTGGTTAGGCCTTCAGGAACAGAACCATTAGTCAGAATTTCTGCTTCAGCAAAGACTCAAGAAGAAGTAGATGCTATAATAAAGGAAATTTCAGAGAAATTCCAAGAAATAAGTTAAGAAAAGGAGAGCATATTTATAAATATGCATACATTAGGATGAGAAAATACGCGATTATATTAGCTGCAGGTAAAGGTACTCGAATGAAGACTTGTTTACCGAAGTGTGCTTACCCATTACTAAAGAAACCAATGATTGCTTATATCGTAGAAAATCTAAAGAATACTGGCTTATTGGATGAGTTAGTGGTTGTTGTCGGTCACAAAAAAGAAGTCATGATGGAAATTTTAGGTGATAGCGTGAGCTATGCTTATCAAGAGGAACAGCTAGGAACAGGCCACGCAGTCATGATGGCAAAAGATTTAATTACAGTTATGGAAGGAAATACGATTATCCTACCAGGAGATATGCCGTTAATCGATGAATCGGTTCTTAAAGAAGCAATTACTGTACATTATAATGATGATTTTGATTTGACATTAGTATCCACAATCGTGGAAGAACCATTTGGATATGGTAGAATTCTAAGAAATGGAGATAATCAATTAGATGCCATTGTTGAAGAACACGAAGCAACCCCTGAGCAACAGTTAATCAAAGAAATTAACACCGGTATATATATTGTTAAAAACAATGTTTTATTTGAAGCATTAGATAAAGTGGACAACAAGAATAAAAAAGGCGAATATTATTTAACCGATATTGTCAATATACTAAAAAATGAACACGCAAAAATTGGCACCTATATCTTAAAGACTTCCTATAAAGCAATGGGAGTGAATGATTTATATTCTTTGAGTATTGCAGAATCAAAATTAAGACATGATATCAATAAGAGATTAATGATTAGTGGTGTTGCGATGATTAACCCAGATACCATAACAATTGGTCAAAATGTTGTTATTGAAGAAAATGTTGTAATTCACCCAAACACCTATATTACTGGTAATTCTATTATACGTAAAAAAGCTCAAATCGGTCCAAATACGGAAATACATAATTCCTGTATAGGTGAGGCTGTTATTTGTAAGCATTCTTTGGTATTCAATTCAACAATTCAAAACAATTCTACAGTTGGACCATTTGCACATTTAAGAGATGGAGCAAATATTGGACCTAAGAATCGTATTGGGAACTTTGTAGAGATTAAAAAATCAACTACAGGCGAAAACACAAAAGCGAGTCATTTAGCATATATAGGTGATGCAGAAGTTGGAAACAATGTCAACTTTGGATGTGGATCTATAACTGTGAACTATGATGGAAAGAATAAATATAAAACAATCATTGGAGATAACGTGTTTATTGGTTGTAATGCAAACTTAGTTGCACCAATTGAAATCAACGATGATTCCTTTATTGCGGCTGGTTCTACTGTAAATAAAAACGTACCAAAAGGATCATTAGCAATTGCTAGAGCTTATCAAGTAAATAAAGAGAATTACATGAAATTAAACAAAGACAAAAAATGAGAATTAATAGTTGACAAAAGCTGTGTTATATAATATAATCATAATTGTCTTAACCGTAGAAAGAAGAAGTACCCACTTCTCACCCGATTGTTTGTATCAATGGGTCAACGCTGGTCGGTGATTTGAAAAAAAATCAAAAGTGTTAGTTATGTGGGTGCCTTACGGTATCCACATTTTTATTTATCTTTGGAGGTGTTAATATTATTTACAACAATCAAAAACCCGTAAAAAATGACAAAACTCTTATTAATGAGCAAATCCGTTATAGAGAAGTCAGATTAATTGGTCAGGAAGGACATCAGTATGGTGTCGTATCCAGCAGAGAGGCCCAAACAATAGCGCGAACTGAAGGCTATGATTTAGTTTGTGTTGCTCAAACTGCAAAGCCACCTGTATGCAAATTAATGGATTACAGCAAATACCGTTATGAACAACAACGTAAAGCAAGAGAAGCAAAAAAACATCAAAGAGTTGTTGAATTAAAAGAAATACGTATGACTGCTGTTATTGATACGCATGATTTTGAAACAAAACTTAGAAATGGTATTAAGTTTCT
>Ga0075122_10001925_pt1 | contig 14203 bp, 11 predicted proteins | sample AntAceMetag02UKB_FD_69790 | JGI IMG/M metagenome (GOLD analysis project Ga0075122, IMG submission 69790) | Saline lake microbial communities from Ace Lake, Antarctica - Antarctic Ace Lake Metagenome 02UKB | ecosystem: Environmental > Aquatic > Non-marine Saline and Alkaline > Saline | place... | reverse complement strand
TTTACCGCCGTGCAAGGCCAATATCTCACGGCCCTAAATTTATCGAAAGAGGATCTACTCAATAATCACCGCCAGATAAATTCGTCTTGAGTTAGCGAATTGGGTGGGGAATGTGCGTTATGAATCGACTGGTAAAAAGCATGTCGATTTTGAGAAAATTACCCTGGACCTCGCTGACGTCAGTCGTTATCGCTGCGAGGATTGCGGGGTTATCATTACAACTGGCGCTTAGGGGAAATAATCGTACGAGTATAAAACGGGATGGGTAAGCGTCATGGCAGTTTTAGACGGTTGACTCCTGCAGATGAAAATAGGAAGGTCGGGTACTGATCCGGGAATCATCGACGGGATATCCTACTGTGAAATGATACAGGGACTGAAAATGGTTGTCTTGGAACCCGCAGACCTCATGCATCATATCATCAAAAAAGCAGCCGCTACCGGTACCCCGATCTCCAGCTCAAACGGGGCACCTTTCTTTAGAACACTGGTTAACGAAGCTTCTTTTTGTCCGCAACACATTTCCCGGCCAGATTGATTGAATTTAACAGATCTGGCAATTTGATTGGCTTTTTCAGGAAACTGCTGATATTGAGTTCATTTAATTCTGTTTCAGTTACTATACCCGCATACCCGGTTGCTAAGATAATCGGGATTTCAGGTTTGATAGCTTGAATCTCCTGGCTCAGTTGAGTACCTGTCATGGCTGGCATTGTCTGATCGGTAAATATAATATCAAACAGATCAGGCTGTTGTTTGAAAAGATCTAGCGCAAATTTTCCATCATTGGCAGTGGTTATTTCATATCCCAGTTTCTCTAAGACGAGGGAATAATATTTTGTCAAAGATACTTCATCATCCACTACTAAAATATGACCCTTGCCCCTGTCTTTTGTAATGATTTCCTGTTTTTCGGGTTCTTCACCCACAACTCCTTCTGCGACTGGCAGCAGAATACTGATGATACTCCCTTTGCCGATTGAGCTATCCACTTGTATCAGTCCTTTGTGACTCATAACGATCCCATGAACAATTGACAATCCAAGCCCGGTGCCTTCGTTGACTGCTTTTGTGGTGAAAAATGGTTCAAAAATCCGGGCGCTCACTTTTTTTGTCATGCCTTCACCATCATCTTTTACAACGAGTTTCAGGTACTTCTCTGCTACTAACTCTGTGCTGACGACTCCACAGTTTGCTGAAGTGACTTGAGAGAGAGATACGTCAATGGTGCTGCCTGTTTTTTTCATGGCCTGACCTGCGTTGTTCACCAAATTGACAACTATCTGGTGTATCTGGTTCGTATCTGCCATACTATAGCCGCCTTCCGATGAAATGTCTTGCTTGATCTCAATCGTTGTGGGAATTACAGCACGCATCATTTTGAGTGCTTCCTTAATCACCGGGGCGATCCGAACAGGCTTTAAATCTATCTCCTGGGTTCGACTGAAGCTTCGGATCTGATTTATTAAATTGGTGGCTCTGTCGCTGGCTTTAATTACTTCCTCTTGATAACTTCGTTCATCACTGTTTTCAGGCAGAGTGTCTAAAACAAGTCCGGCATAACCGACAATTACACCCAGAATATTATTGAAATCATGTGCAATCCCACCTGAAAGAGTGCCTAAGGATTCCATCTTCTGTGACTGGCGCAGTTGCTCTTCGATAATCTGGCGTTCCGTTAAATTTCTTCCTATGATTGCAATAGCCGTAGACTCGCTGGAATCGACCTCGCCAACCGCAAACATGTTAATTTCGATGGGAAAAGTTTCCCCCGTTTTAAAATTTTTGAACCTTGTCTGGTTGATCCAATGCTGATTTGACATGATGACAGGCAGGACTTCCTGGTTCAATTTCGAATTGACTGATTTCGGCACAAAATCAAATATTTTTAATTTTTTTGCTTTTTCTGCACTTTCCAATCCAACCATTTCCAGTCCAGCCTTGTTGATAAACGTCATATTTCCTTCAAGGGTTGAGAGACTAATAAAATCCTGACTATTTTCAATCAATGACATCAGTTTTTGCATCTCTTTTTCGGCTTGCCTGCGTTGATTAATATCGCGCGAAACTCCATAGACGGCAATGGGAACGTTGTTTTCGTCCCGCTGGAATTGAGTCACGGTTTCTGTCCAGAATGTATTCCCATCCATTCCGTGCCAACCCAGCTCAATTATCTCAAACCTTTTGAGTTCTTCATCTGAAAGGTTTTTTTGGTCTTGCTGATTTTTTTCCAGGTCCAACTCCTCACGTATCCTGTCACACGCAAGTTGGTACGATTCCTCGATCAATGTTTGTTTTATGTCCAGGGCCATTAAGGTCTCATAGACCCCTTCACCAATTCGATTAACTGATGAACTTAAGAACTTGAAGCGTTTTAGATCCAGATCGGCAATCCACATAAAATCAGTAATATTATCTGACATAAACCGTTGCCAATTCTCACTTTCCTGCAATGCTTCCTCAGCTTGCTTGCGGGCGGTTATTTCACGCGCCACACCAAATGCCTTTAAATAGTTTCCGTGTGCATCAAAACTCATTTTTGCGTTGAATTCAAACCAATGGAGCGTTCCATCCTTGTCAACAATCCTTATTTCCGGCCCTTTCTCACTCTGCGCTTTATTTTTAATTGCATCCTGAAACATCTTTAGGATCAAATCTACATCATCTGGATGAATGAAATCAAAAAATGTTTCGCCAATGACATCCTCTGGTTGATAAACAAAATTGTCCAGAAAGGGCTCATTAATCGACGTGATTTCTGCTTTGTCGTTTAATTCGATGATCAGGTCCGGTACACTGTTGACCAGGGTTCTGTATTTCTCTTCACTTTTCCGCAATGATTCTTCGGTTTTTTTACGTTCAAGAGCCTCTTTTTTTTGCTCCTCAAATTTCTTTTGGAGTTTTGCTGTCCGTAACGCAATCAGCTGCTCCAAGTGGACCGCATACCATTTTGATCTAAGGCGCCAAAATCCAATGAAGCCACCTATAACGGAACCGATAGTGGCAGGGAAAAAATATTCCTGCATTACTGGAACCGATTCGTAATAAAATATGCGAATAGCAGTAAAGGAAATTCCAAAGGCAATTACAGCAATTAAAACCGTCAGTGTAAGTGGAACATATTTGCCCATGGCACTATAACCAGGTTGACTTTCACGAGTTTGGCATTTCAAGATTAATTTTTTCCATCAGTGATTCCTAATTATCATCAGAACATTAAACATTGTTAATATAGTATGAAATAAGGATATTGAAGTCAAATAATGTTTTCAAGATTCGAGACAAATTATTTGCAAAATCCTATTTCTGGAAAATTGTCTTCTGTCGCGACTGATATATTAAAAATAGAACCGATAGCCTGCTTCGTGCTCGGCGATATCGTTTTCCCGCCACCAGTTAAATCGCAGTGAATGATTTCCGAACGGAGACCAGGCCAGTCCGATCTGCTGCTGCAGGTCGGGGAGTGTGCCATCGTCGGCTGGATAGGTTGATGCCGATTCCAGATGGATTCTCCAGGCATCGCTCATCTTCAAGAGATACCCGATGTCGATTCCCACTGCCGGATGCCCCAGGCTATCCGGTTTGGCGCCATAGCGGTAACGAAATTCACCCAGCGTATAAAATACCCCACCCAACAATGAGACCCCCACGCCCCCTGCCGGATTAAAAATAAACTCCAGACAATCCAGGCAACCCGAATGACGGTCCTGACGCAGGGCGATATCCATTTTCCAGGAAAATCCGGAATTAAAATCACTACGGGCATTTAGAGAAACGATTTTGACAAAAGTCAGGTCGTTGAGCCTGATGTTTTCGTCTCCCTCATATGACCTAATATGGGCATGAATAAATTCAATCTGGTTATTGGGAATAAAGCCCTGCTCCCGATCCAGCAGATCGTGTAGCGATAAGCGAAGTGCGATGCCTCCAAAGTTGCCCCGGTCGATTGTCTGACCGGTAGTTAGAGAGGCCATGATGGGACTATGCCCTGTTTCCGGCGGTGTCGTCGCAGGGGGGTAGTCCATGGGTGGCAGTACTGTTCGCAGCAGGGCCCGTTTCAGGAGTGCCTGCTCACGCAATAGATCGAGCTCCTTTGAAGGTTGTACCGAGTAGAACTCAATCAGCAGATCCAGAATCCGGGATCGGCTCTCCACTGGCAGATGGTCCCAATTATTGGTAAAGTCGAGATTACCGGCCTTGATGATGGTTATGGCAAGTCGCTTTTCCGTGCTGTTCAACGCGGCCAACTGTTGTTGAAAAAAACTCCAGCGAGAAGGGCGATAGGTCCTGCTGCTGACCAGTCCGGGTTGGTTGATGATGTCATGGATGGTTTCGACGGGTAAAGTCCACAAAGTATAGCGATCCCGCAGCCTGAGACCGGGACGAGCGGATTCCAGCAGGGAGAGCAGATGGTATGAGCAGTTCTCCTTAAAGAAATAGTAGTCGAAATAGACATTCCTTAATTCCCACAAATGCTGTGTCAGGCGGGTGATCTCCTTTTTGCTAAAATTGAGGTCATACTCCCAGATATCCCGCAGTTCGATATCGTTATAGGACAGAACAGAAAAATAGTAAGGTGCGATGTTAAAAACCCCTTTGAACCTACCGAAGACGCCTTTGAATCCATACTCGATCAATCCGGTTGTTTCTGGATCCACCAGGGCAGCATAATTCACGGCATAATTCAGCAGGGCGGGCCGTCCGGGTTCCCCTGCATTGATACGCAAAAGGGTGTGACCAAACATGGAAGCGGGAGCGTCGATGTAATAGTTTGAGAAAATAAGGGTCACAGAGCCCGGATTGATTCGCTGGACCCAAGCGTGATAGCTTTTGCAGGCCGGAACAGGGATTAGATCCCTGTTGATGCCCAGTTGCTCCTTGAGCCAGGAAAAACGGGCGACAAAACGGCATTGGGGATGTTCAACTTTCAGATCCCCTGAGAGGGGTTCAAAAAATGCTTTCAGGGTCGCTCTGAGTTCTACCTCCGGGTCTGTCTTGCCCTGAGGCGCCAGGAAAAAAGTGGGATCGTCCACCTCACTTTCCCATCCGAACCAGGTGGGACGATAGTGCATCAGGACATGCCAGTATTCAGTGGTATAGAGTTTTCGCTCGTTTGCAGTGGCAACCAGTTCAGCCAGCTGAGTCGCCGCCACTGATTGTGTAACAGAGAATAGTAATGATAAAATACCGAATATCCAGATACGACAGTGTTTTTCCATAGCCTGGAAAGCAAAGGACAAAGGGTCGTTAAGAGCGAGGTTTTTATTTACAACACGTGGTAATTGAGCGATTGTAATGTAACGGTTCAATTCGATTTTCTCAACCATTTTCCGTCGTGTTCCGTGTTTTCTGACAGAAAAACAATGGAAATCAGCCAATCCCAAAAGAGTTAATCCGATGCGAATATTATTCGGAATATTGATCCTGGGACTGTTATTTGCCAGCCCAGTGGACCTCGTTTTTGCCAGGTCCAGAGGCATTTGCGGTGGTTACGGAGGTCCGCATATTAATGTACATGCCCATACCGGACGTCGTCACAGTGGTGGAAGGGGTGATGACCTTGTTTTTCTGCTCATGCTCTCGTCGACCAGCACCACGATCTATTGTATTTCCATTGCCGATGATGAGTATGATGAGCGCAACACAAGGCGAAGCCGTCGCAATCGTTATTCCTATATCAATTATGATCGTCTGAAGGAACAGGGTGCCCGGGGGCGGGGTGAGTACTTGACGGCATTGTCTTTTTCTCTGGGTTGTCCGGCGACGGCGGGTGATGAGTTTGCCGAAGCTGTGCAGAAGAACTACGCCACGCTTTTCAAAAAGTCACCGGAATTTCAAGGCGATCTCTTCCTGACTCAATTGGATCAAATCATATCTGACAACCCCAGGTTACGCGCCCAGTGTACGTCGGACTCAGCCAGTATCAATCGCTTTTAAAAAGCCTTCAGTCATATGCTGCACCCAGATTTTATCAAGCCGGACTACAGAGCCAACTGTTTTTCCAGGATTCCGGAATCCATCCAGTATTTGCTGACCGGGGAGGGGGCATTGTCCTTGCCTGAGAACTTGTTTGAAGGGGTTGGAACCCGTTTTGGTCAGGTGATATTTTTCCTCGTGGATGCATTCGGGTGGCAGTTCTTCGAGCGATATCGTGACAGGTATCCGGTTTTCAAACGTTTTCAGGACAATGGCCGGGTCGCCCGGCTGGATTCCCAGTTTCCGTCCACCACTGCCGCCCATGTAACCACAATTCACACCGGTCTACCGGTGGGTCACAGTAATGTGTTCGACTGGCAGTATTATGAACCGAAGCTGGATGATATATTTGCCCCTTTGTTGTACTCCACGGCCGGGATTCGCAGTCGGGAAACATTGAAGTCCGGAGATGTCAGACCGGAAGAGATTATCCCCACCCGGACGCTGTACCGGGAACTTCAAAGTGCCGGTGTTCAATCCCACATTTTCCAGCATCGGCAATTCACACCTTCGACATTCAGCAATGTGGTTTTCAAGGGCGCTTCCGTGCACCCTTATAAAACATTGTCTGAGGCGCTGGTGAATATGGACGCTGTGATCAGCAGTTGTTCTTCACCAACTTATACCTTCTTTTATTTTTCCCCCCTCGATGATATTTGCCATCATTATGGCCCTGATTCGCCCCAATTCGAAGCTGAGGTAGACGCTTTTTTCACCACACTGGAGAACCAGTTTTTCAGACAACAGGGCGGAAAATTGAAGAACACGCTCTTGATCATGACCGCCGACCATGGGCAGACCGCTGTGGACCCGGCAACGACCATTTATCTCAACCAGGACCCCGCCTTTTTCGGATTTGAAAAATTCATTCGGTCCAACAGAGAGGGGAAATTTATTATCCCGGGGGGATCCTGTCGTAATATGATACTCTATCTGAAGGAGGGAGTGCAGGAGGAGGCCCGGGGGTTTCTGTCCCAAAGACTGGAAGGTAAGGCAGAGGTCTATGCGGTGCGGGAGTTGATTGATGAAGGGCTTTTCGGCGATCAACCGGTTACGCCGGGTTTTGTTGAACGGGCCGGAGATCTGATGATTCTGCCTTTCGGGAATGAGTCGGTCTGGTGGTATGAAAAAGGGCGCTTTGAACAACGTTTTTACGGTCATCACGGCGGTTTGACCCCTGCAGAGGTCCAGATCCCCTTTCTGATGCACCCTTTTTAAGCCATAGACCCTTGCAGGAGCTTTGATGTCGGAACCGCTGGAAAAAAGAGACACCCGTGTACAAATCGTCATTGTTGAAAATGGAAAGTATATTTTGTTGAAACACCTGGCGATCAAAGAGAATGTGACTTTCTGGGGTCTGCCCGGTGGTGGTCAGGAAACAGGGGAAAGCGAAGAGGAAGCGGCCTTGCGGGAAGCAGAGGAGGAGACCGGCCTCAAGATCAGACTTCTGCCTCTCAGGTTTGAAAAGACGTTAACGGAAAAACGAATTCTCTATCATCGCATTGTGACCTTCCTGGCATATCCGATTTCAGGAACAGCGGCAACCGGGTATGAGCCTGAGGCAGATGAATATGCTTCTTACAACTATCGCTTGGTTGGGCTTAAGTGGCAGGATTTTTACGATGATACGGACCTGAAACCCTTCACCTTGGAATCGATGGTGCCGCTGCGTCAACAACTGGAGAAGTCTGGTTTTATCCGTAAAGCAGCGGCCCTGGTCGTGAGACAATCCGGTGGTGTGAATGAATATCTGCTGGTTTCAGCCAGGACCGCCCCCAATTGCCGTGTCTTGCCCCAGGGGCATGTAGACCCGGGAGAAGGGCCTGAGGAGGCGGCAGTCAGGGAAACGCGCGAAGAGGCGGGGTTTGAAATCCAAATCGAACGAAAATTGGGGTTTTTCTTCCACGAACGGAACGGGGAGATTTATCAGACCGATCTTTTTCTGGCCTCATCTGTCCGGGAAGTTGAGGCAGACGAAAAACGTGTGGTGGAATGGCTGACCGCGGAACAGGTTCAACAGATCATGATTCCGCGAGAGAGCCGCAGGGCGATTCAGGATTTTGAGGCGGCGTATCAGGTCAACTAATCTTTCCTCAGGGCAATGGGCGGGCCCAGGATCTCAGACCAGACGATCGCTTTGCGGAGATCCTCTTTTGTGACATTTTTCAGCTGGTAATCCACGTCGGCAGGTTTGGTCGGAATCTGCTTCACTTTCACGGGTACTTGTGGTTTTACCAGGGGCTCTTCCACCTTGAGCGCTACTTTCGGGGGTGGTGTGGGTGCTTCAACCTGAACCACTTCCGGTCCAGTCTCCAGGCGTTCGGGGGGCACCTCCCATGGGTCGTGCTCCCAGGGGTCGGCATCCTCACTTTTTCTTTGGGGAGTCCCTTTCTGGTCGTCTTCCTGGTAATCCTCCATCAATTTGTTCAGTTTGCCTAACAGACCGGGGCCTTTCTTAGTCGGCTCGCCCGAGGCTTCTTTCTTTGCTTTCGCCTGCTTCCTTTTTGATCTGAAGGACAAAAAGGAGAGAATGACCAGCAGCGGAACCAGATACTCGATTAAATTTTCCAACGGTCTTCCTTTTCTGACAGGGTTCGTTTATTTCTGTACAAACCACTGCAGAGTCCGGGTTAGCCCTGGACCCTGAAGTGGTTCGATGTTGGCTGATTATTCAGGCTCTTCGGTCTGCTCGTCCTTTCCGATCTTATCCCGCATCTGGGTATCGGCCTCGATGTTCTTCATGCGGTAGTAATCCATAATTCCCAGATTTCCGGCTCGGAATGCTTCCGCCATGGCCAGGGGCACCTTGGATTCTGCCTCAACAACTTTGGCTCGCATTTCCTGCACCCGGGCTCTCATCTCCTGTTCAACAGCAAAGGCCATGGCCCTTCTCTCCTCGGCCTTGGCCTGGGCGATTTTTTTATCCGCTTCCGCTCGATCAGTTTCCAGTTCGGCGCCGATATTCTTTCCGACATCTACGTCCGCGATATCAATGGAGAGGATTTCGTAAGCGGTTCCAGCGTCCAGCCCTTTGGCGAGGACGGTCTTTGAGATCAGATCCGGATTTTCCAGAACGTTCTTATGGGTGTCAGCTGAACCGATAGTAGTGACAATTCCTTCTCCGACTCTGGCCAGGATTGTTTCTTCTCCGGCACCACCCACCAGGCGATCGAGATTTGCGCGCACTGTTACCAGAGAGATCGCTTTCATCTGGATCCCGTCTTTTGCCATAGCGGCCACCAGAGGTGTTTGAATGACTTTCGGGTTGACACTCATCTGCACGGCTTCCAGAACGTCACGACCTGCCAGATCAATGGCGGCGGAACGGTTGAAATCCAGTTCAATGTTGGCCTTGTCAGCTGCAATCAGGGCTTGAACTACACGGGAGACATTCCCGCCGGCCAGAAAGTGCGATTCCAGGTCGTCTGTTTTCAGGTCAATCCCTGCCTTGACACCCATAATTTTTGACTGAACGATGAGTGCTGGGGGGACCTTTCGAAAACGCATGAAAATAATATTCACCAGGCTGACGTAGGCTCCGGAAACCAGGGCTTGAATCCAGAGACTCAGGGCCGTACCGATGAAAAAAATCAGGACCAGAACAACAACCGTTATAATGGCACCAAGCACTAGAAACTGAATACTCATATTGCATCTCCTTGAGATTTGTTTTCTTTAACAATGATCTGGTTGCCCGTCACCGAAACAACGATGAGAGACGAATCTTTCGCCAGATATGTACCATCAGTGACAACATCAAGCCGTTTTTTTGCAATGAGCGCAATACCGGATGGGCGCAGATCGGTGACTGCGGTACCTTCCATGCCGATATACTGATCCAGGCTCTTCTCCTGTACGTTCACGCCCTGATCACTGGAGAGTCTTTTCTTGAGCGTAACAGATGATTTCGCCAGGGTTTTAAACCCGAAAATAACGATCACCGGAATGATGATCAGGTCTGCCAGTACAAATGCGTATCCCATTTGCACAGAAAGGGATGTGAAAACAGAATAGAGGGAATAGCCGAACAGCCCAATCGCCAGCAGCGCCAATATGCCGCCGGAGGGAATCAGGATCTCGGCCATGATGATACCAATGCCGAGCAACTGCAGGATTACAGGAAAAATAAGTGGATTGTCCATATTTAACTCTTTTCTATCACAATGATTCGATTTCCGTCGATCTTAATGATCTCGATAGAAGTTCCTTTTTCGATGAATTCACCAGCGGTGACAGCGTCCAGGCGTTTATCTCCCACGACGATTTTACCTGCAGGTCTGAGGTAAGTGTCTGCCTCACCGATATCACCGACACGAATGCCTTTGTCTTTGGCCAGGGCGGTTCGCGACGTTTTCAAACTGGTACTCAGATAGGGGCCTCTACCACTTATGGATAGTCGCGGCAGGACATACCTGAAAACAACCAGAGTCAGGATAAAGGCCAATAAGAATGATAACAGGACCTGTACCAGGTTTTCCAGCATCAACGTCCGTTCCCAGGGTAGGGATGGATTTGGGATCACAAAATCCTGCATCATCAGGATCAGGCCGACACCGATGGCTGTCAAGCCGGCAAAACCGGCCAGACCAAACCCCGGGATAACAAAAACTTCAACCGCCAGCAGCAGAATCCCGATAATCAGGATCAGCAATTCCGTGTAGCCGGCCAGACCAACCAGGTACTGGTTGAAAAAGACCAGGGCCAGGCTGGCAACACCCACAATACCGAAAATACCAAAGCCGGGACTCTTATATTCCAGGTACAGGGCCGCCAGTCCGATCAGCATCAGAATCTGGGCAATTGAGCTGATGTAGCCGACGAACTCTTCAGACCAGCTCTCTTCGATCCTGATCAGTTCATAGTCTGTTAATCCTCTGGCCGCCAGCATTTCGTCGAGATTGGCGATACTGATTTTTGAAAACCCCAACTGAACCGCTTCTATATTGTCCATCGTCAGGAGCTCCCCTTTGGCGACGATGGTTTTTTTGGAGACGATACTTTTTTTCTCTTTCTCCGTCAGGTCCTCAAATTCAACCCCATCCATATAAAGTGTTCGGTTTGGGAATGTGACCTTGATGACCTCCATGTCGATGGAGACCATCGATTCCGATAGCAGTTCAGGGTATCCGTTGCGCTTTGCCAGGGCTCTGAATTTTGCGCGTAGGGGTGATTGCATTTTTTCCCCCAGCATCTTGGGCCCTTCGGCGGACATGACGATCGGGGCACAATCGCCGATCATGGTATTATGCTTCATCGTCAATTCATTAGCGGCCAGCGCGATCAGGGCGCCGGCAGAAATCGCACGTTTTGTGACAAATGAAATGACTTTACTTTTGGGGATATTGGTGAGGTGATCGACAATCTCCAGCGCTGAATCCACACGGCCGCCGAAGGTATCCATTTCGATGACCACCAGCGTTGCTGGATCCTGGGCGTACTTCGTCAGTGTTCTTTTCAAAAAGGCAGCCATTCCAGGATCAACGGGCCCGGATACAGGGATGACGTGAATCTTCTGTTTCTCTGTGGCTTGAGCAGGAGCAGCAATCGCCATCCAGGAAACGCATAGGACGATGAAGATGCTGAATATCGATTTCATCATAAATCGCACTCGTACTGTTTTCAAATAGAGGTTCCAACAGTTGAATTCCTTAATAATCTGTCTCTATCTTAACGAATGAAATTTGCTTGAGCCAGTGATTTTACATTTTTTCCTGCAGTTGAAAATTACGTTGACATAAAGGAACTCACACTGTTGTCCAGTGGGCTCTTAACAGCAAATCCACCGCTATGCAGGACATGAGTGTATATCATCGTTGTATTGAGATCCTTGTGCCCAATAACTCCTGTACAGTTCGAATAACGAATTACAGTTCGAACCTGATCCATCAGTTTCTGTGGTTTCATAATCCGCACCTGAAAAATTATCAAGAGCAGAATAAAGAAAACATATGTTCATTTTTAGTGGTTTGAACAGAGCTGCATTTTTCAGCTTTAAACTGACAAAAGTTGCAGATCGGAGTGGATAATTCGGATATAGTCGGAAATTGAAGCTGTTTAGCCGTTAAAGGTTTCTTAAAAACGGTAAAAACAGCAGAACAACTCAAATAACCGGATGCCATTGACAAGCAGTGCAAAATAGCGGCAATTATACTCAATACCCAGCGTAAAAAGGTTAAAATGATCAAATTCTTATTGCCTATTGGCCTCTGATATGCGAAATGTCTAAAAAGCAAATCTGATCACTAATATAATGTTGAACTAAGCCGCTGAAGCGGCAGCTGTCTCCAGTATGACAGACTTTAGCGGGAAATAAAATCCGGGCTATCCGGAAGCCTTTTACAGCCGATTATCCCGATAATCATGCCCTCTGCTACCTACTCAACACCCCCTCCTTTTTCTGCGATTCCCCTGGTTTTTATCCCTGAGAGAGTTTTCTCCTTCTGTTTGGATTGATTTCTGAATCTCCTGATGCTTTTGGCATTTTTTAAACCGAAGCAAGGAGAAAATGTATGAAGTCCCTCAGAATAGGGTTTTGTGAGTTTATGCAGTTGAGAAATCTAGCCGAGAAAACCCAGAAGAGTTACCTGGATGCGGTGATCAAACTTTCCCGATACTATCATCAATCCCCTGAATTGATTGGTCAAGAAAAGATTTTCAGCTATATCCTCCATCTGCAAAACGTCAAGAAACAGTCTTTCAGCACAGTTAATCTGGCCCTGTGTGCCTTTAAATGTTTTTACAACCAGTTTTTGAACAACGGTACCATGGTGCTGAAGGTCCCTCCTCGTAAATGCCCCAAGAAGATCCCGGTTGTTTACAGCCAGGCGGAGGTTCAAAAGATTATCCTGTGTACCCCAAAGCCTAAATATCGCGTACTTTTCATGACTGCATACGGAACTGGACTGCGGCTATCGGAGCTCGTCAATCTGAAGATAAAAGATATCGACAGCCAAAGGATGACGATTTTTGTGCGCAATTCAAAAGGAAAAAAAGACCGATATACCATTTTGCCCAAAAAACTCCTATATGAGTTGAGATCCTACTACCAGCTTTTCCAGCCAAAAGAGTGGCTTTTCCACAGCGCCAAGCCAGGCCAACAGTTGGGTCGTGATTCGATCCAGCGGACTTTTCGGATGGCCAAGAAAAGAGCGGGACTGACCAAGGAGGGCGGCATTCATACCTTGAGGCACTGTTTCGCGACCCATTTACTGGAAGCGGGGACCGATATTAGAACGGTTCAGCATTTACTCGGGCATTCCGATATCAGCACCACCATGGTCTATCTCCATGTGACCAACAACCTGATTTCAGGGGTGGAGTCCCCTCTGGAGAGGCTTCTGATTGACCCGGTTGATCCTTTTGCCCAGCCGGCAGACGACCAAAAGGAGGAAGACAATGACTAAAAGGTCGATTAAGGTGGTTCAAAAAAAGGGTCTCAATAAACCCAGACATGAGGTGGCCGATGTGGTGTTGCGATTTGGGAAAAAATTTCAGGAAAAGCACAAAATGACCTATTCGCAAAAACGAATCCTTGAAGACATTTTGCATTGTCGAACCGTTGGTATGGGTGGTCATACCAACCAGTGCAATCACTGCAGGCATATCGAAATATCTTATAACTCCTGCCGCAACCGGCACTGTCCCAAGTGCCAGTCTTTAGCAAAGGCGAGCTGGCTGGCGGCGCGTCGTGCGGACCTGTTGCCGGTGCAATATCTGCACAGCGTTTTTACCCTGCCCCATGAATTGAACGATCTGATTTTGCACAATAAGAAGGTTTTGCTGAGCAATCTGTTTAAAGCTGTTCAGCAGACATTGAACCTTTTTTCCAGGGACCCGAAATATGGCCTGGTTGGCCAATTGGGATTTACATCTGTGCTACACACTTGGGACCAGAAGCTGAATCTCCATTACCATCTGCACTGTATTCTGCCTGCGGGTGTTTACCAACCGGGACATGCAGCCTGGAAAGCGGCTAAATATAAATTTCTTTTTCCGGTCAGGGCTGTCTCCAAAGTATTTCGAGGCAAATATGTCAGTTTGCTGAGAAAATCCTATCAAGATGAAGAACTCAGTTTTTCCGGAACTGTTTCCCACCTCAAAGCACCAGGATCTTTTTCCAAACTACTGTCAGCCGTGATGGGCAAAAGCTGGGTCGTTTTTACCAAGCCACCGTTTAAATCTCCGGCTTTTGTATTGGATTATTTGGGGAGATACACCCACCGGGTGG
>Ga0075122_10001923_pt1 | contig 14227 bp, 11 predicted proteins | sample AntAceMetag02UKB_FD_69790 | JGI IMG/M metagenome (GOLD analysis project Ga0075122, IMG submission 69790) | Saline lake microbial communities from Ace Lake, Antarctica - Antarctic Ace Lake Metagenome 02UKB | ecosystem: Environmental > Aquatic > Non-marine Saline and Alkaline > Saline | place... | reverse complement strand
CTTTTCACATTCCCCACAGTAATCTATTCATCTGGTTTGTATGGTCCAAAAACAATCTACGACGATGTCAACCGTCACTTCTTCATGGGCACAGACCAGAAAATTTATTCCTACACAGGCGGAACACAACTCCAACCAATCGGTGACCTAGTAGAATATACACTGTTCCGTGGTATGGATGTCTCCCAGCGAGAATACATAGCAGTCGGTAATGACCAAGTTAAACACAAAATTTATTTCTTCTACCCCACCATCGACACAACGTACTCCAAAAAATACATAGCCTACAACTATGACCTACAACCAGTCTCATGGGAACAAGGTCAATTTGCAAATTCAGTAGCTTCATTCTCCATCTTCTCCAATGAAAGCACATGGGCATACGATGGACCTGAAGTAGCAGGTAAAGCCTTTACCGATGAAGCGGTTACAACCATGGCCTTCGTAGACGGCAATGTAATCAGTGGTTTTCCACAAACAGTTTTTCTTTCTCGAGAAGGTAAAGTATACAGGTTTACCGATGGAAGTTCCAGCGACGCCGGGTCAAACATCGAAGCTTGGTACACGACACCCGACCTAATTCCTGAAGAATTCCGTACCGACAAAGAAGCACGCTGGGCAGGTTTCAACATTTCAGCCAAAACAAAAATAGAAGGTTCAACCATAACCGTTTCATACAGCACGAACGGAACAGACGAGTATCCCACATGGACAGAGATGGACACCATCACCCTCACCAAAGCGTGGACACAATACCGAATACCCGTAGACGTCAAAGCAAAAAAGATTCGATTCAAAGTATATCAAAACTCAACCGGCGATTTCCAAGTCCGGTCACAATCTTATAAAGTTCAATTGGCAACCGACAAATAATGACAGATATATCATCTTCCATTCCGTGGCCCCCGATACCATACAACTCTGAATCACCAGAGCTAATCGAATACATAGTAGAACTACAGCGACAACTAACAAATTATCTTGAGGGTAATCGCTACATTAGTGGTGACTTAGAAGTTGGTGGTTCTGTTCAAGTCCAAGAAGATGCGACCATAGAAGGTATGCTTATTGCTACCCTGCCACACGGTACATTTAGTAGTCTTGTTACACAACCCATTCTAGATGTAGCCGCAGCACAAGCAATAGCTTTAGACGACAGCAATGATGTTACACGATTAACACATAGTACAACCACACTTAATTCAAAAATAACAGCACAAGAAAAAGGTAGTTATGAATTAATTATATCAGGTGTCTACAGCATAGAAAGTGTAGATAGAGATAAATATCTAGAACTATGGTTAAGTAAAAATGGAACAGATGTTCCAAATACTAACACAAGAGTAAATATACAAGAACCACAGGAAGAAGGTGTTTTAGCTATAGCTTTCATCTTTGACTTAGAGGTAGGAGACTATATAGAATTAATGACATGGGGCGATTCCTTAAAGTGTCAATGGCTTTATACAGCCGCAGGGACTACACCAACCAGACCAGCAGTACCCTCAATCATAGTATCAATGAAACGTATAAGCGGTTATCCAACATAAAAACACAGGGGCAAACATGATAGAAATATTTAAAGCAGAGAATCCACAAATACTAGAACACATGTATCCAACATTCAATGATTTTGAAGAGGACAATGAATGGCTTTTGAAAGACCTTTTTACGTTGTGGGCGGAAGACCCCGAGAACACGTGCCTGATGGTGGCGTTTCAAGACCGAGTATTAAAGGCATACGTCTTCGGTTACGCACGCCCCGACAAATCGTACGTCTGGATAGAACTGGCATGGGGCGACCCAGATTTTCCGATAGAACATAAAAGAGAAGCGCAAGCAAAACTAGAAGACTGGGCAATAGAAAAAGAAAAATACGAAATGCAAATGCAAACAACCAGACTACAAGTAAAGGCGTGGGACCGACTCTATGGCTATAAAGAGCACGCTATAATAATGAGAAAGGAACTCTAACATGAGTGGACCCGGAACAGAAAGATTTAGTGCATCAACCATCCGAGACTCTGTAGGCAATTTACAAGATACAGCAGCTAACACAATAAACGATAACATAGGTGAAGGCGGAACAGCCACACCCTACGATGAAGTAAACGCAACACCCGAAATGTTTACCCAAGCCTTCGAAGCTTTACAAGCCCAAATGGGAGAAGGTACAGGTCAGTTCGTGCGTGACTCTCTCCAAAGCATCATAAACGGAGAAGGTTTATTCCAAGCAGACGAAGCCGGTATTTCAAAACGCTTCAACGATAACATCACGACACCCCTAACCCAAGCAGTACAAAACACGCTAGGTCAATCAGTCTTTAATCAAATCAACACAGGTTCTCAAGGCGGATTCTTTGCCTCTAACACCGGAGCCAAAGTAGCGGGAGAAGTTGGTAACCGAGTAACCCAAATTGCTGCACCTTTTCTCTCAGGTCAAATTGAATCAGAACGAGGCCGAGCATTCCAGTCTAACGAAACCCTACGAGCAATGACTCCGGGTCTTCTGAATCAATTACAAACACAACCATTCACAGAATTTAGTCAGCAGGCTCAGGCAGCTCAAACCTATCAAGCCGGACTTGAAGCAACACGAAGTGCTCAACAAGCAGAATTCCTCCGCAAATTTGGATTAGAAGCTGACCCGTTCATTCAAATGGCAATGGGCTTCAACTACGGTGCGACCAAAGAAAATCAATTTGTCACAGGCCCAGACCGCAACGGCCAATACATAGACGCTGGAGCAAATATACTTGGTTCTGCTGCAGGTACAGGTTCTGGTGGCATTAAGGGTATGTTTAGTTAAGAAAAAAAAAGAGGTATAACATGGGACACACTCAAGTACCAACAAGAGATATAGGTGCAAGTTTTTTACAGGCTTTTCAAGCCTCCAGAGCTTTGGCGCTACAACGGAAAGCACAAGACCGGCAAGTCGAACTCGACAAAATAAATTTAAAAACAAATCAAACCAATCAACAGTTAGCTTATTTGCGTGAGGAACGTGCGCAGCGAAATGAACTAGCTCTTGCCAAAGAACGTGCGACAAGCGCAGATTACGCTTTACGTGACCAGTCCATGCAAGAACAAGAGTTCAACATGGCAGTTACAAAGCACGAACATTTCATGGATAAAGCTCCGCTTGAAATTAAAAACATCAAAGCACAAATGCGGGCCAACGATGCAGCGGGTGAGCGAGCAACAGCCAAAGCACAACGAGACCAGCTTGATTGGACCTCAGCCTTTTTTACAAAAAACAGAGAAACAATATCAAAACAAATAGCTATAGAAAAGCAAACATTGAGCGTATCCAAAAGAATTCTACTCCGGGTACAGGCTACAACAAAGATGAAGCGATAGATATAGCAGAATCAAAACGCCTACAGTCCACTCTAATCTCTAAGTACGGCGAAATATATGCGGCTGAGTTACAACACAACAACAAAATAATGGGTAACAAACCCATTACTCAAGTAGCACTACAAGAACGTGTATCAGAATTAACTGCCGGTATGTACTCTGGTACAGTAAATAAACCAAACCTAAACGAAGAAACTCCACTCAGCAAACGGTATGCTGATTTTGCTATGAGTCAGCTAAACGATGATAACAAGGCATTAGTCTTAGCAATAACACGAGAGACAGACCCAACAAAACAATTTCAATTAATGCAAGGGCTTACAAATATAGTAACGCCTCAGGCTGCCATTGCTGCGGCTCAAACTTTTAAAACCCTAGCAGACCCGGGTAGTGTAGCAAAACAAAAGAAATCATTACTAATGGAAGGGTATACTAAAGAACAAGCAGATGAAATAATTGGTAGCCAGATACAGGCGGCATTAGATGTAAACAGAAAAATATCTGAAGGTGTCGGCATAGACAAAAGTGCAGGACAAAACGCACGAGGTAACACAGACTCCAGATACTGGCCTAAAAACACACAACAACATATCCAAGACATAACCAAACCATCAGGGTACGGTTCAGTCGTAGTACAGCAACCATCAGTCACGCCAGAAGAAGTCGACGAATTTATGTCTCTAATCATTTCAGCCAATGAAGCAGACGCTAATCAACCAGTTATCAGTCGTGACGAGGCGGCGCAATTCATTGTAGACGAGAGACGTAGGAACATGGTAACAGGAGCGTTAAAATAAAATGGCAGAAGAAAGAGAAGGATATTTTAAATCTTTAGCTGAGCAGTTTGTAATTGAACAGGACGGAGCACCTGAACAAAAGCAATCCATAGAAGATATGGCCGCTCTATTCTTAACTAAAGACCCCCGCACATCAACACCAGTCGATGACCCTAACACGAAACCAGCACAGTCCTCCCCCCAGCCGGACACCAAAGAACCGGAGTCGAATCTGCCCGCTCTTGAGGAAGAGTTTGCCTTAGCTCAACTCGAGCAAGAACCATTTACCCCCGATTCTAATGACCCAGCCGATGCCAATGCTCCTGTCATAGCCGAAAAACTAGACCAAGCGGGCCCGGCGCGTAAACCGGACAAAATGTTTCTTGAAACTTTAGCCGAGGAATGGACATCAGTCGATGCCGTTGCAAAGAAAGTCCCAATCATTGGCGGAGTCTACGCTACCGAACAACTCCTCCATCTTGAATCAGCAGTAGGTCGGCTCAAAGGTGGTTGGGATTATTCTAAACCAGACCCAATTCTTCCCAATATGCTTATGTCTGGTGACCCAGAGATGGACCTACTAGCTACACAATATCTTCCTCTCTACCACAACAAAGCCGCAGACATAAAACTAGTAGAAGATGCAACTCTAAAACTAGAAGAGGAGATGAGCAGAGCCCTCACCATAGGCGGGAAAATTGCTAAAGGTCTTTCCGTTCTCCCCACATGGATGATGGAATTCTATCTAACAGGCGGGCTCAATTCATTCGGTTCAGAGGCGGCCAAAAAAGCTGGTACTAAACTCATGAACCGTGCTCTTCAAAACAGACTTACCAGTGCAACAACTAAAAAACTTATAACAAACAAGCTAGGCAAAGACATCATAAAACGTGGGCTTAGCATAGCCGAAGGTACAGCAGGTGCGGTAGTCAGAACCACAGTAGGTTTAGTTCCCCGAGTTACTGAAGAGACTGCCCGCCGACAAACTGATATAGCACTCGGCATAGCAGAACCAGAAGGATGGGCGACCTCCTTAGCTTACGGTTGGGCCAACGTCTTTATAGAAACAGCTTCCGAATCTGCTGGTGGTGCGATAACCCGCAACCTCAGTAAAGTCGGTAATGCTCTGCCATTCAGTTCCAAATTTAAAGACCTCGTTAAAGCGGGATGGTTAAAACTTGACCCCGAAAATACAAAAGCATTGTGGGCGCAAAAGACTTTAACCAGAGCAGGTTACCACGGTATCATAGGTGAGCTCGGCGAGGAACGCTTAGCCACAATCATGCACTCCATAGCCGAGACCGAAGATTACGGCCTCACCAAAGATGCGTCAACATGGGCACGCATAGGAGCCGGATTAAAACAAGACGCACAACTCTCCAACATAGGTTCCGAAGCCCTAGTACTCATGATTCCCGGTGCGGTCCGTTTCAGTATCTCACGCTTCTACGATGGTATGGCAAAATTTTCAGATAACCAACTGAAAAAGCGAGCACTCACCGACATCGCAGCAGGTAAGGCAAACATTCTACCCCCAGAAAAAAGCCCGACCAACAGACAGCAACCATCCCGTGTCTTACCCGACAACAAAATCCAAGTATACCAAGGCACACATACCAACAAAGAAACAGGTAACACCACAACCAACAGAGCTCATGGCACAGCAGAAGGAGCAGACCAAAGTCTATCCGATAAAGAAACTGAGCAAGGCGAACACCTTGGTACTCCAAACATAGCAACGTATGAACTCGACAAATCTGAAGTGGCTTTCTTAGACAATCCACTATCCCAAACCGAAGAGACTCCGGGCGCACAAACAGGGGAACCGGCCAGAGCTCCTCTACAAGCTTACGAAGAAAACGAACAACTGGCCGAACAATTAAAAGCACAAGGCTACAAAGCAGTAGCATACCATGACTCAGTTGATGACCCCGGCTCAGTAGGTTATCTCATCCTTGATGATACAGGTTTAGTTCCCTCCACCCAATCAGACCGGGCACTCACCGAACTTCAAAAACAGGAACAATCCAACGGGCCGACCAAACTCCAACTAGCCGATGTAACAGAACTAAATAATCAAGCGGAAGAAGCTTTCCAAAACAACGATCTAAATGCTCTCGCCGAAATTGAAGCCGAACTAGCCGGACGTCTCGATGATTCACCCCAAACACAAGCCAACTACATAAACAAGTGGGCTTACGAGCGGGCGAAAAACATGCGTCACATCATCCTCTTAGAAAATCTTGACAAACTAAACGGGCACGATGTCCAACGCATAGCCCGTGAACGTGGTATCAACGCATTCCAAAAGCGGGACACCCTAGTAAAACAAATCAAACAGTCCATCATGGAAGATGGTTCTGTTGCAAAGAACGTAGTCAAAGCGCGTCTATCCGAAGTAGGTACTCGGCGTTCACAAGGTTTATCAGACCATCCCGAAACCGTAGAACGTAACGAGACCGAGCAAGGACACATCGACCGGATTCACGAGGGCGAAGAAGTCCTCAATCTTTCCGACGATGCCTACCGAAGTTTTCTTTTCGACATCACAGGCAAAACATCTACCCGTGAGATGACAGAGAAAGAACTCGAAACAGTAGCAGTCGAAATGAACAAGCGTGTATCCCAAGAGGGTATACGTTCTGGTGCAGAAAAGATAGGACTAACTGAAAAAGAATTAAACAACCTCACCTCTTCAACCAAAGGCGAATTTCAAGGTGAAGCGTTAGACACAGTCCTTAACCACTATATGGCAGGACAAAAATTACCGGACGCAGAACAATTCCCATACATGCGTAGGCAACAAATAAATGAGTTGAAAAATCTAGTTCGTTCTATCTCAAATCGTGTGGGACTACGCCAAAGACAAGCAACAAACTCTACCACAGCCTTTGACCGCATAGTCATCAGAGCCCAAAATGACTTTGGCGATTTTCGTTCTATGCGTTATTGGATGGCGGGCCTCGATTCCCAGTACGGACGCCGAGCCTACGAAAAACATCTCGACCTAGAGATGGCTCGCCGAAACTCCATCGAAGATTCACGCAAAATCTTTGAGGACATATTTAAATCTCACGGACTCAACCCCAAAAAACTAGGTCGGATAAGCCGAGAAGAAGCCAACATAATAGGCGGGTACTTAGACGCCGAAGCGGGTTCCGAGAAAGAAGCCGAGCTCTTCGCCTCCCTAACCAAAGAACAACAAGCAATAGCTGCCGCCCTCTCAGACATAGTACACATAGACCCGCTATCTCCAGACAACACAGGCATAGCTGCAAAGATGGTGCGTTCCTACCGCTACAAAATCTGGAAAACAGCCCACATCAAACTGCAAGCAGCAAACATTAAACTCCAAGCCAAACTTGACGCACTCACCATTCTCCAAAGTCAGTTAGAAGAGACAAGGAAACGCTCAAAAACTAAAGATAAAATTAAAATCAATAGAGCAAAAAAAGCTAACATAAAACAACAAGAAGAAATAGCAGCAGAGATTCAAAAGAACATTGACACAGACGAGGCCAACCTCCCCCCAAAGGCCACGCTAGATATGATGGACGTCTTAATGGCCGAAGAGCAGAAAGGTCACGGCTCATACATGGCCGCTCTCTCCCGCCTAGATTTCGGTACACGTAAATCCTATTACATGACGGACACAGATTTTGGAGCAGCAATAAAAGCTCTCCTTAATGCCACAAACCTAGACTTCACCACTAAAGAAAAGGGCGACACAGGCGTACCCGTAAACTCAGTAGCGTTTGGTGACCGTTCAGTCAACTCCAGACAAGGTGACGCTGACATGCTCTTAAACCGTAACCCAGTAGACGCAGTCATGCAGCACCTCCAGCGTGTATCTCTCTTGGAATCCACTTACTACCCGCTTCAATCTTTACACGAAGAATTTAGTGGTGTACGTGTCACGCCCAACCAGAGAGATGTACTCCTAAAATACCAAAACAATCTACTCAATGTCTTTGAGCACGCAGGTCTTGCTGCCCGAGTAGCAAGTACCATAAAGCACAAATTCTGGCAGATGAAGGGTGCTGACCCTACGTTCCTAGCCCGGTTTACAATCCGAAACTTAGGACAAAGTGGCCTAGGCGCGGCACACATAGACCTAGCCCGAGCACCAGCATGGTTAATCAAAAGTTTAGTCAACCCAAATCCCAATCTAAAAGAAGATTTCAACACATACCTACACAGAGAAATAATAGACCGTATGCACTACTACAATCAGATGGGTCTCCTCGACTCCTCAACAGTAGGTCTATACTCTGGTAGCTGGGCGGGGTGGCAGGACTTCGGGGCAAAACAATTTGCTGCCTCCGACACAATAAACCGTATGCTAACATGGCGGATCTTTCATGAAGGTGGCTACAACTCCGTACAAGAATTTGCCAACGGAAAAATCACCGACAAAGAACTCAGTCGCCGCCTCAAGCTGGACATTCTACCCGGCCCTCAACGTACCATGCTTCAGAATCTCTTAGTAGAAAAAGACTATGACCTTTTTGTCCGTCGCTACGCCCAGTTTAAAACACAAAACATCCAGTACAGCTACGAAACCACAGCCAAATCAGCACACGAACAAACCGTAGGCAACAAACCGTGGATGGGTGTTATGACATGGTCACGCTCAGCAGTAGAGCAATACAACTTGGCCGGGCAAGCCATGATTAACGGATACAAAAACGGTGACGGCCAGATGTTCAGGCAAGGCGTGTATTTCTACACAAAATTTGCCCTCTCATTTGCTGGCCTTTCAGCATTCTACAAATGGCTGACAGGTGGGGAAGACGACCTCTACGGTTTATTTAATTCCATAGCCTACTTCCCCGGTTCATCCCCAGAAGTAGACACAATTTTAAATACAATCGAAATGGGTAATCGTCTCTTTAAAGTATTGCAGGACCCAGACAAAGACCTCGAAGAAAAACTAACCAAAACTCTAGACTTCGGTATAAATTCTCTGGGCTTCTACTTTGCCCCTGCTTTGGTAGGTCTTCTAGATGGTTTAAAAACAGGAATGGAAACCATAGATGATACACAAGGCATAACCAGAGTTGAAGCTATGCGTTCATTCTCTAATCGCTACATCTTAGGTGAGCCATACAAATACTTTGAGCTAGGGTCTGGCGCCGAAGAGTACGTAAATCGTGATGCCAACCAGAAATTCTGGCACATGGCTGTGAAGGGAAAGAAGACGGGGAATACAGACATTGACGAATCCTACGAAGATTATTCCAAGAGCAAGATGAAAAAGATGTGGGACTGGGCGAACTAAAATAACTGAGCGTCCTTAATCGGACACTCTTTTCTTCTCCTCTTTGCTAGAGCCGTATAAGTATTGCCCCACTTATACGGCTCATTTTTTCTATTCTACAAGTGCATAAATCAATTCAAATATATCAGGTTTACAGGGATAGAACTCTCCTTTGACACCCTTAATGATATAATCACCTTTACTTGCTCTCATGTCGCCTTCAAGTGTGGTGATTACCATTCCATGACTGGGATGATTTATCCACCACATAGACTTACCTTTAGCAAACTCTAAGATTTCTTGAAAGTTTTCTCCATCAAACTGCACCGCTTCTATTACCACTGGTTTCTTTCTGTACTTCATTTTATTTCCTTTCTTTGATTTTTTGCCTTGCTTCTGCTACTAAAAACCCGCTCTGATTACCGTACCTTTAATTTCCTTTCTGTGTACACAATCATTGGGCTCTCACTCGTACCATCGATAGCAATAACCCGCATCTCTCTTAGCGTCTCAATTATTACAGCCAGTTCCCGACTCGTCAATCTCGAAGCAAACTTGCTCATCACATGCGCTCGCTTAACAATCTTACGTCGCTTAATAAACTGGAACACCTCTTCACACACCTCACCTTGTGACTCACTCGTGATAGCGTGCATGACTTTAGGCAGCGTAAGCTCTACACTCTCAAGCATACGCACCGCAATTTGCAAATCCTGCTCTGTCACCATCATGGTATCCCGTTCACTCGCCGAGATACACATACCAAGCTTCAGCATAATTGTATGCCGTCTGCCCGCATAACCCGACAAGTTTTTATCTTCTAGCATCTCAGAGTTATTATGAAACTCCATATAGTCAGCTTCATACAGTCGCTTAGCAGCAGGTGTCAGATGAAATGCACCCTGCAATTTAGCAATAACATTTATGTCATGTATAATGTGTTTATCCAAAACTTTCTGTTCTTCAGTCAACTGAGGAAAGGCGACCAACTGTTCAGGGTTCTGAGCAAACACAAAGATAATTCTTGACGTAAAGCCACCGCCAATAGCCACAACAGGAATAGCTTCCTTCAGCCAATTAGCCGTGCTTGCACCCAGAACATTCAAGCAGCAATTCCTTAGGGTCTCTTTACCTCGCCCTCGTGTCCTATACTCAAACTCACCGGGACTATCCCACAATTCAGTCAACAAACTAATCATCCCATTCTGAAAACTATTCTTATCTACAAGCGTAGACAACTCAGAAATAATAACCACACCCTCAGACCGGGGTGTCATGAGTGTCCCATTAATACTAGCGGGACTCTCACTCAACGCCTGAATGAGTGCCTCCGGTGTAGACTTCTGTGCAGTAAGATTCATAGCCGGTTCGACCCTCCTCATAATCTTCTCTGCTCTGCCTACAGCCGTAGACTTATGACACCTAGCTGAGCCAGCAACAAACACAGTATAAAGATTAGGGTACACAGTAAAGTGGCCCACATCAATGTGGCAATCTCGACCCAAGGTAGCAGCAATAGTGGCTATCCCGCCCCAGAGTGAGAATATTGAAGGTACTTCAGTCAATTCACTGTACTTACAGTAGCCTTTCAAAAATCCATCTTCCAGTAAACGCATTCTAAATCTCCAAACAGTTCTGCCAATCTTTCCCGACTTCAATGTCCATCGGGATGACCAAGGGCTGGTCAGGGTTAACCCACAGCTCAATATGACCTACACGGTTCATAGTGTCTATGGTATGTTGTATCTTCTCATCAGGACATTCAACTACAACTTCATCGTGTACTTGTAGTACAGGAAAACAATCGCTATCAAGCTCCCTATCGAGACCAGTGAATATAATATTGTTAGCATCCCCGACAATACTCTGGGGCTCATAAGAAGTAGCATCACGGAACGTAGCATGGTCTAACCTTCCAAAAAAGATTCTCCGTCGTCCTAGACACGTTGTCAGGACACGTGTTCTTGCCAATTCTTCTTCAATCCACTTCCACCATTTCTCTAAGCCCGGCAATATCTCACCACGCACCCGCAGTATTTCCTTAGAGAATTCATACGTGATGCCGGGAATCCCCAACTTAGTAGCTGTAGTCTCCAGCACTTTAGGTCCGGCTCGATAGTTACCGGAGTGATTGCCAAGCTTTCCAACCTGTCGTTCAAACTTCACAATATCTGCTTCAGGTTTCTGGAAGATACTACTCGCCAACCAACTATGAATATCAAACGTCGGGTCTTGATACAGTTCCCAAAGTGTCGGGTCACCGTGTCGCTTCAGCAACTCAGCAACTACCCTCGTCTCAGCCTGTGACAAGTCTTCTTTCACAAAACTTCGACCCTCAGGGGCAACGAACATGTGGCGGATACTCTTAGGTATGTTCATAAGGTTCATACCTGTACCCCAGATAGTCTTAGAACTAGCTATCCTACCTGTCTTAGTACCACTGGCATTGAATGAAGTCTGCATTCTACCCTTATCATTGATAGTCGTAGTCAGGAAGTTAAGGAACTTCTTAGCTTTCCGATACTCAATTATCTTACCAAAGATAGGTTCAGCCGGATACATCTTGGTCAGTTTCTTGAGGCACTCCTCATTCGTAGAGACCTTACCGTCTTTGTTAAGTACTCGCTTACACTTCATGTCACCGAATATCAGGTCTTTCAACTGCTTAGGACTATCAAGATTCAACGAGTCCCAATGAGATAGACTCTGTGCCTCACTCAATCTCTTCTTAGCCAAGTCAATATAAAACGTAGCCAGTTTCTCACGTACATCCACATCAATCTTAACACCACGCTCTTGACACCGAGCCAGAGCTACAGCTAACGGATGAAGCTTGGTCTTATAGAAATCCATCAGACCAGACTCTTCTAAATCCTTCGATATAATGTGATAAGCGTCAAGAGTAACGATAGTATCCCAGCAATTATACAACCACTCAGACATATCATCCTTAGTATCTTTGTCCGACCAGTAGTTCGGGTAGTCTGTGAGTATCGAGCAAAGGAACGAGAGGCTTTTAGGTAGCTCAGGGTATAGCAAATGAAAACCGTGCATACAATCAAATGAGTGATTAGTAAACATGAAGCCAAATTCTCGTTCCAAAAAAGGCTGGTCAAATCCAATAGAATTCTGTCCGACTTTAATAACATCATCAGCATTCAGCACCTCATTTATCTTAGCAATCACAACCAGTTCATCTTCGGGACTCCAGTAACTCGAAGTACTTGGACCAGCCGTCGCCCCAATAGAAACAATACTTGAACCCTTAATCCCCGATGGGTTGTAGGACTTCAGCTTCAAGAACGGAATACATATACTCGTCTTATCTCTCGCAAACCCAAGACACCTAACAGTTCTTCCAATACTCTCAAGGTCAAACGCCACGACCTTACCATGACACCCATCTAACCAATCAATTACATCAGGAAGCTTTGGCTCCCTAATGATTTCCCAAGCAATGCTAGTCTGGCTTCCTCTGCTTTCAGTTTTACTCCATCGCTTTGCTTTGGCGAGGTCGAGTTCACAGACGGGCAACTGTTCGTACTGAGCGAGGACGTTGGCGGGGTGATATGTAGGGATAATGGGGGTAGTTTCAAATAACAGTGGACATCCTCTCCATTCCTTAATTCCCCTTCGTCCTGTAACAGCGCGTAAAGCTTCTGCACCCAAGGTAACAACGACTCTTGGCTTAACGCTTCTAATTTTTTCTCTAACCTTTTCCCACACTTTGAGCAGTTCGGGAGTGGGTTTGTGTCGTTTCTTATCTTCATATAATCCGCCGAAGTCGCCTCGTTTTGGTCTATGGTCAAGCAAATTTGTAACATAACAATCCTTCCATTCAATTCCAGCGTGAGTACACATCTGTTTTAAGACAGAACCGGAGGCTCCCACAAAGGGAACCCCCGCACTGACTTCTTTTCTACCCGGTGCTTCCCCGATAAACATTATCCGTGCATCCGGTGGTCCAATATCTCTAACTAACATTAGCCTTCCTCCCCCCAGTCTCCGTATCACCCGCACCGTTCTTCTCAAACGGATTGTATATACCACAGGGTGTTATATTTTCAGTGTAACCACATGCTTCGGCCTTAGCTTGTTCAATTCTAATCGGGTCAAATGCGTCTGGCGGAACTACCTTTGCAGGCACTACACCGAGGCCGAGCTCTTGGCGATGCATCAGCAGCAGGAATAAAGCATAATTGATTAAATCCTGCATCGAATCTTCAACCTTCTCATCATTCACAGCCAGCGTGCCCTGTTCGTAGAAGTTCTTTAGCCGATTAAACTTATCACCAATCCTTACAAGCACACCGAAACTACCGAACTGTCTCAGGTTAGCAAAGGTATCCTTAGTACCTGAGTAGTCGTGTCCTTTTTCTGCTCTAACTTTAGACAATTCTTTTACAAGCATTTTAATATCATACTCTAACATATCAATCGTATACATTCTAATCCTCTTCTTTCTGTTCAATAACTCTACAGGTTCCTGTCATTGCACCACGGGGTATCATCGTAATACAATTAACTTGGTCATAGTTCACAGCTATAGCACTAGCCAGATACACCATATCCGGTGTCGAATCAACCAAGTACCCCACGCTCAAAACTTTCATGACGTCTTGCATTTCTTCGCCCTCGGAAGTCCAGCCGGGTATAGTCGTTATATCTTCCCACGGTACTGCAACCAATTTATATCTCTTTGCTTTTTCTTCCATGCGGTTTTTCCTTTCTTAGATACTGGTCTGTTGTTTACGACAGTACGGTAGCATCTTAAAATAGTTCTTCTCAAGGTCAATAACATCTTTGATGTTGTGGTCAAGTACATAGGCCA
>Ga0075122_10001917_pt1 | contig 14263 bp, 14 predicted proteins | sample AntAceMetag02UKB_FD_69790 | JGI IMG/M metagenome (GOLD analysis project Ga0075122, IMG submission 69790) | Saline lake microbial communities from Ace Lake, Antarctica - Antarctic Ace Lake Metagenome 02UKB | ecosystem: Environmental > Aquatic > Non-marine Saline and Alkaline > Saline | place... | reverse complement strand
AGCCTTGATTTGGCTATATCCTATTATTTGGATTATTCTGAATTCATTGAGAACTGAGTACACTGGTTCCGGACAATTAATCGGAACTGTTGTCAGCCATTATATACCAAAAGCCATTGGGTTAGATAACTTCAAAACTCTGTTTACTGAAACATTATTCCCAAGATGGTTCTTAAATACATTATTTGTTTCATCGATTTCATTTATCTTATCTACATTGTTAGTTTTGTCGGTGGCATATGTTATGAGTAAGCTGAAATTTAAAGCACGTAAATCATTCTTGAACATCGCTATTATCTTAGGGTTGTTCCCAGGATTTATGTCAATGATTGCTATTTATTATATTTTAAAAGCATTCCAATTAACACAAACTCTGTATGCATTAATCTTAGTATATTCAGCAGGTGCAGGACTTGGTTTCTACGTTGCAAAAGGATTCTTTGATATTATTCCGAATTCACTTTTAGAATCTGCAAAGCTTGATGGTGCAACCAATTCGCAATCATTCTTTAAAATAGTCTTACCACTAAGTAAGCCGATAATTGTCTATACAGCATTACTTGCATTTATCGGGCCGTGGATGGACTTCATTTTCGCTCGAGTCATTATCGGAGAAGCCAATACCGAGACTTACACAGTCGCTGTTGGTCTCTACTATATGATGTATGGTGAACAAATTGATTCAAACGTATTTACAATATTTGCTGCAGGTTGTGTATTTGTGGCTATCCCAATTGTTTCCTTATTCTTATCAATGCAACAATACTATGTTGAAGGAGTTACTGCAGGTGCAGTTAAAGGATAAATTGCTTCAAAGAGGTGTTTATGAAAAAAATATATATCATTTTACTACTACTGTTTACAGTCTTTGGTATTACTTCTTGCAATCAGAGTAAAGAGTATGTTATTACCGATGATCTATTAGAATCCAATGTTATTCCTGATGAATATGGCGTGTTTTATGAAATCTTTTTAGGATCCTATTCAGATAGCAATGACGATGGAATAGGTGATTTCCAAGGTTTGATTAATCGATTAGATTATCTGAATGATGCAGATGACAATTCTGGTAAGAGTCTTGGCATTGATGGAATTTGGTTAATGCCAATCATGCCATCCCCAAGCTATCATAAATATGATGTAAGGGATTATAAAAATATTGATCCTAATTATGGAACTTTAGAAGATTTTGAATTGTTTATCGACGATGCAAATGCAAGGGGAATCCGAGTTATTATTGATTTGGTTTTGAATCATACTTCTGACCAACATCCATGGTTCAAAGCTGCTAAAAAAGCTGCTATAGATGGCGATTGGGATAACAAGTACTTGGATTACTATACCATCGCAGAGTCAGATCAAAGGGAATCAAATAGAACGTACTACCAGCTGTACGACAATCTATATTATGAAGGTAATTTTTCACCAAGTATGCCAGAATTAAATATGGATAATCCTGAAGTCAAACAAGAGATTATAGATATTGTACAATTTTGGTATGATTTGGGTGTTTATGGTTTCCGTTTGGACGCTGCGAAATATATTTATTTAAATGATACTGATAAAAATATTGATTTTTGGAACTGGTTCGTAACTACTTGTAAAGACATTAAAGAAGACACCTATATTGTTGGCGAAGTATGGTCATCCGAATCTGAAATTTCTGATTATTATGAATCATTTAGCAACTTCGATTTTGGAATGTCTCAATCACAAGGCGCTATATCAACAGTCGCTAAAGGTATTGATGACGTCAACTGGTATGTTTCCTATTTGAATCTATATCGAAATATTGTTATTGGGAAGAATGCAAATGCAATCTTAACTCCATTCATTTCCAACCACGATATGAACCGAGCAGCAGGGTATCTGAATGTTGATGATTATACAATGCAAAATGCAGCTAGTCTATACATCTTAACTTATGGAAACCCATATATTTATTACGGTGAAGAAATCGGAATGAAGGGCTCAAGGTCTTCAGAAAACACCGATGCAAACCGCAGACTAGCGATGCTTTGGGGAGATAAAGATTCTGTTTCAGATCCATTTGGTACTACATATGATGAAGATAATCAAACGAACGGAACTGCGAAAAGTCAATTAAAGGATGAAGTAAGTCTCTATAATCACTATAAAAAACTACTCATGTTACGAAATGCAAACCCAGAAATTGCTAGAGGTTCCTACACACCATTAAATTTTAATGGTTATTATTACTTTGGTGGTTTCCTAAGCACTTATCAAAATTCAACAGTAGGAGTTTTTCATAACATCGGTGATGCAGAACTAGTCATTGATTTAAGCAATTACACTGAGTACAATTTTTCAACTATTCGTGGATTTGTTGGACAAGGGACGGTTTCTTTAGAGGGTCAAATACTTACTGTTTCAGCAAATACAAGTGTAATATTAAAATAAATAAAAGCATTAACATTTTTTACAATATTTAGGTTTGCTTTATTGACACTGAGTACTCTCGGTGTTATAATTAAACAAATAAAATAATTAAGGAGAGGTCTATGAAAAAAGTATTAGTTTTAGTTTTAGGTTTGATTCTTTCTATTGCTTTAGTTGGATGTAATAACGATCCACTTGCAAATGCTGAGAAAGATTATTATGGAACTGGCCAATTTAATGGCTGGGATACAGTAACTGAAGGTAAAATGGTTGCTATTGCTAAAAATGATGAAAGAGTTTCAAGTATCAAAGGGGAATTAAGAGGAGTAGAATATTTATATTTATTAGATATTACACTTTCTGCTGAAGACGCTGGTTGGGGAGTAACTTACAAAATTGACAGTGTTGAAACAGTATTTAATGGTAATCTTACTGTTAAATTTATCCGTACCGCAATTGATGACCCTGATACAAGAGATTGGTGGGCTCCAGATCCTGCAAGTGGAGAAATCGTAAACTTAACTCCAGACACACTATACATTCCTCCTTTCATGGAAGAAAATGTTGATGGTGCTGGAACATGGGTTGACAATCCAGTTGCTTTAGTTGCTGGACATTACTACTTTGTTGTAGCTGAATTCGATGGCTCTAGAGCTATGGGATTAGTAACAGCTCCAGTAGTTTAAGATTATTTCAAATAAAAAAACCTTGATTAATTTCAAGGTTTTTTTTGATTAAATTTATTTTGCTAATTTACGAAAAGAACTTGCATATCCACCTTTCACCATGGATACTTCATTTGCAGTAATCAATGCATCATCATCCAACTTGCAAATCAAATCAATGATCTTGTCTTTATTCTTTCTGCTAGCAAATATCATCAATACTTTACGACTTTTGATTTTACCCTGAGCACTTACAACAGTAACACCATATCCAGCATCTCTAAGTTCATTAACAACTTTACTTGCTTCTTCTCTCATAATGATTGCTTGAATATAGATTTTACCAACAGCTAGATAACTTTCTAAGATGGAGCCCAAATAAACTCCAGCTGCAAAGCCTAGCCCATAAATAATACCCTTCATAGGCGTTTCTTGGACGCCTATGATTACTCTTGATGCTATAAAAATCCATAAGAAAATTTCTACCAAAGACAAAATAGAACCTAATTTTCGATAGCCCTTATTTATATATATAATCCTTAATGTTGAAATCGCAACTTCAATTACTTTTGCAAAGAAAATCAAAGCCACTTCCCACAACGGAACAGATGTTATAAAATTCCAAATATTTTCCCACATAATAATCCTCCTACTGATTGTTACATACTTCATCATTATACTACTTTTTTATAGTAAGTAAATGAAATCATTTCGAAAACGTTTACATATATAACAGGTTATAAATCGCAAACATTCACGACAAAAACCTTTTAAAAAAACACATCCAAATTAAAGGATGTGTCTTACTTATATTCTTATTTTTTTTCACCGCTTCGTTTGTCATTTATGATATCCAATTGTTCCTTATCAATCACGATAACATCATGTTCTTTTGCCCATTTTACACAGCTATCTAAAGCAGCTTTTAAAAATATTCTTGGAACTCTAGAGAGTTGTTTGCATGCCTCATCTGTGAATGTAATAGTTGGGTCACTACGATCCGCTGCATACCGAACGGCAGATATATCAATTCCGTCTTTGACCGGTATAGGTTCCTTAATATATTTCTTTGAACTGGAATACCAAAAATGTGTATTGTCTCGATAACCATAATCAACTGGTATATTTGGAAAATTATTTGTTTTCACACCATTGATAATTGAATTATGAAATTCTTCTTTCATAATGATTTTATCAATCTTTAAAATAAAGTGTGCTCCAAATTTACTCGTAATTCCATTGAAATCTTTATAAGGAGGCTCGTAACCCTCCAACGGACCTGCTTGGGACTCGAATCCCTTATCCAGTTCAGATACCCAAGTGCATTCAAACACTTGAAAAGATTCCTGTAATACAAGTGGTCTTAATTCCTTATCTTCTTTGCAAGCTAACCCTTCTTCTAACGTGAGATTCAAGGAAGACATTTTTTCTTTTGATGTTTCTCCAGGAAATCCAAGTCTCACTGTTTCCTTAAAATATTTTTTATTGTGAGGCAAAAAATTTAACGCTACTTTTGATTGTTTCAGTATATGTTGAGCAGTATTGGAACTGTTTCTACATTCTAGCAACATTGCATAATAGTCTTTTCCAGCAACATAGTATGGAAAACATAGACTATAGGATCCTAAAGAAGTATTCCCCTCGTCATCTAAGGTAGACACTAATATAGTAGGCATTGGAAAGAAACTCGATGTTTGATAGAAGTTGTCTACGATTCTTAATTCTTTGAAACTTGACATGTGGAACCTCTTTTCTGTAATTTATTTCGATTCTTGATGTATCACTATTTGTGGAAAAGGCATATCAATCTTATGTTTATCAAACAAAATTTTCATATGTTTGTTTAATTCTCTAACCGTATACAAGCGATCTGTTTCTTTAGTCCATGCAATAACTCGTATTGTAATTGTGGAATCGCCAAACTTTTCAATACCGTCATAGAATGGCCCCTTTTTGATTGTTGTAATTGATTCTTTAAAGCTCTTGATATTTTCTTTCATCAATTCTTCAAAGCGTTCAATATCTTCTTGATAACTGATGGACACTTCACAAATAGCTTGTGATAATGCATTGGAAGAATTGATTGCACCTCTAATATCGGAATTATTGATGATTTTAATATCCCCGTTGATATCTTCAAATTTAGTGATTCTTAGTCCCAACTCTTTTACGATACCTCTAAAATCATTAATTTGAATGACATCACCAACCGCGAATTGTTTTTCAAAAATAATAAATAGTCCAGCAAAGATATCTTCAATCAAGCTTTGAGCACCAAAACTTAAAGCTAACCCTATAATTCCAGCCCCAGCTAACAACGTTGGTGTTTGCACTCCCCAAGCAGATAGAATCAAGAATAATGCAGCAATTACGGAAACGTACTTAATGGAACTCATAACTAAGTTTCCTAACGTTTCACTTCGATGACCGCGTTTTATAAAAATGCTAATGATAAAGATTAGAATTTTATATAGAACCCATACAAATACCAATACTGCTACAGATTCTATGAGTACTAGGTAATTATTTGTAGCAAATTCTACAATGTTAAAAAACTTTCCAATAGAATTATCAATGATCAAAGCAAACTGTGTTCCTGGAAAGATTATGGATGCAAAAACACCCAGGAATAAACAAATAAAGATTATTACAGTCACTCCTATTATTCTAAATTTCTCTGACTTAGTTTTGTTTTTAAAGTTAAATTTCATTACTCAATTCCTCCAATTTTCTCAATTTCTTTTAAGATACTATAGTTATAATAAACCATACTATCGCCAATTCCAATTTCAATTATAAAATGATTTAAAAGCGGTTTTTCTATATAGACTACAAACTGTTTTTCGTCATCCAACATTTGATAATCAAATATTTGTTTGGTGAAAAAGAAGTTGCCAGACTCTGTGACTTCGTGAATTGTAACATAAGCTATATCATAAATATCATTTGGATCATCTAATGTGATGTATGCTTCATAATAATAATCGAACTCTTCAAACACTATTGAACTTGAATAGTTGCCTAAGGTTGTGACAATTTCAGTATAGAGTAATTGTTCTGTTTTAACCAACGTATATGGATGTACAAAAGTCGCATATAGTAATAACGTGTACTCTACATCTGGTCTAAGGCCACTAAAAATAACAGTGGTTCCTTCATGATGAAATTCCGTTTCCATATCTGCAAACTCAACAGCTTGTCGATCTATTTCTTGATAGCTTCGTTTTAACACGACCTCGTAATCTACGTCTAAGCCCTCAGTCATATCTGGATATAGTGATACACTTAATTGACGAGATCCGACTTGACTGATATGGAACGATCCATAAATTTGATATGGTGTTCGAATGACTAACATATCTAGAACGATCACTTCACTCTGTTGATTGATCGCTTCTAAGTATAGATGCACTTCTATATTACTGTTAGGTATGTTTTCTAGAACAACGGAATGTTCTAAATCATTAAGAGAAACGGTTGTAAAACTTGTCACTTCTTCTTGATCTTGATACTTATACCCATAACGTAGTTGAATTGCTGTATATTCATTGAAAGGGTTACTAATAAAATAATCAATATTATACGATAACTGATAATCATATGGTTCTTGCAGGTTTACTGCCGTAATTGCCCCTCCCGTATTTTCTTCTGTATAGAATTTAACACTATCTAGAACTTCTGAACCAAATCCTTTATCGGCTAAAATTTTAATCGTATACTGTGTTTCAGCACTTAATTCCTCAAATACTCCGGTTGTATCTCCTACAGAAATAATTTGTTCATAGGTTTCCGATTGATTCACCAGTAGAATTTTTAGAGTATCTTCAATGATTGCACTATCTGGATCTGTAATTTGTACAGAATACACGATTGAATTCGTAAATCGATCAATATCCAATATTTTTCCTTTTGGACTTGCTGGAATCACCATCACAGCTACAACTACTACTGTAACAGTCATCACGAACGACGTAAAAAGAGATTTCATAAGCTGAAATCTAGATAATTTTTTCTGTTTTTCTACAAACTGTTTGAGGCGTGACATTACAATCACCTCCTAACCTTATATAACATTTTATAATATTATGCCCTTTCACGCAATAAACCTATCAGTTTTTGCAAAAAAAAAACCGAAATAATCGGTTTTTATACTCTTCTACCTATCATTGCGATTATTCCTGGTCCCGTATGCACTCCTAAAACTGGTGTGAGTGGGGTTAATGAAATCTTAGATATATTTAATTCAGTCATTAATTTTTCTTCTACTTTATGTGCTAGTTCTAAATTATTACCATAATGAATGGTTACTTCAATCAAGTCTTTTCCAAAAAACTCAGCGAGTGTTCTTCTCATTGTAATCAATGCTCTTTGGATACCAAATCCTTTTGATATTGTATAGTATACACCATCATCATTGACAGAAATTACAGGTTTTACATGAAGAATTTCTCCAATAGTACCTTCTACCAACCCAATTCTTCCACCTTTTTTCAACCATTTCAATGTTTCAACAGTATACATTGCGATTGAATTCTTGAATCGCAATTCATCTAGTTGTTTTAGAATCTTATCGATTGGAGTGTTCTTTTTTATCAGTTCAATTGCTTCTTCAACCAAATATCCCTCAGCCATTGATAGCGTCTTAGTATCATACAAATGCACGTTAATATCTTTGACATCATCTGCCGCAAGACGGAAAGCATTATAAGTACCACTCAAATTACTAGATATCGAAATTACTAAAATATCTGTATATCCTTCTGCCTTGAATTTTTCTACACTTTTTGTAAAGTCTTCCATGTTAGGCAAACTGGTCGTTACATTTGTCTCAAACAATCTTTTATATACGGTCTCTGTATCAATTTCTACTTGGTCACGATAAAACTTTCCATCTATTGATATTAATAGGGAAAGCATATCTAAATTTTTAGTTGCGTCTACGTACTTCTTTGTTAAGTTTGAAGCCGAATCTGTAATAACAGCTATTTTCATAATAATTCCTTCCAAATCACTTTCATGATTTTATAACCTATTTTTCTAAATTAACTATACCAAAAATTACTATGTCTGTCAAGGTAGTTGCGATATTAATCATAAAAAAGACACATTACTAAAATGTGTCAAGAATAATTATTTTAAGTGAAACAGATATTTCTTTTGCTTGATACTATTATTGCTCGATTTAGATCATACTCTGTTTCGTTAAACTTCCCATTCCGAAAAGAATATTTCCAAATATAACTTCATAAATTTTACTCTATTTTTGGCTATTTCCTTTGCTTCCAATGTGTTCATTAAATCTGGTAATAATAATAGTTTTTGATAGAAATGAGCGATACTAGAATCGTCATCTAAATCATTGTTATATATAGGTCTGTTCTTTACTCCTGAATAGGCAAAGACTCTCGCAATTCCGATTGCTCCTAAAGCATCTAATCTATCGGCATCTTGAACAATCTGGCCTTCTAATGTTTTGACTGATTTTCCTTCTTTATGTGAATGGAATGACATCGTACTGATAATATCCATAATGGATTCTTTCGATTCAATCTTTTGATTTGTTAGATATGTTTCTACTCGATTACTACCAACTTTCGATATCTTGTAATCATCCAAGTCATGCAACAAAGCAGCTATAGAAATAACAAATACATCAACATCTTTTCCAATAGATAGTTTTAATGCCATCTGGTACACCCTTAAAACATGAAAATAATCATGCCCACTACTGTCATTACTTAAACAACTATACACATACCCTTTTGCGTGTTCAATTACACCTAGCTGTTGCTTATTCATCGAAGTATGCCTTTGCTAGTTGAATGTATGTTTTTGAATTCTTTAAATTTGCTTGTAATTCTTCTTCTGTCAATTCTCTGATAATCTTCATGGGATTTCCTAATGCAAGCATTTTTGGAGGAACAACTTTCCCTGGTGGAACCACAGTTCCTGCAGCAACCATTGCATGGTCCCCAATCACCGCGCCATTCAATATAACAGAGCCCATTCCTATTAATGCATAATCTCCAACCGTAGCCGCGTGGATAATTGCGGAATGACCTACTGTAACAAATTTACCTATTTTTGTAGGTAGATTGGTATCGGTATGTACAACCGCATTATCTTGAATATTGGTTCCTTCACCAATTTCAATACTTGCCATATCGCCTCGGATGGTCGCATGAAACCAGACACTAGCAGATTGTTGAATAAAACAATCTCCAACTACAACTGCACCATCTAATATAAATGCATTCTTAGAAATATTTGGTTTGATATTCTTATAATTCATTGAATCCTCCTACTTTAGCACTTTATAAATAGATGCGATGATATCACTAGCCATCAAACTAATTTCTCCATATTCTTCTCGAACAAAATTCGCTGCTAATGCATGAGTGATCACACCCGATGTCATTGCATCATAAGCTTGTTCTCTTGATAAGAATGCTGCGATTATACCAGATAAAACATCTCCTGTTCCGGCGGTAGCTAGTCCCGGATTTCTCGCTTGAATGAATCCTGTCTTCCCTTTGGAAGTCAGTATAGCACATGGTCCTTTCAATGCAATGCTAAACCCATTTTCAGACAACATATTTATATACTTGAACGGTTCTTCTTTTACTTGTGATGATTGCACTCCAAACATTTTAGCCAACTCTCCGATATGAGGTGTTAACACAATATATTTGTTATGATACGATTTATTAATATCCAAATATGTAAACCCAGAAGCATCAATCAATAATGGAATATCAGTTTCCAGTAAGTAATTCAACAGTTTCTGATAGTCCTCATTATGCACACCTAATCCCGGCCCAAATACAACCACTTTTGCTTTATCTAGCAATTGGAATACTTCTTCACCAACATGATTTTGAATAATTAATTCTGGATAAAATTGTGTATAATTATGATCTTTTAAATTCGATAAGATTACGGTAATACCCAACCCGCATTTCATTGCTGACATAGCACTCATTTGGATAGAACCCATCATGGACTTACGTCCACCAATGAATACTCCCAATCCATTCGAATACTTGTTCGAATTATGTTTTCTAGAAGGTTTATGAATTTCATTCACTTTACAATCAATGAATTCCCTTTTAATTAGATATTTTTGAGCAATACCAATGTTTAATACTTCGATATCCCCGTGATAATCTAAAGCATCGAACATCAGATTCCCCATTTTCCAATAACCAACTACACCTGTATAGTTTGCGTGGATTGCTTTTCCTAATACCAATCCATTATCAGGATGAATACCAGAAGGTAGATCTACGGAATAAACAGTACTCTTTGAAGTATTAACATAATCTAGTAAATCACTATGATATCCTTCTACATCTCCAGACAAACCAATTCCAAATAATCCGTCAATGATATACTCTGATTTCATAATACCCTGTTGATGCAATTCCAATTCTTCTTTGTTTGTAATACTAATCACTTTTCCGACAAGATCAAAATAATGCAAAAATGCATCTTTCGTTGTCGAAAGTTCGCCTATAACATAAACAATAGGTTTAAATCCAAGTTTTTTCAACTCAATTGCCATAACTAAAGAATCTCCACCATTATTACCGATTCCAGCAACAACGCTTATCGAAGACCCTTTTTGTGGATGTGCTCTTAATAAAAAATCTTTTGCAAGAGCTTCTCCAGCTATATTCATAAGTTCAATTTCTGTAATCTTTAACGCTTTCAATGTGTGTTCTTCAAATTCTTTCATCTCTTTTGAAGTTAGTACAAGCATATTATCACCTCTTTATAATAAATAATTTATTAAATATATTATCCCCAAATGTAATGGATAGAAAATATAGAAAAACCATTTCATTCGGAATTTTCCTTTTTTACCGTTGTAAAATAGAATAAATGCAAAAGCTACCATTGAGAACCATTGAATCCAGATATATTTTGCATAACTTGCTAAATCCAAATAGGATAATAACGGAACATCAATGAATAACAGATTAATTCCTAGCACAAATAATAATTGTGTTAATGGGTTTCTGTATAAACCAAACACCATAATAATTAGAACTCCATACCCTCCATAAGGGATGTGAAGTAGTTCTGCTGCAAACACCACCAAAATGGAGATCAAGCGGATCCAAATAGATTTATTCTTCAGTAGCAATAACGCTCCCAAACCAAATACCAGTGGCCAAATAACATTAAATCCGAGTATATAATTTTCTCCACTAATAAAATAGTAACCAATGATGAATGCTTCAATAATACTCGCATATACAAATAATCTTAAAAAGTAACTCTTGAGATTTTTTGTTTTAAAAAAGCCTTCCGCTATCATATATGCAAACAAAACAAAAGCAATTCGTCCAATGCTTCTAAATATATAGTATTCTAAAGAATCCGGTTCTAACATAATAACACCGATATGGTCGAATGTCATCGTAACCGCTGCAATTATTTTAAGTACATTACGATTCATTTCATCACCATTTCTATAATAAGATGTCGATTTCTACTGGACAATGATCGCTACCGTATACATCATTTCTAAGTTCTACATGTTCCACCAAATTTTTAATGCTATCTGACACAACAAAGTAATCAATTCTCCATCCTGTGTTTTTTTCTCTTGAGTTAAAACGATAAGACCACCAAGTATACTTGATTGTTTCAGGATTCAACATTCTATATGTGTCCACGAATCCAGAATCTAATAACTCCTGAAACTTCGATCTCTCTTCTATTGTAAAACCAGGATTTTTTGTGTTTGTTTTCGGGTTTTTCAAGTCAATTTCTTTATGAGCAACATTTAAATCCCCACACAATACAACTGGTTTTGAAAGGTTTAATCGATTTAAGTATTCTCTGAAGTTATTTTCAAACTCCATACGATAATCCAAACGCAATAATTCTTGTTTTGTGTTTGGAACATATACATTAACAAAATAAAAGCTATCAAATTCAAGAGTAATAATTCTACCCTCATCATTATATCCTTGTCCATCAATGCCCAATGTAACGTTTAAGGGTTCTTTTTTTGTATAAATTAAAGTTCCTGAATATCCTTTTTTATCTGCGCAATTCCAATATTCAAAATAATCTACCAATTCAAACTCTTTTTGTTCTTCTTGCATTTTGGTTTCTTGTATTGCAAATATATCTGCTTTCACTTCATTGAAGAAGTCAAGAAATCCTTTTTTAGTGGCTGCGCGTAAGCCATTTACATTCCAAGTAACAAATTTCATAACATACCTACCTTGTTTTTAATATATATAAATTATATCATATTTGAAAAGTGAATAAACTAATTTAATTTATTTTAGGATAACTATTTTACAAACTAACTAAAATTCCTTATAATAGATATACAAACATAAAGGAGAATACTATGAAAGATACGAAACACCATGAGTTTATGGTAAAAGCTGTGGATCGTGCGCGGGTTACCATGAACGAAGATATTGGTGGACCTTTTGGCGCTCTAATCATCGATAAAAACGGCGAAATATTAGCTGTCGCTTCGAATTCCGTTTTAAAGGATCACGACCCCACTGCACATGCTGAAATAAATGCAATTAGATCCGCTACGAAGAAGACTGGCAATCATGATTTAAGTGGCTGTACACTCTATACTACTTGTTATCCTTGTCCAATGTGTCTAGGGGCAATTATCTGGTCAAATATTAAAAAGGTATACTTTGGATGTAATGCTATGGACGCTGATGAAATCGGGTTTAGAGATGACTATATTTATGAATTCATTAAGAATAATAGTAGTGATAAGAACATTCTAGATTTAGAAGAACAGGAACGTGATGTTTGTCTTAAATTATTCAATGAATATCAAGAAAAAGACAAAGAATTGTATTAAATAAATAAAAGCACATTATAAAATGTGCTTTTTTTAATATCCTTATTTTTAGGGAATTTCAACTATTTTAAAGGTATAGAGTATAGTTCTTCATAAACAATTTTACCGTCAATCTTTTTTGATTCCATAATACAAATGTGATCTGCAAGAATGGTAAGAGGATTACAGTAAATGTTTCGAACCGTTTCAAATTCTTTGAAATATACTTTTCTTCCTAATGTAATATGTGGAGTCAGTTTCTCGTAACCGAAATTATACCCAGCTTTATTTAATTGGTCGACTATTCGATGATATAATTCCCTTAGGGTATCGGAGTAGTCCACTCCTAAATAAACAATCTTTTGATTATCGCTTTTACTGAAGCATTTAATTTTATTGGTAACATAATTAAATGTTTTAAAATCAATCTCTGATAAGGTATTCTTAATCACTTCTAACTGCTCTTTTGATGTCTCGCCAATATATTCAAGAGTCAAATGCAAGTTTTTGTAAGCTGTAAAATTACCTGATCTAGAAATTAACTTTATTTCTTGAAGGATATCATAGATGATATTTTTTTGTTCCTCTTCAAAAAGTAAAGCAATAAATAGTTTCATAATTCTCCTTATTTATTTCCTATCGTCATTGCCATAACAGCTTTAGCAGTATGCAAACGATTTTCTGCTTCTTGATACACGATTGAATGTGGTCCATCAATTACAGAGTCTTCTACTTCATTACCTCTGTCAGCTGGTAGAGCATGCATATATTTAACATTCTCGCTAGCAAGTGCCATCATTTCTTCTGTGCATTTCCAACCTTTATAAGATTCTAATAAGTCATCGACAACTTCATTAGATTGGTTATTCACCCAAGAACCCCAGTTCTTTGGAATGACAACATCTGCATCTTTAAATGCTTCTTCTATATTATGCGTTATTTTAAATGAACCATGATTCTCTTTAGCATGTTTTCTAGCTTGAGCAATTGCCCATTCTGGTAATTCATACCCTTTTGGGTACGCTAGTGTAACATCCATTCCGTATCTTGGGAATAGCAATATTTGTGTTAATGGCACGGATATTGGTTTTTTATGCGTTGTTGCATAAGCCCAAATAATCGAAATCTTGATATTTTTTGTTTCGCCAAACGCTTCTTGAATCGTCATCAAATCCGCTAATCCTTGCATTGGGTGATAGATATCACATTGTAAGTTCATAATCGGAACACTAGAATTCGCAGCCATTTCTCTTAGGAATTTGTTTCCAACTTCCCAAAAACAATTACGGCAAGCAATACCATGTCCATAACTAGATAGAATCATTGCGGTATCTTTAGCGCTTTCGCCGTGAGATATTTGCAT
>Ga0075122_10001909_pt1 | contig 14280 bp, 17 predicted proteins | sample AntAceMetag02UKB_FD_69790 | JGI IMG/M metagenome (GOLD analysis project Ga0075122, IMG submission 69790) | Saline lake microbial communities from Ace Lake, Antarctica - Antarctic Ace Lake Metagenome 02UKB | ecosystem: Environmental > Aquatic > Non-marine Saline and Alkaline > Saline | place... | reverse complement strand
AAGAAGAAATCCATAGTTGAAAAAGTCAAGATATGGAAAAGAGTAGCTTTAGATCTGGAAAAACCGACTAGAAGAAGGAGAATTGTCAATTTATACAATATTGACAAAAATGCTAGAGACAACGAGATAGTAATTGTCCCTGGTAAAATTCTCGGAACAGGGACTCTCAGTAGAAAAGTCACCGTTGCTGCATATAACATCTCAAAACAAGCAGAAGAAAAAATAAAAGGGAATGGTTCAAATATCATCTCAATAATTGAATTGCTTGAAAAAAATCCGAAAGGAAAGAATGTGAGGATATTAGGATGATTATAGACGCAACTAATCTCGTACTTGGTAGGATTGGAACAAGAGCTGCAAAAGCTGCTTTACTTGGAAGCAAAGTTAATATAATTAATTGTGAAAAAGCAACCATAAGCGGAGACCGAAAAAAAGTACTCAATGAATACATTCGCAAAAGAGATATGGGTGTTCCTGCTAAAGGTCCATTTATACCTAGAAGACCTGCTATGTTTGTGAAAAGAACAATAAGAGGTATGCTTCCCTACAAACAACCAAAAGGTAGAGAAGCTTTCGAAAGAATAAAATGTCACACTGGTAATCCTGAAAATATGGTTGGTGAAACAATAGAAAAAGCCAACATAAAAAAATTACCTTATATTAAATTTGTCACAGTAGGAGAAATATGTAAACTTATAGGCGGTAAACAGTGAAAAAAATAAGCAATACATCCGGAAAAAGAAAAAGAGCCGTTGCGAGAGCTTCTGTTCAATCAGGAAATGGTAAAGTAACTGTTAATAATAAACCCATTGAAAGCATCACACCAAAATTAGCAAGAATGAAGATGATGGAACCCCTTCTACTTATAGGAGGAGAAGCTTCTAAATACAACATCACTATAAGAGTTAATGGTGGTGGGATAATGAGTCAGGCAGATGCAATTAGATTAGCTATAAGCAGAGGTTTGGTTGACTTTACAAAAGACAAAAAATTAGAAAAAACTTTCCTTGAATACGACAGACAGTTGTTAGTTGCTGATATTAGAGTTAAAGAAACTTGCAAACCTAACGATTCAAAAGCTAGATCAAAAAGACAAAAGTCTTACAGGTGATTTCAAAATGATGGTCAATATAAGATGTTGGAGCTGTGGCAAACCAATCGGGCACATGTGGGAAGATTTTCAAGAACGTGTGAAGAATGGCGAAGACAGAAAGAAAATTATGGATGATCTTGGATTAGAAAGATACTGCTGCAGAGCGTCTATACTTGGTCATGTTGATTTAGTCGATACATCTGCTAAGTTTAAAAAATTCTAGATAAGATTTAAATATCTTATCACTATTATATTTTTATGAATGATTTAGTTCAGTTTTTAGAATCTTTTTCCTTACCAGAAAACATAGTGACAATTATTATTATATTAGCTGTTGTAGTCTACTTTTTCAGAGGAAGAATGTTCTCGATAAGAGAAAAAAGAAAAATGGAAGAGCTCGGACCCGCCTATAAACTAAATCGAATGTATGAGGACGAGAGAATAATTAAAGAAGGATTCGGGAGTATCAGCACCTATATCCTCCCATTTGGTTCAAGAAATGATATTGGGAAAATAATATTAACAGAAAAAAGTCTTATCATGAATGCTCTTTTTAGTAAGAAAAAAGTATCTCTCAAAGAAATAAAAAACATAACTAAAAGAACATTGATATCTCCCGAAATAATAATTGAATATGGGGATGTAAAAACTCATAAAATAAGTGTAGGGTTTTACTTTAACCAAAGAAAAACAGAAGAATTCTACGAAGAATTAAGGAAATTAGCCCCTTTAAAATCTATAACTTAATCAGACACAACCTGCCATCTGGTTACATTTCCGGAGTTTGTCAGGGAAAACCTTATTAAATAATACATTCTTCTAAGATATAATGATAGATTTCAAGAAAATAGAGCAAAAATGGCAGAAAATATGGGAAGAGAATGAGGCATTTAAAGTAGGGAAGTCTAAAAAACCCAAATTCTACTGTTTGGAGATGTTTCCATATCCATCTGGTTCAGGGTTACATATGGGTCATGCTTTCAATTACACAATTGGCGATGTGAAGGCTCGTTTCAAGAGAATGCATGGATTCAACGTTCTTTATCCCATGGGTTATGATTCGTTTGGTTTGCCTGCTGAAAACGCCGCAATAAAAGAAAAAACCCACCCAAAGAAATTTACGGAAGAATCAATTAAGAATTTCATCAAGCAGCAAAAAAGTCTCGGTCTAAGCTATGATTGGGATAGAATGCTGAGAACAAGTTCAGAAGAATATTACAGTTGGAACCAATTCATATTTCAGGAATTTTTCAAAAAAGGTCTTATATACAGGAAAAAATCTCCAGTCAATTGGTGTCCTAAATGTGATACAGTTCTTGCAAATGAACAAGTGCATGATGGCAAATGTTGGAGACATGATGAAACTGAGGTTGAAACAAAGGAATTAGAACAATGGTTCATAAAGACTACAGAATATGCGGATGAACTTCTCGATAATCTTGAAGCTTTAGATTGGCCTGAACGAATTAAAATTATGCAGAAGAATTGGATAGGAAGAAAAGAATGGATAGACATAAAATATGAAGTAGAAGGCAGCGACACAAAACTAACAGTATCCACGACAAGACCTGATACAAATTTTGGTGCTACATTCGTTGTTATCTCTCCCGAACACACATTTCTTACTGAAAAAAACATACCAAACTGGAAAGAAGTCAAGAAATACATCGAAAAAGCAAAGAAGAAGAGTGATGAAGAAAGAATAAAAGAAGGCGCAAAGAAGACAGGAGTATTCACAGGCCTATATTGTATAAACAATCTGACAAAGAAGAAGATGCCTATATGGGTCACTGATTTTGTTCTTATGAGCGTCGGAACAGGTGTTGTTGTTGGTGTACCCGGCCACGATATCAGGGATTTTCATTTTGCAAAAGAGTTCAATATTCCAATAATAAGAGTTGTTGTCGGAAAAGATGGCGATAAATCTAAAATAACCAAAAAGGAACAGGTTCAGGAAGAAGAAGGTGTTATGATTAACTCTAGTTTTCTCGATGGAATGAACATTCACGATGCTACAAAAAAGATTATGAATCATATTGAGAAAGAAGGGTGGGGAAAAAGAACAATAAGATACAGGCTTAGAGATTGGTTAGTTTCCCGACAGCGTTATTGGGGTACACCCATTCCTTTCATACACTGCGAAAAATGTGGAATTGTTCCTTCAAAAATCCCAGTCTTACTTCCAGAAGATGTAAAATTTGGAAAAGGTAATCCATTAGAAACAAGTAAATCTTTTGTAAACGTTAAATGTCCAAAGTGTAAAGCTGAAGCAAAAAGAGAAACTGATACGATGGATACATTCTTTGACAGTAGCTGGTATTTCTTAAGATATTGCGATCCTAAAAACAAAAAAGAGCCTTTCTCAAAAGAATCAGTAAAATATTGGATGCCAGTCGACCAATATATTGGCGGCGCAGAACATGCGTGCATGCACCTCATTTACGCTAGATTTTTCATAAAGGCATTAAGAGATTTAGGGTTTTTAAATTTTGACGAACCTTTCCTAAAATTATTCAACCAGGGGATGCTTCACGGACATGATGGTCATGTTATGTCTAAAAGCAGAGGTAATGTTGTTCTTCCAGAAGAAATCTCAAAAAAATATGGGATTGATACAGCTCGTTTTTTTCTTACATCTTTAGCTTCCCCTGATAAAGATTTAGAATGGAGTGATACAGGAGTTGAAGGTAGCTCAAAATTTATGAGACGCATAATAGATTTTTTCGATAATGTAAAAATAAATTCCTCTTCTTCAGAAATAGAAAGCAAGCTCAACAAAGCTATAAAAGGGGTAACAGAAGATATTGAGAATTTCAAATACAATCTCGCTATAATAAAAATCAGAAGTATTTTTGATTCATTTGAAGAGGAAACCAGTAAAGATACTTTAGAAAAATTTCTAAAATTGTTGCATCCATTCTGCCCACATATAACAGAAGAACTATGGGAGAAACTTGGAAACGAAACTTTACTTTCTTTAGAAAACTGGCCAGAATATGATGAAAGCAAAATTGATGAAGAAGCAGAAATAATTGAGGAAACAGTGGAAAACATAAAGAAAGATATCCTAAAGGTAAAGGAACTTGCCAACATAAAACATCCAAAATCTATAAAATTGATAGTGTCATCGAAATGGAAATTTACGTTTTATAATATGATAAAAAAACTTTTTGAAGAAACAAGAAATCCTAAAGAAATAATTGCAAAAATCATGGCAACAGATTTAAAAAAACAAAGCAAAGATATAATGAAACTCATTCCTCTTGTATGTAAAGACCCAAGTAGACTTCCTATGATGGTGTTAGATCAGGAAAAAGAAGTTCAAGCATATGGAAAAGCTACAGAATTATTTGCAAAAGAATTCAACTGTGAAGTTACTGTTGAGAGAGCAGAAGACAGTGAAGAACAGAAAGCAAATGCTGGCAGTCCTTTAAAACCTGCTATTGTTCTTAAGTAAATAAAATTCTATTATGGGCTAACGCCTAATTTTTTTAGGCGTTCTTTCTGCGCATCGTTAAGATAATCCCATAATGTCCTTAATTCATTGTCGATATCCATTTTAGGCCATAAAATAAGCATATAATCTATCGTTCATTAGATGGAAAAATTCCCTTTGTTCTACGAAAATGTTGAAATGTCTTTCATCTACACCCTGTGGTGCTCTTTTTATTGCCTCGTTTAGTGTATGCACGATTCCTTTTTTCATGGGGGCATCACCTCAAATAGTATTCTCATGTTTTCGCTTTATATACCTCACGCGCGTCCATGTCCAGTGTCCAGTGGGGCATTTTAAGAAAATCCCAGGCAAAACACACTGGGAATCTCACTTTGTTCGATTCGAAGAATCCTAGTTTCTTGTAAACTTCTTGCCCGCGAAGCTGTGGGAAGAAGTTTGTTTAGTGGGAAAAAGCCAAAAATATATAAGCAAAAAAGAATACGAAATCAATATGGACGCATACGAACTATCATCTGAAACTGAAAAAATGCATGGAATAGGACTTAGGTCCATGTTAAAAAAAACTGGAAAAGACAATGACTTCGAAGTGGAAGCGAAAAACATTGAAAATAACAAAGTTATATTTGAGGTTAAAAAAGGAACAAACATATCCTCACTAATCGAACTTCTCATGATGTTCAAACCAGATTGTAAGATAATAAAGATAAAATGAATAAAAAATACTTAATAATATCACTCTTTATCCTAATTGTCATTCTAATAATAAGCAATTTTACAACCATTAAAAATCTTGATTATGTAAAAAATGAAAATATTATCTTAGAAGAAAAATTAAATGTAACTGAAAAAGAAAACGAAGAAAGAAGACTTATTATTGATGAACTAACAGAAGAAAATATTGACATAAGCAAATCTAAAGTAGAAGTCGAAGAATCATACGAAGAACTTGAATCCACATACGGTGAATTAAATGATAAATTTAAAACTTTAAAGCAGGAAACAAAATCAACTATATCTGAGATCGCTGCTTTTCAGAAAGAAATAAAAGAATCAATGGACTGGTTTAGATATAATTCAGTTTTTGATGACGACGCATATTTAGTCAAGAATTACATAAAAGATCAATGTTATAAGGTTGAAGGCGATACTTGTAGAATAAAATTAAGCTGTTTTTATTTAGTTAATTCAGAAAAACTTGATTATCATTATAAATATGATATACAAACTTCAGAAGAGGTTGATCAATTACAGCCATTAACACAATTTATAGAAAATGAAGGTGGTGACTGTGAGGATTACTCTTTGTTTTTCAAAGCTGAATATAATTATTTGATAGATGAATGTCTCGACGATAATGGAAAAGATATAGAATTGGAAGCATGGGAAAGTGGCGGTACAAATAATTATTGGATGCATTTTGGAAAAACATGGTATATGGAAAATGTTAAAGGAAAAATAATAGATAAAAATTTTATTTATCCTGTTGTAGTTTGTGGTAATATGTACGATCCCAACACCGACAAAGTTAATGGTCATTGTGCTTTAGGATTTACAGAAACCCCTATTGAAAATCCAGAAGATCTCAAAGAACTGACAAATGTCCCATTAATTGAACCGCAGAATGGAATGTGGATGGGTTATGTTGACCTTTCTAATGGAAATCCTATGTATCAATTAGTAACTGATAATGATATGTTTTTATATAGGGAAGGGGAATGGAAAAGCTATGGGAGTTTTTTCGATGAATTGGAAGCACATAGAATGGGGTTAGTTGAGTTAAGGTGAAAAAATGAAAATACTTTTATCTTATATGAAACCAAAAAACAAGTTGCAGTTAGGCTATTTTGAAAAAGTTAAAAATGTATTAAAAAAGTATGGGGTTCAATTCAAGATAAAAAACAGAGAAACATTAAAAGACTCTGGGTGTAAAGGATTTGACATTATAATAAGTCTTGGAGGAGACGGCACTTTTCTGAGAACATCTCACCATGTAAAAGATAATACACCTATGTTTGGAGTTAATTTGGACACCCTTTACAAAGAAGGATTTTTATTGCAATCTAATGTAAAGAACTTTGAAAAGGATTTGAAAAAAATCCTAAATAAAAAATATAGACTTGTGAAAGTGAACAGATTGCAGGCAAAATTAAACGGAAAAATTCTTCCCCATTTAGCTCTTAACGAATTTTATATAGGTTTCAAAAACGCTTATTTCACAGCTAGGTATGAATTTACGATTAATGGAAAAACAGAATTCCAGAAAAGTTCTGGTCTTCTTATTGGAAGTGGTGCAGGAAGCAACGGCTGGATAAAAAGCGCAGGAGGAAAAGTACTTCCTTTAAATTCTAATAAATTCCAAATGGTTGTTCGCGAACCGTATTGTTCTAGGGCTACACAATGCACAATAAGAAAGAAAATATTCAATAAAGATGACAAGCTTAAGATAAAATCTGAGATGAAAGGTGGAATTATAGTCGCCGATTCTTTAAAGCCTGAATACGCTTTCAATAAAGGGCATGTTGTTGAGATTTCTGTTAGTAAAAAACCTATTAGTTATGTTAAGTTCTCTTAATTTCACCTTTCTCTGCATCAACTTCAACTATGTCTCCATCCTTAAGCAATTTAGTTGCATTTTTCGTACCGATTACACACGGAATATTCAATTCTCTAGACAATATGGCTGCGTGACATGTAAGTCCACCTTCATCTGTAACAATAGCCTTACATTTTTTCATAACCTGTGTCATAGCTGGGGTTGTATTTACTGAAACTAAAATCTCTTCTCCATTATATTTGCTTAATTCATTGGCTGTGTTAATAATGCAAACTTTTCCCCTTGCTTTTCCTTTGCAGGCAACTTGTCCTTTTAATTTATCATCAATTTTCCTAAGAGTTTTTGCCCATTTTATTAAATCAGGATTAGTTGAAACACTTCTTTTCCCGTCTATAAAATATATTAAACACGCTCTTTTTCGCTTAATTAACTCAGATTTTCTAACTTTTTCTTTTAATTCATTAACTCTAAAAAAAGTTATGTCTTCACTTGTGTATCCGCTTTTATAGGAAATCTTCTTGCATAACTCTGGTAGAAGTTTGTTTTGAAAATCTGTTCTACTTTTCTTCCTGAACTTCATAAATTTGTTTACATACTTACCTGAATCAAGAAACATCCAAGGTATGACTGTTAGTAAAGAGAAAATTTCTTTCTGCCTGTCAAAAAACCAATCTACATCTAAAAAATTCTTCTCTTCAAGAAGTTTAGTCTCGAATTTGTCATATAATTCTGCTTTTGCTAAGGTATAATCTACTTTTTTCTTATTCAAATTAGAGAAAAACTTTATTCCTTCGTCTAATTCTTTTTTCGATTGGAAAAATTGATAACTTTCACCGTCGAATAAACACATTTGTTTTGTAAAGCCCCATCCTACTAACTTTTTGAGTATAGGTCCATAAGCTTCCTGAAATATTGAAACGTAAAGTAAAGAGTTTCTTCTTTCAATATATGGAACCCAATCAATATGCTTCAATTTTCCTCACCTTATTTCCGTTTATTCTCACAATATCTCCGTCAGAAAAAAACTTCGTAGCAATATTTGTGTCTATGATGCAACATTTCTTCATTTCTCTTGCAACAATAGCTGCATGACATAACTGACCACCAGCATCCGTAACTATAGCGGAAGCTTTTTTCATTAAAGGCAAAAAATCTGGCCTTGTCATTTGAGTTATCAATATATTTCCTTTGTCAAATTTATCAACAACCGAAGGATCTAATACAATTCTTGCCTTTCCTTTTATTTTTCCAGGATATGCAATGTTTCCTCTCAGAAATCTAAGTTTTGAATAAAGATTTTTTTCAAATTTGTCAACTTCTCCTCCCGTTCTGATTATTTTTTTATTTATATCTTGAATCATAAGTGATTTTTTTCTTTTTTCAAGTTCATTTGGAAGTTCATTCTTTTCAAGAAAAATTTCTAATTCATCCATACTGCAATATTTAATTAAATCATTTCGTTTTGAAAACTTTATGATAAATTCTTCAAAATCATACCACAACATTTCTGTTTTCTTCCTTGAATCTTCACAAAGTTCTAAATATCTTTTTTTATCATCCAGCTTTTCAAGACACTGCTTCAAAAAAACATAACTCGGAACGAATTCGTACAAAAGGCCTATTAATTCCCTTAGATCTTCTGATTCACACTTCTCTTTTTTAACAAGTCTCTGAATTTTTTCAGCAGTCTTTAAAGACTCGTCATACATAGCAGATGGAAGTAGAGAATCCTCTCTAATTAAGTCTGCAAGTCCCTGTCTGAACTTCTCCAATCCTTCTTCAGTATAATAAAAAGAACTGAAACCATTCTTAACTGTAAATAAGACTGGTTCAGGTCCTTCTTTAAACAAATCTTTAAAAACACGTCCATGTATATCGGCAAGTATTGAAAAAGTTAAAAAACTCCACTTCCCGCCGAAGATTTTCATCCATTTCATTTGATTTTGTTGTCGGTCTTGAATCTTCTTAAGTTCATAGCGAAGTCATAGTGCTTTGCATTAGATACATTTTCTAGCGAGATGTTAGTTGCATTTTTCTTATAGACAGACACATCATTATCAGACGAATTGGACATTATATAGAATCCGTCGCCGTATCCGAATTTTGCATCCATATAATTTTGTACGTTTATATCTTTCCCATTGAGTAAAAGCCATGTAAGTACAACTCCTGGATTATGCGTTTGGTTTGCAACAAGATATGATTTATCTTTTAATGGATCATCATCTTCAATCCTTTGTACGATATCCATAAGGATCATACCAGTTTTACTTGGGTCTTTATACATACTCTTCATCGCACTGAAATAGAGATTTTTCATAGTCTCCCTCAAACCTTCTTGAGCTTCATACCTTTTTGCATTCTCAAGCATGCTTTGTGCTACGTTATACGCAAGCATAGTAAGTTCCTGACCATGTTTGTCAAGAAGAAGTGATATCCTTTTCTCCTTATCTTTCATATTCCTTACTTCCTTGCTCTGCTTTACAGTATTGAGGACTTCATCAAGGAGCACGATAGAATTACTAGCATCCATACCTACGAGCTCTGACAAACCTGTTTCCCTTGTCCTGATTGTATTCGAATGGGGTATCGAGACTAAATCACTCCTCCCGAAAACTTTTGAAAACTCTTTCCCATTTGCCATAGCGAGTATTATACTTTCTTCAGAAAGATAGTCCTGCTTTGCTCCATCAACAACGGCAACCATGTAATGCCCCGTCATACCTTCGATTAATTTTTCCATTTTCTTACCTCGTTAAATTACTTTAGAAAGCTATACTCAATTCCCCAAGACAATGGTAACACCCAACTCATATAAATTCTATTGTCCCCTTAGGGGGTCGTAATAGAAAAGTTTAAATAAAATAGAGGATAACTTCAATAATATGAACGCAAAATTACTCCAAGAAATAGGCTTATCAGAAGGAGAAACTAAAGTATATCTTACATTATTGAAATTAGGCCCTTCAAAAACAGGTATAATTGCAAAAGAGTCAGAGGTAAGCAGTTCAAAAGTTTACAAAATATTAGACAGATTAGAAAAAAAAGGTTTAGCTGGGCATGGAATAATAGGCAAGATAAAACATTACAAAGCAATGGAACCTAAAACATTGTTGAAATATATTGAAGATAAGAAAAAAGAACTAAATAAAAAAGAAAAAGAAATAGAAACTATTATTCCAGAACTTGAACTTCAACAAGAATTAGGAAAGAAAAAAACTTCTGCAACTATGTATGAAGGTATCCAATCAATAAAGAATTTTTTCAACAGCATTCTAGATAATCTTAAACCAGGAGAAGAATATTATGTTATTGGTGCAACATATGGAAAAGGACACGAAAGTATAAAACCTTTCTTTCAAAACTTCCATACAAGAAGAGCGAAGAAAAAAATAAAAGTCAATATGCTCGCAAATGCTGAAGAAAGAGGAAAATTAATGCCCGCTACATTCAAAAATGCTGATGTTAGATACCTCCCCAAATATTTAATGTCAAACATGGACGTAACTTTTTACAAAAATAAAACTTTAATATTTTTCTTAACTGAAAACGTTAAAGGATTTTTAATAGAAGACCCTGAAGTTACTGAAAGCTTCAAGAAATATTTCAATACTTTCTGGAAAATAGGAGAAAAGTGAGGACATCTCAAAATCGACAACCCATAAGGCAATAGCTTACCTCACCTTTTCCTCAACCCCGCAACCCTATAAACACCGTTATCAAAGGTTAGTGCTGCTTCGTTCCCGATCTGACACATTTCCCAAAGACGACGGTCATATAGGACAGAGCGTCAACGTCCAAGGCGAGACTATCAACCATATGAAAAGCCTCAAAAGAGCGTTCAATTCCACCGTATAGCCCGGTTGTGGTAACAGGCAGGGGCTAACTACCCAATCTAGTCCTCAGGAGTTGGGGTATTTAAACCCCTTTTAAAATGTTTCGGAGAAAACTATATAAACTACCCAATCTACTCCTCTAATTGGGGGGAAACATGGATTCGAGCATAATATTTCTTGGAACAGGAGGCGACACATATGTCGTGGGAAAACAGGCAAAAGCTTCTGGAGGAATAATTGTAAATGCTGAAGGCATGCAATTCCACATAGATCCTGGACCAGGGGCATTAGTTAAATTAAAAGAATATGACATAAATCCAAGAAACACTATCTCTTTGTTAATTTCAAGCAATGAAAACCATCTCTGCAATGATGCAAATTGTGTAATAGATGCTATGACTCATAACGGACTAGATAAACGTGGAGTTTTAGTTGTAAATGAATCTGCTAATGGCTTCATAACTGAACATTATAAAACATGTCCTGAAAAAAGTATAACCGTTTCACCTGATAAAAAAGTCGGCATAAATGAAGTTGAGATTCGCACACTTCCTTGTTTTGGAAATAGCAATATTGGATTTAAAATGTTTACTTCGAAATTTGTATTTACATATTCTTCAAACACTGCATATAATGAAGAACTAATAGAACATTACAAAGGTTCAAACATATTAGTTTTGAATGTGTTAAATCCTGGAAATAATAAAACAGAAGGCAATTTGAATATTGATGATGCTATTAAAATCGCTTCAAAAGTTAAACCCCAGATGCTAATTTTAACTGGCTTTGGTGTAAAATTCTTGAAAACAGACACTCTAACCGAAACAAGAAGAATACAAAAAGAAACTAATGTCCAAACATTAGCTGCAAAAGATGGTATGGTCATTAATCCAACTTCTTATAACGCAACTATGAAGCAGAAAATGTTAAGGAATTTTTAAAGTATAACTAAATTCTCTCTTTTTATTATATTACTCGCTCCATTACCAATTTCAGAGCTTTTCTTGCCTATCATATTATGCAAAGCTTCAGAGCTGTAGTCAACAATCGCTTTCGCAAATAAATCTATATCGCAGTAGATATTCACGACAGATTCACAGTCAAAATTTCCTTCCAATTTAACAATTCCTGCAGGAAGTAAATTTTTACCCTTCTTCAAAGCTTCGGCAGCTCCAGAATCTATATAGATAGCTCCAAAACTTTTTGCTTCTTTAATCCACTGTTTTTTCTGATTCAATGTTTTATGTGGTTTAAACAAAGTTCCGACAATTTTATTCCCAGAAATTTTCTTCAACACTTCTTTTTCTCTTCCATCGCAAACAACAACTGAAACACCTGATGCAGCAGCAATTTTAATTGCATTTACTTTACTTTCCATTCCACCGATCGAAAACGTACTTCCATTTTTTCCGCACATCTTTTCAATATCTTCATTTACTTCTTCGACAATATCGATTTTTGAAGCATCTTTGAATTTCTTAGGATCTTTATCATAAAAACCGTCTATGTCGGATAACAATATCAATTTCTCTGCACCTAATTTAGATGCAACTAAAGCTGATAGTTTATCATTATCTCCAAAACTCTCACCAATTTCATTAACAGAAATTGGATCATTCTCATTTAATATAGGTACAACATCCATACTCAATAATTTCTCGAGGGCATTTTTCAAATTCAGATAACGAGTTCTATTTGAAAAATCATCATATGTAATCAATATTTGCGCCACTTTTATATCATATTTTGAGAAGGCATCATGCCATGTTTTCATTACTAGTCCCTGGCCTATGGCAGCGAGAGCTTGTCTTGTTTCAATATCCCTTGCTTTTTTATCACGTCCCGTCTCAGTTGAACCTGCACCAATAGCTCCAGAAGAAACAATAACTACTTGGTCTTTTAATTTTGATATTTGCTTCGCTACATCACTAATATAATCTTCATCTACTTTCCCTTTATCATCAGTTAAAGTATTTGTTCCTATTTTTACTATTATTCTTCCCATTTTTTATCGAGTTTTTTATGAGTGTAACCTTTTTTTGAATATTCTTCTACAGTACCATCTCCTTCAAGAATATATTTGTAAATAATCAATCCTTCTAACCCAACTGGTCCACGGGCATGAACTTTTCCAGTGCTTATTCCAGTTTCAGCTCCTTTTCCATATCTGAAACCATCTGAAAATCTTGTTGAGCAGTTCCACATTATAGACGAAGAATCCACATTCTTTTCAAATTTCTTTGCTATTTCTTTATTCTCTGTCATAATCATATCAGAATGCTTACTTCCATGTTTATTAATAAAATCAATAGCTTCATCGACATCATTAACAATTTTTATTGATATGATAAAATCATTATATTCCGTATCCCAGTCTTCGTCAGATGCTTTCTTCATGTCAAAAATTTTTCTAACTGTTTCATCTCCTCTCATTTCAACATTATTTTTCTGAAACATAAATCCAATTAAGGGAATGAATTCGGAAGCAATGTCTTTATGTACAAGCAAAGTTTCAATTGCATTGCAAGCAGCTGCATACTGCGTTTTTGCATCGTAAACAACTTTCAAAGCCTTCTCCACATCAGCATCTTTGTCGACATAAGCATGGCACAACCCATCTGAATGGCCCAAAACAGGAATTTTTGTGTTTTCCATTATGTATTTAACAAATTTATTCGAACCGCGAGGAATCATTAAATCAATGTATTCGTTTAATTTTAATATCTCGCCAACTTCTTCTCTTGTTTCAAGAAGTGTTGTTGCATTCTCAACAATTTTATCTGTAACTGAAGTTATTATTGAATGTAAAATTTTGTTACTGTTCAAAGCTTCCTTTCCGCCTTTCAAAAAAGATGCATTTCCTGATTTAAAACATAAAGCGAAGATTTGCACCAAAGCATCGGGTCTCGACTCGAAAATCGCTCCGACAACTCCTAAAGGAACACTAACTTTGTATAATATGAATTTCTTATCCAATTCAACCGTTTCCTGTGTTTTTCCGACAGGGTCTTCAATTTTTGTAAGATCTTTCAATCCCTGAATCATTTCTTTTATTTTGTTGTCGTCAAGTTTTAATCTTTTAACTAATGACTCATCTAATTCTTTAGCATTTTCAATATCTTTCTCATTTTCTGCAAAGATTTCTTTTTTTCTTTTTTCTATTTCTTTAGCAATATCTAATAAAACTTTATTTTTAACATCTTCAGAGAGAACAGCTAATTTCAAAGAAGCTTCTTTCGCTAATTTTGCTTCTTCAATCATTTTTTCCCAACTCCTTACTTCTTTTAACAGCCGCTTTAATCGTTTTCTTTATTATTGCATCTGATTTTTTCAATACTTC
>Ga0075122_10001908_pt1 | contig 14294 bp, 18 predicted proteins | sample AntAceMetag02UKB_FD_69790 | JGI IMG/M metagenome (GOLD analysis project Ga0075122, IMG submission 69790) | Saline lake microbial communities from Ace Lake, Antarctica - Antarctic Ace Lake Metagenome 02UKB | ecosystem: Environmental > Aquatic > Non-marine Saline and Alkaline > Saline | place... | reverse complement strand
CTTTCTCTGATGCGTTTTTCATTTTGATTTTTACATCAGTTATTAATGGGTAACCAATCCCTGCAGGATTAATCATAACTCGCTGAGCAACAAGTCCACTCTTAGACATTTTCTTAATACGATTATGAATTGCATCAACTGAAAGCCCAATTTTTCTGGACATATTTGTAAGAGTTTCGCGTGCGTTTTCTTGCAATAGGTTCAATATCTTTTTGTCTTTAGCATCTAACTTATATTTGTCTGTTTTAATCATACAAGAGTATTTCTTGTTTTTTTATAAATTTATCGGAAATTTTACGCTTTTTTATCCATACTGCTATAAGGAGTCATTACAACTACTAAGTAATACACGATAAATGGTGAATAAGGAGAAAATAAAATGGAAAACGAAAAAATAGAAGAACTAAAAACGTCAACTAAAGGAATCGATAGAATGCTATCAATGGCTAGAGATAAAGATAAGGTTTATCTTTGTAGCGAGATGTATCCTTGGTGGGATAAAGAAAACGGTCCGTTCTTACTTGATGAAGTATTACTTAATGGACTTAAGAGCGTACAGCACATACGTGAAGAAATCAAAAAAGGTTCTTTATATGAGGGTGGAGTTCTTACTCGAAAATTAGATGGTAATGAAATTAAATTAATTCTATATTTCACTGCAGAAGAATTTGAATACAAATGTGACTGGGTACATTCAGAAAATAATTGTGTTGATTGTGAATATAGAAAAAATGATTGTCCTGTTTGGGAATATAAACGATTACTTGATGCAGATAAGATTGAAGATAAATGATAAATCAATCGGTAAAAAATAAGGGAATACTCTTACTTCGTTTACTAACTGAACATAATCATGGAACCATTATCTTGGAAGATAATACTGAAATTCCCGTTAGTCGAAATGATGTTCAAAAATACATAAAATCAATCGATTCAGGAGATATTGAATTTGATAGTATCATTCTCAAAGATAATTGCTCAGGATACTACAAAAACATAGAACGCTCAAATAAACACCAAACAGCAGGTAGAATTAATTTATGGAAAAATGGGCAAGCTAAAATCTTTTGTGATCTAGCTAGTGAAGAAAATATTTGTCTAAATTGTAATAGGTATGAACGATGTACGCCGAAAAGATTTCGCGAATATGAAAAAAAACTCGTCGAAGCAGAAGATAGCATATTAACCGGTGTACCTAAGCAAGTTAATGTAACCGAAATTGGCATGAGGATTCAATGACCGAATTAAGTTCATACTTTAGAAAAAATCCCAGAGAACTTCCTAAATATATTGATCAAGTTGAAAAAGAATTACAACGTGAAATTTCAGGAGCTGATTCAAAAAAGAATTGTGCTCAGAGCTTATTAGATAAAATTACTAACACAAAGAAAGAAGTGGAAAAATGAAAAATATATTTGAACAACCAACAGAAGGCGGATATGCTTACCTGAATAAAGCAAATGAGCTTAGAGCCGAGTATAATCTGGAAGCAAAGCTAGATGAAAATCTACCCATACCTGAAAATACTATCAGCCAGATGATTAAATTAATACGAAAAGGGTTTTCTGAACTTAATAATGAACGGGGGAATCCTTATGAAAATATAATGGTCGAGTTATCTGGTGGAGTTGATTCGTCTGTTGCGCTTGTGCTCGCATGTGAGGCTGTTGGACCTGAAAAAACTATCGTAGTTCATTATAAACAACATGAAAGTGAATTAGAAACAGAAAGCCAAGATAGAAAAAATACTGAATATTTAATTAAAACATATAATATTCCAGAAAAAAATATTATTCGTGCAGACATTACTCCAGTTCTTAAACAATATGAAAAATTATTAATCGACACAACTAAAGGACTTTCAGAAGGACAGCAAATTCCTTCTTGTGATGCTGCAGTGTGGGTCAGAACTGCTTACGCACATATGATTGAAAATAATCGTAATGCAATGAGCATAGATTCTGGATGTTTAACTGAAGATTTGTATGGTGCATTTACAACTGGAAATCATCGTGGTCACTTTGGATTAACTGAAAAATTATTAAAAAGTGAAGTACGCGAACTTGCTAAACAATTAGGTCTACCTAAACAAATTTGGAATCGACCAAAAGTATCTGGTGAAGTTGGATCTACGTTTAAATCAACCTGGGGTGTTGATGAAAAACATTTGGATGTTATTGCGATTGGATATTTATATGCAGAAGAGGGTAGCATAGAAAGTTTAACGAACTACTTATCCGAGAATCTCGGTCATGGCAAAGCTATAATTAAAAAAATTGTTAACAAAATAATTGAACAACCTGCTACCCGATTCAACACAGGTGAACCAACATTAAAATTACAATCCTTTTACGAAGATGATTTAGACAAGCCATTAGATTTGGACCATTGCCCATTATCCTATAGATATGATTTCCAAAATAGTCAAGAAAAATGGGTACGTGAATTAGAAAAAACACGTAAGGAAGCTACAAAAAGGTGGTATAAATGGTCAGAATAGCTGTTTGTCAAATGGAAATATTACCTAATGATGCTAATGCGAATTTTGAGAAAATAATTGAATTTACTAACAAAGCTAAACAAAAAAATGCAGACATCATTGTATTTCCCGAAAAATGTGATGGCATAATAAATGAAAGCATATACAAAGAATCCGTAAATGATTTCATTTCAAAGTTCAGAAATTTATGTAGTGAATACAAAATTCATGGTGTTCTTGGAAGTTTACTTGTGAAAAAAAATAACCAATATTTTAATCGAACACATTTTGTTAATGATATGGGTCAAATAATTGGTAAATACGATAAACAGAAGATAATTCCCGATGTTGAAACAGACTACACAACACCTGGAGAAGAAAATGTTATTGTTAATACAAAATTTGGAAAAATAGGATTAGCAATTTGCTTAGATATTACAAATCCTGAAATATTTACACAATATAAAAAGATGGGTGCAGACATAGTAATTTGCCCAATGATGTGGGAATTAAATGTTAGTTGGGACGCTAAATTAAAGGATCAGGGTATTGATTTACTCTCTGCAGCATATGGCGTTGTTAGGAAAATATCTGAAGCTCGTGCAATTGAAAATCATTTATTTATTGTCATATGTAATGCTGCAGGTAAATTTTTGCACAAAGATTTTTGGTTCACATTATACGGTCACAGCAGTGTATGTGAGCCAATGTATGGGTGCATGACTTCATTAGATCATGATAGAGAAAGTATGTTAATTGCTGATATAGATAAAAATAAGATAAAAATTGCTCATAATTATTTTTCGCTTTAATCGATCCAGTCTTTTTCTTTAATAACCTTAGGTAGGTATGTCTCACCCATAAACTCAATAGATTTACTAACAAGCGCATCAGATTCAACCTTATAGCCAAATTCTTTCATATCTTTTAGTTCTTGTTGCCATTCCTTGCTCTGGAACCAATCATATTTTGATATTTCTTTAAGTCGTTTTAAGTCATGACCTTCTAGCTTAATCCAGTTTGACTTTGCTATCTTAAATCTCTTAACATCTCGTGTTTTTAGACCGATGAATTTTGCATCTGGGCAAGCTGCTTTCTCTGAAAAGAAAGCCAAGTTAATTGAGCCTTGTTTGTAAACTGAATAAATATAATATCCGTATGCATCATTATCTGCAAAAACATAAACGGGAATGTTAAGTTCTTTTGAAATTCTTGCAACCAATCTTCGATCTGAACGAGATGCCTGACCTTTTCCCGTCATTAACAAGCAATTGTGTTTTTTCCAAAACTTTGCTTGGTTCAAAAGATTCCATACAGCAAACTTCTCTACAACTAAAATAAAATCCGCAGTGCACTCTTTGAACTTTACAACATGTGGTTCTGTATTTGGTGGGATTGCTGCACCTGCGCTTCCCATTCTTGAGCAATCAATTATATCGTCGGTCTTTAAATCTTCATATTTAATTGGACCCGAAATAACTCCACTAGGTGTTGCTTCAAGACCAAGTCTTTCTCTAAGAACATTAATTGTTACTTCAACATCTTCAATAACTGGATCAGATTCTGTTGCTTGGTCATCAAATGTGTTTTCTTTTGTTCCCTCAATAGAGTGCTTTAAAATATAATACAACTGTCTTGTTGAAATTGCTGGCTTGTCTTGCTCAAGAAGTTCTTTAATCTGCTTTGCAACCAAAGCAGTCTGCATGAATTTTTTAGCCTGACCAACATTAAAAAAAGTTCGAGTTTGTTTCTTTTCTCCGAGTTTAATCATTCTGTCAGTTTTATCAAAATAAGCGTTAGCGAGAGTTCTGAGCGGAATCGCCATATTTGGGTCTTTTGACGCCTCAATATCTTTCTTAAAATCAATTCCAATTTCCTTTAGTCGTTTAATTATTTCTTGTTTTGATATTTGATTACTTGCCATCTTGTCCTCCTAATAAAGCACCAAGTTCTTTTCTTGAAAACTTATATTCTTTTGGTGCCACACTATTTAGTAAATATATTTCGGCCTTTGATACAATTCTACTTGCTAAAGTAGGAATTGCTGAAACGCAAGAATATATTTCTTCCAAGTGATTCTTACTTCCAAATTTACTGTCAAAAACTTTTTGAGTATGTTTTTTCCCCAGATGGTTTATATACAAAAAAGATGCAAGTCCTGCTAAGCTAACTCCTAGCATGAGTGTGTCTTCATTTAATTCAATCATTTTTCTTCCTCCATTAGTTCCTCTTCTTCTTCACGTTCGTCTTCAAGTTTCTTTTCTGCTTTTTCTTCAGTAGCACCTTGCTTTTCTTGCTTTTCAATCTTTTCTTCAACGTCTTCTAATTCTTCAACATCTGCGCCAGTTGAATACATTGATTCTGCAATCGTAAGAAGTTTCTTTAGAACAATTGCAGTTTCTTTATCAAATTTCTCTTTTGAAATTTTATATGCATCATCTGAATTTAATGAAACAACTGCTTGTGCTACTTCTTTTGAATATGCTTTAAATATTTCTCGTTTCTTAGCTTCAATTTCTGCTCGTCTTTTTCGACCAACATATCTTTGCAAGCTTCTAGCACATTCCTGAAGCGCTAGTTTAGCTTCTTTTAATATTTCAGGGTATGCTGAAACTGCTTCTTTTGATTCAGATGTAAATGGAACCCAAACAGAAGCCATGTGAATAACAATAATTGCTGGGCCCGTTGGTAATGAACCTGAACTTTGTGATAAACCATATGGTTTCCAATTCATTTTCTTTGTGGCGCCAGTTAATGTACAAGCACCTTCTTGATAAAGCAATGGAACTTTATTTGCAAATCTAATTAATTTAACTGCTCCTTCTTTATCTAATTCACCGCCATAACCAATTCCAACTTCAATTTGGAAGGGATTACCTCGGTAAACTGTTGCAGGTCTTGTAATGGTATGAACAAACTCTAAATCAAATTCACTTTCCAAAGATTTCTTAAGTAAATCTCCACCAATTGGAGAAAGACAATCTAAACTTGGTCGCGAAACTTTTGCATTTTGCATTCCAAGTAAAATTTTTTCAGTTTGCTCAGGTGTAATTAATTTTGGAGAAAATTGCGGATTAATATCACCAATTTTCTGATTTTCAGATAAAGTTTTATTTTCATCTTCAATTGCATTATTTGCAATCTTAATCATCTGATCTGCAGAACCACCACCCACTTTATCAAATTCTTTTGTTAAAAATGATTTAACGGTCCTTGCAGCAGTTATTTTAAGCATTCTTTTGAGAACACCTAATTCAATTCCACGAGGGTGTGGTTTAATTAATATGGATTTAACTGGAAGTTTATCTGTAACTCTTGGAAATTCTAATTTCTCTCCGCCTGGCGAAATATATGTAATCTTCGCATGAGGATTAACAATCGCAGTTTGTTTAATATACTCTAAAACAGATTGCTTATGTTCAACATATTTTGCTTCCATTTCAACAGCAATTCTAATTCCGCAATCTTTTTCGCCCCAATCGAATTCTTCGTCTGAAACAATTTCTGGCTCATTTTTCTTAACATCAATATGCATTACATACATATGTGCTTGAGATTCACTTTTTGTTTTTGCAATTAAAACCGCCGGTTTACCTGTAGTTAGCTGACCATAAAGAATAACTGAAGAAATTCCAATACCTTGCTGTCCTCTTCCCTGTTTTCCACCCATTGTCTGAAATTTTGAACCATACAACAATTTACCAAATGCACTAAGTAAATGTTTTTTATTAATTCCCGGACCATTATCTTCAACAAGTAATTTAAAACGTCCAGCTTTAATTTCAGTTATTTGAACCATAATTTCAGGCAAGATATTATTATCTTCGCAGGCATCTAATGAATTATCTACTGCTTCTTTAACTGAAGTTAAAAGTGATTTGGCAGGATTATTAAATCCAAGTAAATGTCTATTTTTTTCAAAAAATTCAGCAACAGAAACTTGTTTGTGCGTTTCGTCACCAGTTTTTGAAGATTTAGAATCGGCCATTATAGTATAGGAGATTACTTGAAATTAAAAAGGTTTTGTAAAAATTTATGAATTTAAGGTATATTTCCAGTAGAAATCTCGAAAGGTCCTAGTTTAACGACTCATTTGAGTTAATCTTTTAAAATTCTATAAGCGCTTCCCTGTTTTGAACCGGATAAAATTGATTCAATTGAACGTCTAGCAGAGTCCACGTCTTCAGGTTTTCCAATAATTCCAGCAGTTTTTCCATAAATTACAATTTCTGTATGTGTTTCTTTTTCAATAATACGTTTGGTTTTACCATCTGTACCAATAATGCGACCAATAATACGCTTACGGTCTTTACGTTCTTTTGCACCGAAATCGCGAATATCAATAATTTCTGCACAATACTTATCATTAAATAATTTCATTGCGGATCTTGGAGAAAAACCTCTTGCAATTAATTCTATAACTTTACGTGCAAAATAAATTTTATCAATATCATTAGCATTTACAGTAATCTCATTTGAATTAGAATCAACCCAGATTTTAACATTACCGAGTTTCTCTATTTGACGTCTATCTGCGCCCTTTTTACCAATCAAAATCGCTATCCGTTCTTTAGGAATCAATATCTTTTCTTGCATATTTAGAACTCTTCAACTTCTTCAATTTCTTTGAAAAAGCCTTTTTTCTTTAACCAACTAACTTCAATAGGGCGATATTTATAAATAATATTACCTTTAGCATCTCCGCCAAATTCCCAAGGTTCAACAATAACTGTATCATTTGGACGTACCCAAAGTCTACGTTTTTTGGCGCCTGGAACTTTACAGATACGTTCTTTTCCATCAAAACACCGAATACGTGATTTACCCATACCTAACCGTATATCAACAATACCCATAACTTCACGACCACGCGGTGTTTTAACACGTAAAACTTCTCCTTCTTCACCAAAAGTTTTTTTCCGCTGATAAGAATGTCTTGATTGCTTCTTAAATTTCTTCTTTCGCTCCATTTTTTAAATATAATCTTGCTTTATAAAACTACTGAACTCACGTTAACGCTTTGTTAATAAAATTGTTGACTTATATTTAGGTCTGACTCGTGATCTTTCCCAACCATATTCTTCACGCGTCTCTTTCATATGACACGGAAATTTTTGTTTGAAATTGCGTGCAAGAGATAATGCTGTAACTCTACCACGTAGATGTACATCAAGACCTCGTCTGACTTCAGTGATTTGTACAATATGTTTACGATAATTTTTAAGAAAATAAAGTGAATCTGAAATAAATGTCTTAACATCATCGTCTGCACGCAATTGAACAATTGCTTTAGACGAAGTAGATAATTTAAGTTTGCATGTTGGGCAAAGCTGTTTTTGTATTTTCAAAAACATAGTATATGTCTTAGATAAAATCGTAGTGCCAATCTGATATGTAACTTCTGCAGAGCCATTTGGTTTAATTTTAATTAAGTCTACTTTAAGGATCTTAATTTCTTCAGGTGTAGTTATTGCCTTAGCAACTTGTTCAGCAAAAGCATCTCTAACTTCTTTATTTGGTTTAATCCAAAAATGATTAACTAACACATTTCCACAAGTAGAACATAAACGTAATTCTTTCTGTTTTGGTACCTTGACATTATGTATTGATAGATAGCATTCAGCACAAAGGTTTTCTGTAAGTTTATTTGATTCCAAGCCACACTTCACACAAAAATGTGATTTCAGCTTTTTAGATTTTAATACCATTAAAAATACATAAATATCCCTATTTAACGTAATCGGTAGAGACTATTTCACTAATCCAAAGTACTTACTCAGCAAAGCAAATGCAATTATCAAAGTTACTGCACTAATTGCTAAACTTCCGCTAGCTAATCCTGCAACAGCTGCACCTGTAGGTGACATATATGAATTAAAACCAAGCACCGCAACAAACAAAGTAATCATTCCACTAAGTAAAGTTATTTTTTTTCTATCCATATTAATAAAAAATAACAAAAGTAATATTTATGTGTTATGTTAAAAATGCATTTTATCTAATCGTTTAACTCTCTCGGAAACCGGAGGATGCGTCGAAAAGAATTTAAATAAAGATTTTCCCGAAAATGGATTTACAATAAACAAGTGTGCTGAACTTGGTGAACCAAATCTTAATGGATGCTGTTTAGAATTTTGTTCTAATTTCATTAAAGCTGATGCCAATGCTTTGCCATCCTTAATATATTTAGCACCATCTTCATCAGCTAAAAATTCTCGTGATCGTGATATGGCTAATTGAATTACTACTGCAATTAAAGGTGCCACGATAGCTAAAGCAAGCAATTCGAAAATATTTCCTGAATCTTTTCCGCGACCAAAACCGCCAAAAATAGCACCCCAACGTGCTATAAATGCAATCATGGTAATTGTTCCTGCAATCATCGCAGCAATACTTGCAATTAAAATATCTCTATGTTTTACATGTGCCAACTCGTGTGCAATTACTCCTTTTAATTCTCGCTCAGTTAAAATATCCATAATACCTTTAGTAACTGCAACAACTGCATGTTTAGGATTTCTACCTGTTGCAAAAGCATTAGCATTATCTGTAGGTAATACAAAAACGCGTGGCTTTGGTAAATTCGCTTTTTTTGCAACTTCTGCCACAATTTGATGTAATCGCATATACTTACTTACATCTGCTTCTTTAGCACGATACATCCTTAAGACAATTTTATCTGAAAACCAATAACTACCAAAGTTCAGTGCAATTGCAAAAACTAATGCTACATAAATATTAATAAAATACGCACCAATCGCTAATAAAACTCCGCTAAGCAATCCTAATAAAACGACTGTTCGAATTTGATTTCCAATCATTATTTACTATATAAAAAAAGGTTTTAAGCTTTACTAACCCTGCTAGTTAGTAAATTTTTAATTTACTTTACTTTTTATTAAATCAAGTAAATATTCAAATTTAGTATATCCAAAATCTGCATTTAGATGGCCACCTTTTTCTAAACGAATTAGTTTGACATTTAAATTCTTTGCAAGTTCTTCTCCTTTTGAAATCGGAACATACGGATCATCTTTTGTATTTATTATAACAAAAGTTTTGCAATTTTGTTTTATTTTATTCCAATCAAAATTATGTGTTGTAAATGTTTTATTCAAAGTATCATATGGCTCAGCTCCAATTAATCCAAGAAAACCTGAAACTAAAAAACTAACATTTACTTTTACATTTATTTTTTCTAAAATATTCAACACAAATGCAGGTCCTAAACTATGTGCTACAAAAATAGTATCTTCATTAATGTCTTTCGCATATTTTTCAAAAACGTTTAGCCAAGCATCCAAACTTTGACCTTTGGGTGTTGGGAATTTTGGAACAAAAACTTGGTATCCTATTTCTTCAAGTTCAGATTTTAACCATTGAAACCAATTTCCTTGTGGACTTCCTCCAGTTCCATGAATAATAAAAGCGGTTTTCATATAAAATATAAAAAACAAGTAATTTAAATTTTATTGTTTTTCTGAAGTGTACTTAGCCAAGATTTTATGAATTTTTGCAAAGTGCTCTGCTTCATCTTCAACAAAATTGTTTAACATGTTAGCAATTTTTTCGTCTTTTACGTCTTGAGCATAACCTTCGTATAGTTTCTTAGCTTCCTGTTCTTTTTCTAAATCCAATTCTAAAAAAGCAATAATATCGGGTAAACTTGCGCAAATTAAAGTATTAAGCTCCATGTCAATATCTACATCATATACTTCAGAATCAAATGACGGTTCATGTGATTTTATAATAACGATACATTCTCGTTTATGTCTTAATTCTTCTTCTTTTAATTCAGCCAAAATCTCTTTGATTTCACCATCACATAATTTAGATACTTGCGCAGCATATCGTTTTTCTGCAGCCAACTCTTGCTCGGCAACCTTTTTCAGAATATCTGCATCTTGCATCTAATTAAAATAATATATTAACTTAAATAGAATTGTTTTGTAGAAAAGATAAACGCCGAGAGAGGGATTTACATCAAACAAGTTTGCTTAAAACAAACTACGTTCGTTTTGAACCCTCATACCCAAAGGGAACTGGTTTTCGAGACCAGCGCGGTACCAGATTGCGCCACCTCGGCAAATTCATGTGCAAAAATTAACTTATTAATTAATTTATATCTGCACAAAAGTTATTATATCCGACTGTTTTAAAAATATATGCAGAACATAATTCTCGGTCGAAATGCAACGGATTTCAAAAAATATGGTGAAGAAGGTACCATTTCTCTAGGTAAACATTATATTACAATGGAACGTGAAAAAAGTTTAGCAAATCCAATATTACTTGATGTAAATCGTCCACATGTAATATTAGTATGTGGAAAAAGGGGTGGAGGTAAAAGCTATACTATGGGAGTTATTGCTGAAGGACTGGCGAATCTCAAAGCCGAAATAAAACACAATATTGCAACAGTAATTTTTGATACAATGGGCATATATTGGACAATGAAAAATCCTAATTATAAAGATGATAAATTACTATATAATTGGAACTTAAAACCAACTGCTTTGAAACCAAAAATATTTGTTCCTTTTGGTTTAGTTGACCAATATGAAAAAAAAGGTCTACCTGTAGATGTTGAACTATCTTTATCGCCGACATTACTTGAAGCAAGAGATTGGTGTAATTTATTTAAAATTGATTTTAACAGTACATCGGGCATACTTATTGAACGAGCAATACTGAGTTTAACTAAAAAAGATTATGGGCTTAAGGAGATTATTAAAAAAATACAAAAAGATAAACGCAGTTCAGTCAGCGATAAAAATTTAGTAATCGCGCGTTTTGAAAATGTTGAAAAATGGTCACTTTTTATGGAAGACGCTACTAATTTTGACAAAATAATTCGAGGCGGTACAACCAGTATTATTGATTTAAGTGCATATAATTTTATTGAAGATGGTCAAGAAATTAAGAATTTAGTTATCGGATTATTCTCAAAACAAATTTTGAAAAAAAGATTATTATCTCGAAAAGAAGAGGAAGTTGCTGAAATTAAAGATACATTTAATGCTCCTGCAAAAAAAATAGATCCTCTTGTTTGGGTCATGATTGATGAAGCACATGAATATTTACCAAAAGAAGGTGAAACATTAGCAAGTGAACCATTAATTCAATTATTACGTGAAGGTAGACAACCCGGAATTTCAATTGTCTTAGCAACACAGCAACCTGGAAAAATACACACAGATGTAATGACTCAAAGCGATATTGTAATATCACATAGATTAACTGCTCGATTGGATGTAAATGCCCTAAATGAAATTATGCAGAGTTATATCTCATTTGCAATACAAAAATATATTGATGAATTGCCTCGAATTAAAGGCGCTGCGATTGCATTGGATGATAATTCTGAAAAAATATTTCCTATGCAAATACAACCACGAATTTCTTGGCATGGTGGTGGTGATCCTAGTGCGATTAGAAAAGATATGCGAAAATCAATTTTCTCTGACTAATTTGATTAATTAACCAAACAAATCCTTAAATTCTAGTGTGAAAAAATCAGAATATGTTACATATGCCAATAGTTGAAATTATTAAAAAAATAAGTGCCGGATCTAAACGCGCTGAAGATGAAATAAAAACGCTAATCCAACAAAAAATGGATTCTCATGACGGTCTTGTTTCTGAAGAAGGTGCTGCGCACATAGTTGCACATGATTTAAATGTAGAATTATTTAAAACGCCAAATGAAACTACCGGTTCACGAATGAAAATTAAAGATTTAGTAATCGGTATGACTAATTTTGAAATTGTAGGTAAAGCTTCACAAGTTTTTCCAATTAGAGAATTTCAGAAAAAAGGAAAAACCAGTCAGGTCGGTAATTTTAATCTAAAAGATGAATCAACTACAACGCGTATTGTATTATGGGATCAAAAAGCCGATGTAATCAAAGAAAATAAGTTACAAGTCGGTCAAATCATTAAAATAAGAAATGGTAATATAAAGAGTTCATCTTTCTCACCAAATGGTAAAGAACTTCATTTAACGATTAGAAGTCAAATGATTCTTGATGCTGAAGAAGAAGTAAATGTTGAAATTGATAAAGTACCTGAAAATGGAACGGTAACGCGTGAAATAATTTCTGCAAAATTGTCAGATATTAAAGATGCTCAAAACGTTAAAGTGCGAGGTACAATTGTACGCGTATATCCACCTGCGTTTTATGATTCTTGTCCTCAATGCAAAAAAAAGACAATTGAAAATAAATGCAAAGAACATGGTAATGTTGAATCGATACCTGCAATTGTATTTTCCATAATTTTAGATGATGGTTCTGGTGCAGTTCGTTGCACAGCGTTTAGTAATACTGCTGAAAAAATTATCGGACTAACTGGAAAAGAAGCTAAAGAAAAATCTGAAAATTTAGTTATATTTCAAGAAGAAATGGACAAAAAATTATTAGGTAAAGAACTTGAGCTTCTTGGTTTTGTAAGGGATAATAAACAATTTGACAGAACTGAAATCACCATTAATTCAATTAAAGAGTTAATTGCAATAGACGTTGCAAAAGAACTGTTGAAAGAGTAATGGACACTGGACAACTATGTGTAATTGATTTAATGCTTAAGTAATGTAAAGAAAATGGTAAAGAAAAAAATTGAGAAAGTTGTTAAAGAATCTGTTGAAGCGGTTGTAGAAACACCTGTTAAAGAAGTTTCTGAAATAGACAAAGAAGAAGCAAAGTTAGAAGATCTTCCGGGAATCGGACCAGTAACAATTGATAAACTTAAAGAAGCAGGTTTTGAGGATGTTATGAGCATTGCGGTTGCAAGTGCAGGTGTTCTTGCAGATGTTGCTGGAATAACTGAAACAACTGCAAACAAAGCGATTGCTGCAGCCAGAGACATGCTCGATTTAGGATTCATGACGGGTGAAGAAATTTCAAACCGACGAAAAACAGTTACTAAATTATCAATTGGAAGTACGGAATTTGATGCATTACTTGGTGGCGGTGTTGAAAGTCAAGGTATAACTGAATTCTTTGGAGAATTTGGGTCTGGGAAATCACAAATAGCAATGCAACTTGCGGTTAATGTTCAACTACCTAAAGAGCAAGGTGGACTTGATGGATATTGCGTATTTATTGATACTGAAAACACATTCAGACCTGAACGTATAAGACAAATGGCTGAAGCCAAAGGTCTTGATCCAGATGAGGCATTAAGAAAAATTATGGTAGCAAGAGCTTACACCAGCGATCATCAAATGTTATTAGCTGAGAAAGTCAGTGATTTAATCAAAAAGAAAAAAGTTCCAGTTAAATTAATAATTGTAGATTCAATGACTGGTTTATTTAGATCTGAATATGCTGGAAGAGGAACACTGGCAGTTCGCCAACAAAAACTAAATCGTCACATTCATACTTTGCAGAAACTTGCAGATTTACACAATGTTGCAATTTATATCACAAATCAAGTTATGTCACGGCCAGATGTTTTCTTTGGAAATCCAACAGCTGCAATTGGTGGGCACGTGCTTGCACATGCATCTCAATTTAGAGCATACTTACGAAAAGGAAAGGCTGGAAAAAGAATTGCTAGATTAATTGATTCACCGTATCTTCCCGAAGGAGAAGCAATCTTTAAAGTTACAGAAAAAGGCGTAGAAGATGCTTAAGTAAATTACTTTCCAAATCTTCTTTTCCTTTCGGAATAATCTGTCAGTGCTTTAACAAAATCATGTTTACTAAATTCTGGCCAGAACTTTTCAGTAAAATACCATTCTGCATAAGCACCTTTCCAAGGCATAAAACCACTTGTTCGTTGTACTCCGCCAGTTCTAATTATTAAATCAATG
>Ga0075122_10001906_pt1 | contig 14297 bp, 30 predicted proteins | sample AntAceMetag02UKB_FD_69790 | JGI IMG/M metagenome (GOLD analysis project Ga0075122, IMG submission 69790) | Saline lake microbial communities from Ace Lake, Antarctica - Antarctic Ace Lake Metagenome 02UKB | ecosystem: Environmental > Aquatic > Non-marine Saline and Alkaline > Saline | place... | reverse complement strand
CACATTATGTACATCAGTATACACATTATGTACATCAGTATACACATTATGTACATCAGTATACACATTATGTACATCAGTATACACATTATGTACATCAGTATACATATTATGTACATTAACTCACAAATCAACTTTCATTCTTTTCTTAGTAGAAGGGTGCTCTTTTTTAAGATGTTTTGATAGATATTTGATATAAATCTCGTAAACTAGATGAGTTTACAAAGGAGGAGAAAATGATATGCGAATGTGGAACAGAATTTGAACCAAAAGAAAACAAGATCTGTCCTAAATGCGGATATGACAATGCGCAAGAAAAGAAAAAGCCAGAAGCTTGGGAGATAGATTAAAATGTTTAAAATAGATTTTAGTTCATGGGACTGGAGTTATTTTGTAGAAAACTATTTACTAATAACTGCAATTGTTTTATTTTTCGCATTCTTAGGAATTAGAAAGATAATTCAGAAAACAAAGACAAAGAAAAAGGAGGAGTTCAACATGGAACCGCAATACATAAAGGTAGCACTAGAAGCAAGACAAAGAGAACTTAATGATTTTCTGAGAAACATTCAGGATAAAGAGTATGAAGCACAACAAAAAGTTCGAGATGAATATCAAGAACAAAAGAATGCTGCTGAATCTGAACTTAGACAAATTCAATTAGAAAAACAGAAACTTTAAAGAAAAGAAAAGGCCGAAGCCTTTAACTTATCTTTTCTTTTTTCTAGTAGTTTTTTTCTTTGCTTTCTTTCTTGTTGCTTTTTTCTTAGCTTTCTTTTTTGCTGCCATGGTTTACCTCCATAAACATTATTTTTTACAATTGCCTTTCTTTCTTCCTGTTCTCGGTCCTTTTCCACTTGGTCCTGTTTTATCTCTATTTGGCATTTTTACCTCCGTTTATTTTTTCTTCTTTTTCTTACCAATACTTCTTCGTTCCTTTGATCTCTAGCTCAGATTTAGCCTCTTTTGGGGACTTTTCTTCTTTTACGAATAATTTATAGCCAGAATCATATTTAAGCTCTCTGGTGCCGTATTTTTGTTGTCTTATACCAATACCTGGTGTTTTTATCATATTAGAACCTCATTAATAGGTATTTAAGTACTTTATGTAATATAAGGACACAGAGCGTCACAAACCTTTACAGGGAGTGAGATTGCCACCGATTAAGCCGTTCAGTTGATAAAACCTACTTGGGGCCTCCAGCCAACTCTGTGCCTTGTAATACCAAACGAGGGAGGGCAACCTTACTGAAACCGAACCATAAGTTCACACCTTTCGTATCCTACTTTCTATAGCAAAATTAAGGTTTGTATTTTCTGTTAGTTTCTCTTCCATCTTATTTCCTCCTATGGTCATCCCATTTTAGATCGGCTAGTAAATGTGAGACATACCCACTTAAACCCACACCAAATAGTAAACCATTAATCATTAATAAAGGTAGCGACATAATTAAAGCTGCTAAATAAGTATGAGTAACACCCCTATGGCCGAAGCCTTGTATATGGTGCATTAAATGAACGAATAATAAAACTGAAGCCAATATTATAATTAAATTTGTTATTCCAAATAAAGTAGCTATAATAATCCCAGATAAACCTGCTGTAACAAATAACCGCCTTATCTTTGATGAGTGGTGATCTATATCTGGTAACTGACTATAAATAAATGTTACTGGTATTGCTAATAAATAAGTCATTGGGGGCACTGCTATATCAAAACAATATAGACATATAAATAATAAAGTTACTAGAATTGCTCCACTAATCAAATGACCTTTCGCATTCATGAATAAAATATGCCCGAAACCCCAACTAACGAATTAAGTTAGCTGTTGAGGTATCATCTCGGGAGTCGGACCATAATAAACTCTTAAGAGGACTTAATCACGTTAAGGTTACTTAAAGAAGTACCCTCAATGATATATGATTCCCCAGCACTTAGCTCGGATAAACCATGTAAGTCGTAGTCTGCTAGAACTCTTGACGCTAGTCTTGTGTTCTCAGCTTCCCATCCTGCTACAACCAAAGCCACATGTCCATTATCTTGTGCATATGCTTTAATCATACCTGTGTTCTCTTGAATTTGAGAAGCCACACCACATGTTGGGTAAGTTAGTCCCATAACTCTTGCCGTTACCCTGTTTGCACAAGGGCCACCAACAGTAATTAGGTTTTCGTCCAGGTCTGGCCCAAACTCACTATCTAACTTTGCTGAACCAGTAGGTAGTTTTTCTAATGTTACTGTATCTCCACTAACACTTTCTACAATGTTAGAAGTAATATCTGTAACGAAAACATTACCATAGACATCGTCATTACTATCTGTAGATTTAATTTCTACTGAAGTATGATCGTCATCAGTTATAACTTTAGTTCCAATCTCACTAACCATTACTGAATAGTCAGAATTTTCGGATAGGTCTATTGATGGTACGCTTGGATTTGTCCAATCTGCGTCTACTTCCATTTCATCATCACTATTTACTGAAGTTGCAATTTCTAATGTATTACCATTTGAACCAGCCTCTTCTAGTGTGAATAAAACATCAGAAGATATATCAATTTCTAAAGTTTCTTCATTTTGTAATTCGATTATAGACTTCATAGTGTCTGTAACAGTAACTCTATCGTTGGCCTCATCAACCAATACGTTAAAGTTTCCAAAGCTTCCTAAATCAATTTGAGTACTTACGTTCTCGTCATAATCTAATGAGCTGAAACTTCTACCATACGTTAGATCTCTTACATCTATTGTATTGTCGTCTACATCAATTTCGTTAATTTCAAATACATGTAATTCCCCATTACTAGGCGTAGCGAGTATTCTCATGTCTTCACAATCATTTAAACCAATACAAACATTATCTAATGCAGGTGCTTCTGAGTATGTAGCATCACCGTAATAACGATCTTCCACATCTTCGCTTGTACCTAAGATTACTGTTCCATTATGATTATATACTGGAATACTAATCTCTCTATTGTCTATTGTTGTGAATGTTAATTCTCCATCTTCATCACCACTAACATCGAAGTCGTAAGAATCATAGTCTGCTTGAATTCCACCATACAGAACTTTCCATGAATTAAAGACTGGGTCTATAAATTCATCACCCTCTGATAGGTACAAATCATCGTCTATGTCTTTAGGAGTATATTCTATATTAATAGAGTATAATTCTCCTGGGGATTGATCGAATGAAACAGAAGCTCCATCAATTTCGTGTCCGTCTACTTCAACATCACGTCCATCTATTAGTTCTAATTCACTAGAGCCTAATGAGATTCTACACGTATCTACATCTTGTAGTTGTGCGTGAATATTTTTAGCGTCTATAACACCTACTTGTAAACCACTTATGGTTTCTGTACTATCAACATCTACTAATGTTTCGTAGCCATCAACTTTAATTATACAACCATCTTGGCTTTCTGTAACATCAATTACCTCTACATTGTGTGTAGTACCACCAATGGTTTTTGTAATTGTATTACTTTGAGTTAACCACATAACGCTATCACCAGATATAAGTGACATTTCTTCAATTTCGCCACCATCTGAGTCTAACTTAATGTCTGTTACTGTATAAGTATTTCCTTGTATGTTTAAAGTAGTTGTTTTAAAGTCTTCACTTGCTGTGCCTGAGTCTTCATTATCGTACTCTACAGCATTATCAAACTCTAAAGAATAAGTATATAACATTTCATTATCATTAATTACAAGATAATCCCCAGCTTCGGGGGCCAAATCATCATCTTGTGTAAACAATAATTCTGCGTTATCATTTTCAAATCTTAATGTTTGAGAATAATCTACTGAGTTATCAGTTTCACCCTCATTATCTCTATAAGTATCATCTGTTAAAACACCGGGTAATTCATCTTCTGAAAGTGAAGCGTTTTGTAAAACACCTGCTATAGTATCACCGTAGTTAAAGTCATCTCCTGATTTTCTAATAGGGTAGCCATCGGATACGAAAACATCACTGGAATCACTTACGTCTGCTGGTTGGGCCATATGATATTGTAAACTACTCATAATATCTACTGAACCGATTATATCTTCAGCGTTTGCATTTTCACCAACAACAACACTACCATCAAATACACCATCTTTAATAAATGGTTCTGGGAAACCTGTCGCTACCGCTCCTGTCAAAGTACTTCCTATTAAGAATAATCCTGTTACTGCTGATATAATTTTTGTTTTTATTTTTTCCATATTTGCTTCACCCTATATATATTTAATTCGTCTAAGTATATAAACCTTTTGGTTTTGAACCGCAACGCCACTTATATGAGTGTGTTGAGGTTATTTAAGTACTTTGCTTAAAAAAGTAGCCAAAAATTTTGTTTACTCCAATTTTTATATATCCTACGTAAGAAACTCTTCCCCACGCTTTACCTATAACATCATTTTTATTTATATTAAGATCTATTGGGCTCTGGCCATCATTATTATCTCCTTTGGTTTCTAAAGGGTCAATACTAACTACTCTATGAAGTATACGTCTATTTCCTGATTTAAATGATATAACATCTCCTATCTCAGGATTTTTATGTAGTGTCATAAATACCACATCTCCTGTCTTTATTCCATTTTGAAAAGGAAATTCTTGAAATTGTTGTAAACTAATATTTTTATTGTTGTAGAAATCTTCATGCTTATCCCACCAAGAAGTATAGTCGTCAGGAGCATTATGTTCCATACTACCAGACAAAACAGCACTTAGAAAAAATTTGAACACTATAAAACCAACAACAATTAGTGATAATTTTATCCACCCACCCATTTTAATAAATTACCCCAATACTTTTATACTTAATATCTCCTAATTGAATAAAACCGTCATTGTACTTATTGTTGTCACCCTTAAGTAGGTACTTATCATCTACTATATCAATAATTCTATGTATAACTAGGCCATTTTTATCGTAAACTACAATGTCGCCTATACCTAGTTCGGTGTTACTACTGATAGGTACTCCTAAAACAATATTATTTTCATCAAATGTAGGTAACATAGAATTTGTATCCTTAATTTTTATTAAAACCATATTAGAATTGTTAATATTTAGGTCATTTACATTTATGGTACTACTAGGCGATGGTAACACTTCAACGTTAGCAAAAACGCTTAAAGTACTTATAATAACAAACAATGGGATTAGAAAGTATATTTTCTTCATAATATATAATATAAGTGGTACTCCTTTATAAACCTTTCGATTCTGTTTATAAACACTTTAGAAACCTTTATAAATGATAACAACGTAATATATATAGGTTAATAAATTATGTCTATACTAAATAATGTAAGTGAAAACGTATCTATTATCTTATCTGGCATATCCCCAGGAGATGCTATACCTATTTCTATTCAACAAGTTACCGAACCTTATCAATTTTGGGTAACTGTAGGTGTTACACTAACAGTAGGCGTAGGAATGTTTGCCGTACCTTTTATGGTTGGCGGTAGTAACCCTCTTAAAAAAGCTAAAAATATAAAAGCATTTAATAAAATTACTGGAAGGCCTAGCCTTATTATAGACCATTCAAAATCAGGGTTGTTTACGCCTAAAATGATAGATAATAAAACAATTACTGAAACAATAAGGGCTATGACTATGTTTAATGGTAGAGATTTTAATTTAATTATTACAAGCGGAGGAGGAAGTGTTTTCGCAGCACAGGCTATTTCAGACGCTATACTAAAGTATCCTGGAAAAGTACATGTTTATATTCCCAAATACGCCATGTCTGGAGCTAGTTTATTAGCATTAAGCTCAGATCAAATACACATGACAGAATATTCAGCTCTGGGTATGATAGACCCACAGCTAGGTTCTATGCTTTCACAAGCTAGTGCAAAAGGTTGGAATGAAGTTGTAAAAATGAAAGGAGCAAAAGCAAATGATGCCTCTATTCTACACAACATAACAGGACAACAAGTAACTAAAAGTATAAGGGAAAATGTTAAAAAAGTAATTACTGGAAAAACAAACCAGTCTGAAAAAGTAGCAGACTACTTTACAAATGGAAATCACGAACACATAAAAAGAGTTAGTATGTCAGACTTACATGGAATGGGCTTTAATAATTTAGTGGGTATAACACCACATGAAAATAAGTTATTAGTAAATATTGTGGGGTAAAATAAAAATGAAAACATATATAAAAGTAGGATTATTGGTTGTATCTGTTGTAGCAGCAGGTTTTGGCGTTTTTATAGCCTGAATAAAAATGGAAAACGAAGAAATAGTAGACGGAATTAAACCTAAGTATAGCGTTGAATTCCTAGAGGAACGTAGAAAGCACATCTATGTAATAGATGGTTCTAAGTACGCCTCAGTAACTAATGTATTAAACATTATTGGTGGTAGGAAAACTCAAATGTTGATGAACTGGAGTAAGAAGATAGCCTTAAACTGTGTTTCTGATAATATTAAAGGGGCTATTTCCGGTGGTACTGAGGTAAGTAATGAGCTTATTGATGGAATTATAGATCTTGCTAAAAAAAGACCAGACCATGTAAAAACCTCCGCAGGGGACTTTGGTACAAAAGCCCACGACCTAATTGATAACTGGATTAAAAATAAAACAGAACCGGCAGACGATGACCCGGCTAAACCTGTATTTGAAGGATTTATGAAATACTTAACTGAACATAAATTAAATATTGTATCTGGTGATATTATATTAGGAAGCCGAAAAGATAAAATAGGTGGACGGGCTGACCTAGTAATTAAAAACGAAGAAGGAGAGTATTGTATAGTTGATTTTAAAACAAGTAATTTTGTAGCACCAGATTACCACTTACAGGTTTCGGCCTACGCTAAAATGCTTAGTGAACAGTATGACATTCCCTTGTCTAAGAAATGTTACATTGTTAAATTTTTAAAAGATAAACCCGAATACGAGGTTATCGAAGTGGGTGATATAGAAAGAAACTATAGAGCTTTTTTAGCTGCTAAAGAATTAAAAGAAACTATAGAAGCTATTTCATTTTAACATCTTCTTTTTCATTTTTAACATTTCGTTATCTACACTAGGTACAAGTTTAAAATTTGAAGCCATATGAGAGTTATCCTTAACAGGGCTGTATTTTTTTAAAATCAAACCTGCGCCACTATCTATTATTTTAGTAATAGTATCGGTGTTACCGATTTCCATATAGTTGTGCCACCCACCTATTCTTTCTACTTTATCTCCTATCTTAAATTTCATTTTAACATCTCCTTTTTCATTTTTAACATTTCGTTATCTACTAACATAGGTATTAGTTCGTTAGGATAAAATACCAAATCATCGGTGCCATCATCAGAATTACAATATATATCAACACTGCTTGTTGAACGTACTGTAAGTATACGCTTATCATACCTATACTCCCGATCATCTGGGTGTGTTAGGCTAGGATCTATTTTAACTCTAACTCGCATACCTACTTTAGCGTCTTTTAGTTTCATCCTAACATTTCCTCTTTCATTTTTTTCATATCTAAGTCTAAACCAGACACTAAAGAATTTTCAAATACGCCATTACTCCCCTCTCCACCGAAATAAATAGTGGCTCCTCCACCATCTGCGATTCTAGTTACTTTAAACCTTAATCCGTTTTTCCACCCAGAACCCTTAGTCCCCTTATCAATACATTTAACAAACTGCCCTACTTTAAATTTCATCCTAACATTTCCTCTTTCATTTTTTGCATTTCATCATCTGGTGCCGGTGATAACCACTCGGGTTTATAGGAATAGTCATTGAAACCCTTTAATTCTACTCTACCATCAAAATCATCACATATTTTCTGAACTGTAAAAACCTTTTTTTCTTTTACCCACTTCGTAGACTCATCACCCCAACAACTTAACGTACTTTTACTAGGAGTTAGTATAACTCGCATACCTATTTTAATATCTTTTCTATTCATCTTTACAACAATCCTCTGCGTCTGCTTCCGAATCGTGTGAAGCCCAACACGCCCCACAAATATAGTGTACTACTTCTGCTACGTTTACCATTTTTCACCTCAATAACCTATCTAAAATTTTAGAAGCTGTGTTAATTTCCCAACCATTACCAGCCAGTTTCCATTTTTGTGTATCACTTAAGCCCCCCAGTTTAATTTGATTAGGGGCAAAGCCCATTAACTTAAAGTATTCACTAGGAGTTAGTCTTCTCCAATTACCTATTAACCCTGCTGGGTCATGGGCTAGTTCTTGTGGTATCTCGGGGTTAATAAAGCTTTTAATATCCCCACCTATTTTTAATGTAGGACAAACACCATTAACATCAAATGGTTTTCTTTCTCTATAATTAGACACTAATACTCCTCTGATAAACCTCTCACTTAAATTATACTTAGGATCTACGTTTTCATCTAGTAGATCTTTAACACATATTGTTAAATCTTCTTTAACTGGGAATCTAAAGTTTTCAAAATCACCATCATTTAAGAAACATGCAAACCATACTCTTTCTCTATTTTGTGGTATACCATAATCTTTACTATTTAGAACCTCAACTTTAACCTTATACCCTATCCTATAAAGCTCACTTATTATTTTATCAAAGGTTGGTCTATGTTTTTGAGACATAAGACCTTTAACATTTTCCAATAACATACACCTTGGCTGTTTTATCTCTGCTATTCTTATAATCTCATTAAATAATTTTCCTCTAGGATCTTCTTCCCCCATACCTAACCCAGCAGAACTAAAGCTGGGACAAGGAAAACCACCCGTAAGTAAATCAAAGTCTGGTATATCGTTAGGATTTATTTGAGTACAATCCCCAAAGTTTCTACCACTATGGTTTTGACTATAACATTGTATAGCATATTTATCTATCTCACTATACCCCACACATTCAAACCCTATATTGGCTTTTTGTAAAGCAAACTCTGCTCCTCCAAAACCAGAAAACATACTAAATAGTTTTATCATCTTTTACCCCCATACTTTGGTATAACATAACAATCTATATAATGTCTTGTTCTATCTACAATAGTTGAATGACATATTTTACAATTATATAGTGAAAATGTTAAAAGACCTGTGCTATCTTCTTGTTCCCCCAGATACTCAAAAGTCTTATTTACCTTAAGTATATGGTCTGGGTCAGTGTTAAGTCTTTTTTCTAGTTCTTCAAAAGCCATTTTATATCAAACCCTTACCGCAGTGCGGACATTCATCTGGTATCCTATCAAAGTAACATATAGTTAAGTTACATCCCGGACATTCCATTGATAATGTTTTCTTTTCCATCTTTATATATAATATAGCTAAGCTATATATGAACCTATGAATGATAAAGTATTTAAATGTTACTGTTTTGTAGTAAGTGTATGGATAAATTAGAAATAATATCAAATAATGAAGACTATTTTGACTACCTAAGAGAGATTTTAGAGTTAAGAGAGGATGAAATATGTATATTAAGAAGATCTCATAGAAATGATAGATCTGTTTAGGATTACTTAGGCTTAAAGAAGTGTTTATTGGCTACGCCATATTCAACATCAATATCTTTAAATATACCACTATATTTGTGGTTCTTTCTAGACAGATTTCGCTTAATAGCCATTAGTAAAACGTAACTCATACAATAATAGTAAAATGTTCCGTCTTTAAATACTTTTAGTGTTATCGTTTTCTAAAACAAACTTACACATATGAAAATCCCAGTTACCCCTAGCCCCATAATCTACTTCAGCTATTAAGGTTTTACCATTACGTATTACCTTAAATATAGGTTTTCCACAGACACTGCATGGTTTTTCATGTATTACCATTATTCCTTTTTAAAATTAACAGAAACCTCTCTTACATACTCACATTCTTTTAATGCTTTTTGCAGTTCTTCTGTAAGGTGTTCTATTTCTCTTAGTGGTGCGTCTTGTGTAAAGCTTACTACAAGCTCAGCTACTCTTATTTTTTCTGCCATTTTACAACCCCTCCAAAACTTCGTCTAGTTCTTCAGAATCCTCTGTCATATTAGCGACAACATCTGCAACTATCTCAGAACCCTCTGGGAATATAGTACCAACCAAAGCCCCACTTTCTGCATGAAATAGTGCCTCACCGCTAACTTTATATTTCCCCTTAGTCTTATTTACTTTCCATTTCTTTGCCATTTTAATCCTCTAAGCTATCTTGTATGCTACCTAGCACACCACCAACATAGTTACTACATTGGTCTTCGTCATCACCTACACAACATTCTTCGTCTAGGCCTGTTTCATATTCTTCTGTTTCCATATATTCTTTTTCCATTTTTACCCCCTTACTGTAGTTAAAAATAAGTATGATTAGTTTATATAATCTATTTGTTTTTTATCTTCTATAGTAGTAGGTTTTAAGCGTTCTAATTCGCTCTCTAATTGTTTATTTTTACGTGTAAGAAAACTAACTTTGTCTATCAGCTCCTCCATAAGAATGGCTCTCACCATATCTTTTGTAGCTATATCTACCTTTTTCCCCATTTTAAATAACTTCTCTATCCTAGCATAGCTTTCTTGTGTTTTAGCATGTCCTCATCAATAAAAGGGGCCAACATGTCGGTACTAAATACTTGATCGCAGCCACGTATCATAAATAAAACTTCAGAGTTTGAGGTTATAACTCCAACCTTACCCGCATATCTAAGCATATCAGGTCGTACAATTTCTCTATACTTTTTATTCTGCGATAAGCTAGAGCTAATTTTAACTCTTAGGCCACTCGATAGTTTTATTTTTTTCATCTTAACCTCTTAATAATTCTTAAAAGCCCCACCGGTACAAAATTCCAGTTCCTCCTCATAAATTTCGTAGGCAACGCCCATAACATTAAGCTTCTCGCTTAGTGTGGTTTCCATAATTGCGGCTTCTGCTATAGTTTCACAACCGAACCCATACATAGTTAAAGTGGCTTTTTCTTTTTTACTAGACGGTGTACGCAGTTCTTTAATTTCTTCCATATCACTAACCTCTAAAAAATCACGTAGCCTACCTTTTATTTTTACTCTAACATAAGTACCGCTTCTCGCAACTAAGAACAATGGGCCAGTATCTTGTTCGGTAAGCTTTTTTTGTGTACCCGTACTATAATTTTCGTGCGTATAGTTTGAGTATCCTGGATTATAAGGTCTTACACGCCTAGTTGTTTGTACTGGGGCATAAACCTTTTTAGTTACCTTATCCTTTATTGTTTTTATTAACCCTTTTAAATATGTTTTATTTTCTTTTGTGTTCTCTCTCCTAACCGGTAGGGCGTCATACTCACGTAACTGTGTTACTATAGTATCACTAATAGGATATTTAGTTTCAGTTACAATTTCTACCCTAGCTTTTAATTTTGATAGAGAGCTAAGCATAAATATAAATATTTTCCTACCTTTTTCAGGTAACATCCAATCCTCTATTTTAGTTTCATCACCACCACTCCAACTAGTATCTCCCATACCAAATGGGTGTATATGCCAGTGGCCTATTATAGGCTTATCTTTTTTAGTTAATTGTTGTATTGTGTCAATCATACCCTCAGGCCCCATGTCTACAGCGGCCCCACTTACTTCTTGTTTAGGTATAATAAATTTATCAACGAGTAGCTTAATTGTTCCATCTTCTTCACTAGTCCACTCTCCAGTTAGCCAAGCCCCTATTTCGTCACCCTCATTCACGGCCTTTATATTTTCCATAAGACAAAATAATTGATCGTAGGCTTTATCTTTCATTACTATATCAAATTTTTGTTCTTCTTCATCTTTTTCATCCATTTTTACCTCCTAACATTTCCTCTTTCATTTTAAGCATACTAGTATCAAAAGCCAATACTAGTTTTTTGTTATTAACATAATAACCATTATTCTCAGGACAATGCCCATCACAATCGTGATAACCGTTACCCTCACCCCAATCTACTCCTATAGCACTACTCAAATGAACTACATTACCACATGCTCCTTTTTTTATCCTGTACCTAACCTCTTTTATACACATAACTCTATCACCTACTTTAAATGTCATTTAGCACCTAGCATTTTTTCTTTCATTTTAAGCATATCCATGTCTAGTGTTGGTTTAAAGTATTTGGCTTCAAGATTATTAAATGTTTCTTTATCACCATCTGGTGTAGTCCATAAAGCAGAAAAACGAGAAGACCCTACACGTTCCCTTATGTTGTTAACTATGCCACTACCGTTACCTTTTGCTGTAGTTCCATAATGACTTATTGCAGTACCAACAATCTCCATTCCAAGTTTTAGATCTTCGTGTTTCATTTTATACCTAACATTTCTTTTTTTAAGTCCACTAAACTTTTATCTATGGGGCTTAAAAAGCTACGCCTACAACCTATTTTAAATACATTACCATTAGGTTGTATAATAGTTATGTCTACAGTATAAGAATCTCTAGCGTTAGTAATAGTACCTATGGGATAACTTTTTATATTATCCCACATCCTAGAGTTGAACTTAGAGTACATACTTGAAACTGTAACAAGATCACCCTTTCTAAATGGTTTGGGTCTATTTTCCATCATAACTACCTACTTTTTTGCTCTCTCATAGAAGAACTGTAGGTGTTTATGAGGGCCACCTGCTTCATTATAACTTAACGCCCAAGCGTATAACATTTTAGCTAGTTCTACTAACTTAAAGCTTACTATGAGTTTGTTAAGGTCCTCTGAACTACCCCCAAAGCAACAACTACCACTATCACTTGCGTGTGGGTGAGGGTTATTTTCTTTATGGGTTAAGTTTAAACACTTAACCGAACCATTACCTATGGTAAATTCTAGTTCTCCTAAGTTAACCTTTTCTTTTTTAATGTTAGGAACAACTACTCCACCTTTTTTAGTAGTACCATCTTTAATATTACCTACTACACTAATTTGTCCAAAGTTTATATGGATTATACCCTCTTTAATAAATACTTTTTTAACTACAGGCATATCCATAATAGCTTTAACCTCTTTAGATATTCTTACAGCCTCGACATTATCTTCTTGGCCTAGTAAGGCTCTTTCTTTGATTTCATTTCTAATCAAAGCTAAGGATTTTCTATGGTCGTTTTCTAAGGTTAATATGCTACCCCTACGTTTTGCTATAGACGTATTTAAATGTTCTTTCTTATCATCAATATGTTTAGTTGCTAGTTCCGTTAATTCTATAGCGAGTAAATCTTTTTCTGTTATTACTTTTGGTTTTAAAACCCTAATAGCATTTAAAATATGGTTAAAAGTTTCTGTATTAACAAAGGGGTTTACCGTTGCTACTAGCATATTTTGTTTTTTAATATAAACTACGTTTTCAAAAATCTCTTTGCTTCTATAACTATCACCCAAAGCAAACGTACATTTAAGGTGTTCTTTTGTAAGTGGTATTTTAGTTCCACTTATAACCTTAGATTTTGTTTTGTCTAGTGTAAAAGCGTCACATAAAGGCAGTACTGCTAAAACTAGTTTATTTTTACTAGTCCACTCTGAAAACTCTGTTCCTAATTCATCATAAGCTATAATATCATTTACGCCTAAAGCACTTAGCTTTTTCGTGTTTGTTACATTATAAGCAGAAAAATATTTTTCCTTGCTTGGCCCAGAAGCTAGTTTTTGAAACATACTAACATCTTTGCTTTTTTTAGCTACTTTTTTCTTTACTACTTTTCGTTTTACCATAGTTTTGCCTCCTTATAGTATAATAAATATGGGTACTTTTTAGTTTAAGATTAAACTAGTTTGTCTTATACGAGTATAAGATTATCTAGATTTAACGTCTTGAACTAAGAAATATCCGTTTCCATCTCTAACCAAGTCGCTACTATTACATTCGTTTCCGTTTGTATCCCTAATAGTTTCTCCGTCAGCTTGGGTATAGTTATGTTTAACCATAGCTTGTTCGATAGTATAACTTTTAGGTACCGAAACCGGTACTGGTGTCATATTATCCAATCTACCTACAATTATTTTAACCGACCCTTTTACTTTTTTTGCTACTTTTTTTCTTGTTGCCATATTTTTGTCTCCATTACTTTTTTGTATGTTACATACAAAAGTAAATATGATATTTAATTTAACATCTTTTTCTTTAAAGCTAACATACTTTTATCTAACGCAGGTACTACCTCACTTGCAGTAAAAAAGTATGCACTGTCTATAACATAGAACTGACGTATGCCTCCTGTTTCAAACCTACCTACTGTTAATGTTTTACCAATAAGGTCTTTTGCCTCCCGATCCCAACCCCTAGTATTAGTTTTAGGGTTTACTTTAACCTTCATGCCTATTTTTATATCTTTAAATTTCATTCTTAAG
>Ga0075122_10001902_pt1 | contig 14311 bp, 14 predicted proteins | sample AntAceMetag02UKB_FD_69790 | JGI IMG/M metagenome (GOLD analysis project Ga0075122, IMG submission 69790) | Saline lake microbial communities from Ace Lake, Antarctica - Antarctic Ace Lake Metagenome 02UKB | ecosystem: Environmental > Aquatic > Non-marine Saline and Alkaline > Saline | place... | reverse complement strand
AGGTTTAATCTATCTCTTTTTTTCACAATGGCAGAAAGAATATAATCATGCCAGATACTATCACAACTAATAATTTCAAAACCATTTTGCCTTAATGTCGAAATTAATGTTTCTTTTGTAAAATAGGATAAATGATCACTTGTAAATTCAGAGAAAAGATTTTTCTTTAAAATCATATCAAAATTTGGAACTTCAATAATTCCCACTGCATTATCTGATAAATTATTTCTAATTCCCCTAAGTACTGAATTAGGATCCGAAAGATGCTCCAAGAAGCTTAACATAAAAAACGCATCAAATGGGGCCCTATTTATTTTATATGTACTATCTTCAATGAACCCTCCTGAAACATCCAATCCTTGATTGATACATTCCTTCACGGATTCTTCTGAATATTCTAATCCATAAGATTCAACTCCAGATTGTTGCATAAGTAAAAGATACTCCCCATTACCACAACCTATTTCAACAATTTTCTTATTTTTGAGAGAATATTTTTCTACAAAATTTTTAAATTGTTTCAACTTGAACTCTTTCATTTCTTCTGAAAATGCGGAGGAACGTATAACCTCTTTATAATAAGCCACAGGATCATTACTTAATTGTACTAATCCACAACCTGAGCACTGACATACTTCTATGTCAATCCCCTTATCTTTTTTCAATGACTCTGTATCTGGCAAATATTGAGCGACAGCAGGCATATTTTCATACCTTAGTAAAGGCTCTTCAAAAAAGTTATTGCCGCATACTCTACATTTAATTGTTACCATATAAATCTCCTTTATTTTGCTCATACCAATTGTATAAATCCTTTATTGAACTATCAATTGGGGTAAACTCAAAGCCTCCCATTTCCTGTAAGAGTAAACTATTATCTCCACTATATTCTTTGCCAAGACCGTTTATTTCAATTTTCATTCCTAAATTCTTACCGGATACTTTAATTATTTTCTCTGCTAAACTTTGATGACCATAAATATTCCCTGAACAAATATTATACACTTTTTTCTTAGGTTTATTATTAATAAACCACCTAACTATTTTTACCAAATCATCAACATATAGGTAATCATAAAATACGTTTTGATTAATTTTGATAGGTAGATCTAAGGCTGCCTGTGAACAAGCATTTGGAATAAACCTTGTTCGACAATCATCATACTTTCCAAATACACCAAAAAGTCTAAGATTATATATTTTATCATCAAATAAAGCATTTTTTGTCATCACATATTTTGAAAATCCATATTGGTCTTCAGGTACATGTTGATCAAAATAATCTTCTTTCATTTTAGGTTTCCAGTGTTTTCTGCTATATTCTGCACCGGAACCAAAATAAATCATCTTATTAAAATGGTCTCTGCACCGAGTTATGTTAAAGAACATTTTTAGATTATTTTCGAGGACCTTTGCTGGATCTTTTGTAGAATGTTTTGGGGCAGCGTCATATGTAGCAGTATGGATTATTGTATCAAATTCATTTCCTTTAATATAATCAAATACCCTTGAAGAATCTAACAGGTCAAGTTTTTGTATACCTACTGACGAAATATCGTGTTCTCCTTTCAACTGCTCAAAAATATTCCTAGCGATAAAACCATTTCCTCCAGTTATTAATATTCTCATTATTCTACCCCAATTTTATCTTTTACAATATATAATGGACGCTGTTTAACCTCTTCATATGCTCTTGAAATGTATTCACCAATAACTCCCAAAAAAATAAAGAGGACGCCAAATAAAAATAGGATGACTAACATTAAGGATGTATGACCCTTCACATATCCAGCTGATGCTGTTCCATTTATAATGTAACCCAATAAGAAGTATAGCGCAAGCATAAATGAAAAAAGAGATGTTAAAATTCCAGCACCTGTTATTAATTTTAATGGAAAATCTGAAAAGGTAAATACAGCATTTGTGGCTACCCCTATTAGATTTTTTGATTGTTGGAAAACGTTGCTTGATTTTGCTTCTCCGCCCTCCTTGTATCTCGGAGATCTTATGAACGGAATTCCTATATGCTTAAATCCAGACCAAGAAATCATACCCCTTAAAAATCTGTTATGTTCAGGCATATTATTTATTACTGTATAAACTTTTTTATCTATCAATTTAAAATCAGTCACATTTTTTTGGACTTCTCCCTTTGTTAGAGAATATATCATTTGATAAAACATAGAAGATAAAATTTTCCTAAATATTGAAACTCCCACTCTTTTTTTAATAACCCCATAAACAATCTCGTATCCCTGCTCCCATTTTTCAATAAATTCTGGTATCATCTCTGGGGGATCTTGAAGATCAGCATTCATTATAATTACTGCATCACCTTTTATATATTTTAACCCGGCAGTGATTCCACCATCACACTTAAAATTCTTGGATAGCTGAATAATCTTAAAACGTTTATCTCCTTCATGAATTTCCAATAATTTTTGATAACTATTATCCCAAGAACCATTCTCAACAATTATTACTTCAAATAAATATCCATCTAGATTATTCAAAACTTTTTGAAGTCTTTTTTTAAGCTCGTCTAATCCCTCTTCTTCATTCCATACTGGAATTACTATGCTAATTAACTTTTTCACTTTAATGTAACCTTATTTTAATTTTTCGTTTAACCAATTTGACCAAAAAGTCATCTTAGTCTTTCTATCAGTATTCTTTGCTATTTCCTTGTCTTCATAAAAAGAATCATCCTTATAATGGGTAGTTGAAACTTCTTCAAAAATACATCCCTTTTCAGAAGAAAAATCATGAGGAACCTTCCTTTCAACCGTTAATATTTCTCCAGCATTCAATGACATCCCTTCTCCACCCAAATTAATATTTAAATCACCATACAAAACTTGAAATGTTTCTTCTTTTTTTACGTGGTAATGAGAAGGATTTCTCTGCCCAGGTAACATAATAATTAATTTTTTACAATATTCTCTATTTATACAATTTAAAATAGCTGCTCCAGTTTCCCCATAATTCTCTATTCCATAGTGATGGGATAATTCCAAATCTACCTTGGGGGGTAGAACGAGATGACTTTCCAAAACTATGTCTTTTAATTGTTTAACAATATTTAAAACATCTTTTCTAGAATTTTTTATTACTAAATCAACAACATCTACAGAACCATTTCTCTCAACATCGCTCTTTAACCTGTAATCAATATATTTAGATAAATCATTGGCTACTAATTGTTCTTCAGCGCAGGGTATTGCATAAAAGATATTTCCCCCCACCAACTTTTCTCCTTCTTTCAAGTCCTCCCTAACAAATACTCCCCTCTTTAATCCTCTTAAGTCTTTTTTTTCTTTTTCTGTGCTTTCATGTCTCTCCCCTTCTGTCCCACACATCCTATAAGCATCTTGTGCTGATTGTAACCATCTCCTTACCTGATCAGGCGTAGAAGAATATGCGTTTACAGTATGTTCATCTGACTCCACAGCAACATGTCTTTCAAATATTTTCCCACCCTTAGCAATTGCAATTTTTATTGAATCTGTATTATCTGGCTCTTCATGGGTAGAAAATCCGACTACTGTTTCTGGATAACGTTTTCCCAAGAATTCTATTTGATTCAACTGAAGATTTTCTCGTTTAGTTGGATATTCTCCAACACAGTGCATGATTGCAGCATTTTTATCCCTGTGATCATAAAGTGAAACAACACTATCAATTTCCTCAATCGTTGCCCCAGCAGTTGATGCAATTATAGGTTTATCTGTTTTAACAATTCTTTCTAATAATGGCCAATCAGTAAAAGAACAACTTGCAACTTTGATTATGTCAAAATTTTGCTTTTCAATTAGATCTACGCTAGCCTCATCAAAAGGTGTGCAAATGGATACAAACCCCAATCGTTCAGCCTCTTCCTTCATTAATTCAAATTCTAAATCTGTTAATCTTGTCTCAGAAAATCTTTTAACATACTTTATATCCATCCGATCTTTATAATCAGGGTGAATGAATGTGTCTAAATCTCTATATTGAAATTTAAATCCAAAAGTAAAATCATCTGTAAATTCCTTACATACTTGCCCCATCTCCTGGATAATCCTCAACCCATGATCAACACTACCATTATGATTATTAGCCATATCAAGAACTATTAGTGGTTTGCTTTCTTTAGAAGCATTCCCTTTTTCTAATAAATTCGCCAATTCTTTTTTCATTTTTTAATCTTTGAAGATACTTTTATACCACTGAAAAGTATTTTTTATTGCCTCATTTAAGTTAGTTTTAGCTTCCCATCCCAAAAGATTCTTTATTTTAGAACCATCGAGATGTTGTTTCGCAATTTCTGTTTGTGCTTGGTCCAATATTTCATACTCTATCTTTATCCCCAAAACTTCGGAAGTTTTTTCAACAAACTCAAGAACAGACATTACATTTTTACTTGCTATATTAAATGCTTCTCCTTTTGTTTTGTTTATATTCTCTGCTAAAGTTATATATCCCTCTATAGCATCTTTGATGTAAATATATTCTCTAATCATTTTCCCATCACTTCTTATCTCAAAAACTTTTTTCTCTATCATTGCCAAGATTATCCCTGGAATTATCCTACTGAAATTTAAATCTCCAGGACCAAAAACATTTGCACATCTTGTGATTGTTATTGGGAGATCATAAATTTTAGAATACATCTGGGCAATTAAATCAGCACAGGATTTTGAAACATCATAAGGTGCTTTTCCCTGTAATCTTTCTTCTTCAGTATAGGGTATTATTTCACTCGGTCCATAGGCCTTATCACTTGAAACAACAACTATTTCTTTTACCTTAGAATATAATCTTGCAGCTTCCAAAATATTTACAGTACCCATAATATTAGACTCTAAAGTTTCCCTTGGATTAATCAATGCAGTTGTAACAATCGGTTGCGCACCCAAATGAAAAATGCTTGTTATTTCATACTTAGAAAGAATATCTGCCATTTTTACAGGATCCTTTAAATCTCCTATAACCACTGTTGACCTTTCTCCCAATTTTTTTATTTCAAAATAACTTTTTGGATCAAAATCTCTAACAAGTGAAATAATATTTGCATTTGTTTTACTTAATTCTTCAACAAGATGGCTTCCTTTAAAGCCTCCAGCCCCTGTAACCAAAACATTTTTTTTATTCCAAAATTCCTTATTCATTTTTATCCCAAATTTTCCAAGGTGCTCCCCTGTGGGTCTTATTTAATTCGTCTACATCTTTTTGTGTATCCATACATTTCCAAGATCCATCATGCTCATAAGCAGCTAATTGACCATCTTGAACCAATTTCCTGAATGGTTCTTGTTCTAAAATACAATTTTTATCTTCAGGTAAGTAATCAAAAATTCTTTTATTAAACACCATAAATCCTCCATTAATTTGAGTATCTACTCTCCTTGGTTTTTCATCAAATTTTGTAATCAACCCCTCGTTAATTTCAATTAAACCAAATTTGTGAGGGGGTTTAACGGAAGTAATTGTGGCTACCTTTCCCATCTTTTTGTGATGTTCATACAACTTATTTAAATCGATATCTCCCACGCCATCTCCATATGTAAGGAAAAAATCTTCATCATCCCCTATATATTTTTTAATTTTAGCAATTCGTAATCCTGTCAAACTATTTAATCCAGTATTAACAAATGATACATTCCCAACTAGTTCATCAAATTTATTTAAATACACCTTCTTATTGTTCACTAGATCCAATGTAAAATCATTAGACATCTCCCTTAGATTGAGGAAATATTCCTTAATCATATTTCCCTTATAACCTAAACAAAGAATAAAATCCTTAAATCCCTGATGACTATATATTTTCATTATATACCATAAAATTGGTTTTCCTCCAATTTCTACAAGGGGTTTTGGTCGATATTCTGTTTCTTCTTTTAGTCTTGTTCCCTTCCCCCCACAAAGTATAACAGTCTTCATAGTTTACCTTAATCTACTAGAGTATTTAAATGTTACTGATTTTGTGGTTACGCTTTGTTTTGTCATTTTAATTCGTAAATTAATAAAATGGGATTATTTTCTCCGTCAATAGAACCGTAGACTATTGTTAAATTTTTCTCCATAGAATAATTATATGCCCACCCAGGATGATTTTCGAATATGGAAGGCATAAAAAATTTAGTGTTTTGGGTTATGGAAGACTCAAACTCCTCTTTCGTTTCTAGTAATCCAATAGTGTCTCTTCCGGAATAGTATTTTATCTGGGGTTGACTTTTTGTTGCAACAATATCTGAAACATTTGAATTTTGTTTTAACCATAATCCTGCTTCTTTTACTTGCACATAAGTTCCCTTCTTATTCTTGATTAAACTATCTGCGGCTTGTAATTGAAAAATAGTTACGAAGACCAATAACCCAATTAAGAAAATTACTGCCACTATTTTAATTTTCTTTCTAATAAGATCATAAGCAAATATAATAAAGGAACTAGATATCAAAAATATTGTTGGAAATATCGTCATGAGGTATCTGTTCTCACTATGACCTATAAAAAAACTAATCAAAACAAAAGGGATTATTAAAATTAATAGCAAAAATAAATTTCTTTTTAGTTTTTCATCCCCCTTAATTAACTTATCAAAATAAAGAAATGTTTTATACATTAAAACTATCCCTAAAATAAAAGTTGCTAAAAGAATCCATGAAAAGTAAGTTGGAAATAAGGTCAAGTAAGTTTTCATAATCCCAAATCCACCAGAATAATCTGTTGGAGCAACCTGAGAAACTGCCTTTGTAAATATAAACCCCCCGAATTCAAAATATCCCCAAATTATATAAGGAGCAATAAGAAGGACAAAAATTAAAATGGCTATCCATATTTCTTTTCTTTTAAATATTTTAAATCCTTCAGTTATTAAAGCATATATTAAAATTGCAGGCAAAATAAATCCTGTAGAAAGTTTTAATAAAGTTCCTATCACAATTAGGCCTGTGGCTAAATATAATGCCTTATTCGACTTAGTTTTAAAATATTTATAGAATAAAAAACCAGAAAAAACAAAGAATGTTAGTGAAGGCATATCTTGTAAAAGCCTATAAGTAAAAAATAAATTAAGATAAAATATAGACGTTAAAAAAGATGCTACTAAACCAACCTTCTTATTATAAAGTTCTTTTCCCAAAAGATATACCCCAAAGACCGAAGCTACAGATAAAAATAACATGAATAATCTTGGTAAAAATTCGTTGTCTGCTATTCTTAAAAAGAAAGAGTTTATTAGAGAAAAGAGAATGGGCCTTACTGGATTAAAAGTATAATCAATTCCAAATGCAAATCTTCTAGCTATATTCATGTATACTGCAGAATCCCACCATAATGTTTGTCCTCGCGTTAAAACAAAATAATAAATACGAATGGCTATTGTAAAAGTTAGAATTCCAATTAAAATCCAGTTCTTTTTGAACCAATTAACTATTTTTTCTTCTTTTATTATCATACATACCTCCTACTTGCTATTTCTTTTGGGTACTTTACTTCAATAGATCCTTGGTAGTTATAAGTTACAAGACCATAGCCCTCTGTGTCGTATTCTTCATCTCCAACATAATTAACTTTCCATATCTTTATTGGACCCTGGATTCCCTGATAATAAATAATTTCTGGTACATCAGCCCCCTGAGCTCTTGCACTTTCAACAATCTTATTAGATTCTACATGAACTAACTCAAAATTTTCTCCTTCCCCTAATAAGTACAATCTGACCCAAAGAGCTCTCATATTTTTAGGGCTTAAAAACATTGCTGCCCCCATTGGGTTAATACCACTTTCTTTTACATGTGGAAAAAGGTAAGCACCACCTTCCAACCCAGAACCAAAATCTAGTAGTTCACCATCAACGAATAAATATCTCAAATTAATCCTATATTGGTTTCCGTTATAAACTGCAATAACAGAAGGTTGTTCAAATTCCCCATTTTCTTTAAAGGTAACAATTATCGCTCCAACCCCCGCATTTTGCCTAGGCAACATTACTGTTCCATTGTCAATTACAATGTCTTCATCTAGGTTTGCTCCTCCGAAATAAGCAAAAGTAGTTTGATTTCTAGTTTCTTTAATCTGTTCTTCATCAAGGAAAAATGTTCCAATCCAGGAAAATTTATCATAATTTTCATCACTTCCAATATTAGAATAAGCACTATATTTTCCAATTTCAGTGGAATCTATTAAAAAATGTGTTACATCATGGTTATATAAGACATCCAAAGCTTCAGATTCATTATTTGCTGTCAGAACATGCCGACCCATTAAATAATTCCAATAACTCATGCTATTCCCTCCATCAAGCATTGTAGCTCTTTCTCCCATAGTCTGAATCCAATAACCATAATCCCACCAAGATCCGAATACAGCAGTTGTGGGGGTATTTTCCCTTACCCATCCCATAGCTTCCTGCCACTGCCAAGCATAAGAGGTAGGTATATGATTCTGAGCATTGGCTCTGCTTACATGGTAATCATGATACAATGTATAAGAAGCTGAAATTAAAATAAGGATTGCTAAAATAACTGAAAATAATTTAATTAAATCATTTTTGTTTCTATACATATTTGTGATTGAAATAACAACTAGGTAAGATAATGGAATAACTGCTATGAATGCGAGAAACATAACTAATCTAATAGCGCTCCTACCAGCAATTATACCAACAAAAATCAAACTAAATATTAAGATATAATTGAAATTAATCTTTTTGAAAATAGAAAGCTCTTTTGACTTATGTCTTTGATAAAAAACATAACTAAAGCATCCAATTAAAATTATGTACCCAGATATATAAACAAACGTGCTTAATCCAGTTTCTCCATTTAAAACACTACTTGGAGAAAATCTACTAAAGATTATTGCTAATAAGAACAAAAAATAACCTATAACTAAAATAGTCTTTTCCTTATTCCTTAATTTCTTAATCATTTCATAAAAGACAAAAACACTTCCAATAAAAAATAACCAGAAGAATAATGGAATATTTTGTACCACCGGCCCAAAATGACCTTTCCAATCACCAAAGAATGGCTGTCTATTTTCTGCGACAGTAAAAGCAATCCTTGTTTCATATGGAATAGACAACTTAGTTGCTATATCCTTTCCAATATCCCCTAATGTCTGTGGACCAAAAATAACAGAACTTAAGATAACAAAAATTAATGATGAAACAACTATTGCTTGAATTACCTTAGGGATCTTATTTTGTAAGATTTTTGTATCTTTTAATTTAGTTTTAAACATTATAAAATAAATAAACATAGAAAATCCCACAGCAATCGCTAGAGCTCCAGAAGAAGAAGTTAAAAATTGCGTTAACCCTATTCTTAATGTAAATGGAATCCAAAACACTATTGAACAAAAAAGCCAACTTAAATAAACTATTAAAAACTTTTTAGTGACCTTTCCTAAAATTAAATTTATAAATCCGGCCATAGCGATAGCGATTAGTACAAAAATAACCCCACCCCAAACTAGTCCCATTAAAGCTGTGAAGATTCCTGCCAACACCCCAAAAACTAAGGCCTTACTAATTTTTTTAGATTTCCATGCAAATAAGAAAAAATAAAGTGCAAGGAGCATAAATGCAAAACCGAGAGATTCTTTTTCAGGAATTCCTGCAATTGTCCTAGATAAGAAAGCAGGCAGAGTCACTAAAAATAAGGAAGCAACTAATGCAGTGGTATTAGAAAATATCTTTCCCTTCCCTTCAAACATTTTTTTTACCAACAAAAAGAAAGCAATTGTGATAAATACAGAAACCACAACCGGAAAAATTATTGCAGAATATTCAACCGTTATTTTATCAGAGAAAAAATTTAAAAATTTATGAAAATAGGCTATTGAGTAGGGTAATAACCTTGTCTCTAGAAGTGGATCATACCCAAATGGAACATACCTCATTGTATCTATCAAAGGCAATGAACCTTGTTCCACAATTGTCTTAGCATATCTTAAAAAGAAGAATGGGTCAAGATCTGGGCCAAGAGTATATGCATTACGGCTTATATCCCATAACCCCGGTTTTCCTGTTATAGAATTTATAGCTAAAGGTAACATCCTAATTTTAACATTAATCCAAATAATTACTGCTAGTATTAAATAGAATATCCAACTAATTTTCCTTTCTAAGAAATCTAATATTTTTCTTTCTCTTTTGGGTTCTTGCTCGATTTTTTCTTCCATCTTAGTGATTTATTTTCATTTATTACTCTCTCCAGGAAATAACCCTAACCCTTTCATCAGGGTTGGGTTTTGTTCAGTAATATAACTTTGTTCTTCATGTAGTAATCTAATTTTTTTATCAATAATACCGACTGTTATGAATATAACGAAAGCTATTAAAGCCAATAACCACAAAGAAATATTTGGAAAATAAGGTTTTAATACTCCTGCACCTATGATTGCCAAAGCAGGCAATTGACACCAATAATATCCTCTTTGTAAGGTAAACTTCAGCATTACTACTGTTCTTTTCCAACTACGTTTCATATTCCTTCTCCAAATAAAATTTTTAAATCCATTTTTTATTGCTTCCTGTATAGCTTGTTTTTTTTGAGGGGTTTTGCCGGAACACCTACAACTACCATATTATCTGGCACATTTTTTGTAACCACACTTCCAGCCCCAACTGTTACATTTTTGCCTATTTTTACTCCTTTTAAAACAATAGCACTACTTCCAAGCCATGTCCTATCTCCTATTTTTATTTCTTTTACATCCACTTCATTTCCAGTGGGTAAAATATGACTATTATCATAAATAGAACAGTGAGGACCAAAATGAACATCCTTTTCTAATTGAATCTTTTTTGATGCAGACATTACAGAACCATAGCCTATTGCAGAATAATCTCCTATTTCTATATTGTAAGGACCATAAAACATTACTCCTTCGCGTATTACCACATTTTTGCCTAGTTTCATCCCAGCACATCTGTAAAAATGTAATCTTAGTTTTATGCCAATGTCTCCACCAATATTCCTTATCAAAGAAGCAACTATTTGATAAAGATTTGTTTTTATTGATACCATTTTTTATTGTCTCCTATAAATCCAAAATTTTAATATCCAAAAAGCATTGGCCAGTATAGCAAAAAATAATAATATATTTGGACTATGAAATAGTATAGCTACGCTAACGATTATTCTTTGTACTCCAAAACCAAAACCAACTCTTCCTTTTAATTTACCAAAAAACTTTCTTTCATAATTTTTAGCTAATTGTTCCTTATTTTTAAATAAATTTTGTGCTGTAAGAGAAGTTACCAACATCATAAACAATCCAAATACTGCAATACACCCAACCCAAAAGTTGCCGATTAAATATCCTGTGAAAAATATAACTAACGAAAACCCAATTGTTCCCAACACCTCATCCAAATATCCCCCATACTTCTTTTTATATACTTCTTCTTCAATGTTTCGAGTATTATAACGAGCGACCTCCCCATCAGAACAATCTAAGAGTGGTGCTAAATGAACTAAGATCCCCGCTAAAATCCAATTTCCTGTATACATTAAATAAATTACTAGGAAATCTGCCAACATACTAAATAATGTAATAAAATTAGCAGAAACTTTTAATTTAATAAAAAAAGCGCTTAGAAATGTAGATAGTTTTCTATAAGTATAATAAACAAGATAGTCATCATCTGCAGCGGTTTTTTTCGTTGATTTTAATTCTGCGTAAATTCCCATATTACTTTCCACCCTTGATTTTTTTCTTAGTGCCAGTTGAACTTTGTTCGGGATAATAAGGCATTTTAATAATTTTACAATTTATTTTATCTGTTGCTATTTTTGTTTCTTGCAAATCTTCATCGGAATGGCTATCACTTTCCATTAAGATGTTTGGTTTTATTGTTTTTATATTTTTGATGGGAGAATATGTATCTTGAGCAACTGCACAATCAACACATCTAAGTGCTTTGATTAACTTAAGCCTTTCATGAAAAGAAATTACTGGTTTTGGTTTTTTTTCCATAACAGCCCCATCAGTTAATACCCCCACAATTAATAAATCTCCAAATGCCTTGGCATTTTCTAATGCATGAACATGTCCAACATGCAATAAATCAGCAACAACATATGCATAAACTATTGTTTTTTCCATTTTATTATAATACAAGATATTTTGTATCTATCCTCCCAATTTGTAACGCTTTTTCTAAATCATCTCTTAAAGAAAACAAACGTGATTCTGCTTTTTCAACTATTTTTAATCTAGGATTTCCATTTTTTCTATCTCTATTTTTTATGTCTTCTATTCTATTTTTAAAACTAATTCTTTCCCCATTAACGTTTGTTAATTCAGAATAAATTGTTATTAATTCATTCCAAGATTTAGGCAATAAAAGCGTAGGATTTGTGTCACTTAATCCTGGAAGCCATTGTCGATATTCCTCTGCTCCAAATTGTTCATATACTAGAAAGTGTGACCTAGCTGATTGGGCTATTCGATTACATTGTTCTCTAGAATCTGTAATTCCTAATTCAATACCCTCTTTCTCAATATACCTTGCCCCAACAATCTCATGAAATGCATTGTCTTTTTTATCTTCAGCAAAACATCTTCCAATATCATGAAAATACCCTGCTAAAAATGCTTCTTCTGTATTAAATCCAAGTTTTCCTGCTATTTCTTCTGCTATTTTCCCAGAAGAATAAGAATGTTGCATAAATGACTCTACTGAACCAAAATTACTTTTATTTTTGTATACCTTTTTTTCTAGTAATTTTATTGCATCTTTTTCATCCATTAATTTTTCCATTTTAAACTAACACCTCTGGTGATATATTTTTTAAATAACAAAAATAGGCATACCAATAATCTCTATTCCAATTAACTTTTTTATTACATTCATGACAAAGTAGGATAAAGTTTATGTCTCTCAAATCATTTGGTATGTAATTAATATGATGAGGGACATGCTTCTTAAATAAACCTAACAATTCACTTTCTTCTTTACCACATAGTTGGCAAGTAAAATTATAAAATATCCTTATTTCATCTTTAAAAATTCTATTGAATTCTATTGGATAAGGATATTTACTATTCCCATGAACATAAGCGGGATTATTTTTTCCTAAAACCCTTATACTTCTTTGTTTTCTAATTGTTGGAGTTTTAAAAACTTCTTTTAATTTTTTGCTTTGTTTATTTCTTAATGTAGCATCTTTCCAAACTATATCAAGTTTGTTTTTTATTTTTTGCTTTGTTATTTCTAAATGTTTAAATTTCCCTTTCCGTTTTTTGTTGTATCTAGATAAATCAGGTCTTTTTCTACCTTGATTAATTCCTTTACATGATATTCTAATCTTTCTTTTATGTTCTTCTGTAAGATTCTTTCCTTTCTTTACTTTACTAAGTTTTTCTCTATACTCTTTTATTTTTAATTTATCTTTTGGTAACATTTTATTTTGTTCCCCATTTAATCTTTTGCCATATAACAAATTCATTTATGAGATACAATATATGTTTAATCAAAATGTAAGAAATTGTTATCCGTGTCATTTGTTGAACATCACCAGTAATTATCAAGGTAATAATTCCTAAAATATACATACCAAGTACTGTTTCATAAGCGATGCATTTTATAATTGCTCTTTTTAATCCTGTATAATCTACATGTTGAAAAAACCTTTCATTTATATAATACACAAACAAAAAAATACCATGATGGATAACTGTAACCAACCCAGTGGTTATCCAGCTCCTTGTGAAAGCATATGTTATTGTTGCTAATATAATTACTCCAACAATTCTCCAGATTACACTTTTCAAGACACTTCTAATTTTCTTTTCAGTCATTTAAGAACCTCCAATTTAAAAAATAAAGATCTCACTGGTAAAAATTTCCTTAACATTATCTCATGAAACCGTGGTATTTTATTGGCAATCCATTCAAAAAGTTTAAAGTATTTTGGGTAGAGTATCTTTCGTTCTACCATTCCAAATCTAGCCGGACTATAATAATCTAAATTTGTTATTCCTTTTTTAGTGCTTTCACAATAATAATCAAAAGAATAATAGGTAAAAAAGTTCTTGTGTGTTGGGTCTACAAACGCCCCCAAACTTTCAAAATGCGGGACCCAAATAATTATATTAGCGTTAGGCTTACTTATCCTCTTAAGCTCTTCCATTACTTTTTGTAAATCTCCTAAATGTTCTAAAACAGATTTAGCAAGAACTTCATCAAAAGTATTATCTTCAAAAGGGTAGGGAAATTTATCTAAATCATATACCACATCAACCCCTTCTAAGTTAATAGCGTCTAAATTTATATACCCCTCCAATATATCCTTCCCACATCCAAGATTT
>Ga0075122_10001899_pt1 | contig 14317 bp, 12 predicted proteins | sample AntAceMetag02UKB_FD_69790 | JGI IMG/M metagenome (GOLD analysis project Ga0075122, IMG submission 69790) | Saline lake microbial communities from Ace Lake, Antarctica - Antarctic Ace Lake Metagenome 02UKB | ecosystem: Environmental > Aquatic > Non-marine Saline and Alkaline > Saline | place... | reverse complement strand
GTATTATTCTTGACAGGGTGCAGTACCTTGTCGAATGTAGGCGCAAGGTTCAACTGCCAAGACTATGCTAACGCTTGGGCGAGAGATGCAAACAGTCAAGGAATCGTTGCGGGAGTAATTTGGTACAAATCGAATTGCACAGCTCCCCACGCTATCTGTTGGGCTATAGTAAATGGTGATACTGTTTATGTCGAGCCACAGACAGGAGCAAGACGCAGGAATCCCCACACAGAGCGTGGGTGCAAGATTATAACCAGAGTTTACGGAACTACTGTAGGCGAGAATCTAAGATTATATTAAACGCAAACCCAAGTAAAATAAAGGGAGCAGGGCAATGACAACAGTGACGAAGAAGAAATTGATTAATGGATCATTCAAATTACTTTTAGTCATAGCTTTTACTGCCGGAACTATTGTCATGTTAGTGAAAGCTAATACTAAAACGATTGAGAAACATGATGATCGTATTAGCTGTGTCGAAACTAGATCTATTCGTATTGACGAAAAAGTAAGTTCAATTTACCAAGATGTAAGAGATATTAAAACTCTATTGTCAGATCCCAATAAATAAGGAGAACATTAGGGCTTTTAAAAGGTCAAAGACAAAAGCAGGACGTTCAGTAGAGAGAAAGATTCGTAAGGTAGCAACCAAAGTAGGTAAGGCAACATCAAACATTAGAAGTCCTGCAACCGCAATCAAAAGAGCAGTTGCTACTTCTAAAAATAAACATATCAAGACAATCAGAAATAACTATAAGACCACGAAGAGTATGGTTAAGAAGAGTCTACCTATTGTCAGAGAGTACACAGGACTAACATCTAAAAAATCAATTAAACAAAAGAAACCTAAAAGATAAGGAGATAGTTATGTCATTAACTGCAAGAGTATTGAGACCTGCCCCAAGAGAAAACAAAAATATTAAAGGCTTGGGAGTTAAGAAAACTTCAGCAAGCTCTACTTCAGCTCCAAGTTGGAGTCGTAAAGGAACTGGTTCTGAAGGGAGAAAAGCCACTGGTCAAAGTCAGATGTCCAAGAAATGTGAAGAGTCCACAGGATCTAAAACTAACCTGAAAAAATTCGGGTGCTAGAATGGGAAGATTCCCTCATGGTCATATAAAACAAAAAGAGACTTGCTCTTGCTGTGGGGAAATTGTCTGGAATCCTTTATGGTACAGAGGGGAACCCTACCATAAAGGATGTTATCGTTTAAGATCTCAGGATGATTTTGACAATGAAGTATTTGAACCTTACATAGATCAAGTCAAGGATGACATTGAAGATCTGTTAAGTAATATGAATCCAATGAGTGAGGGTTAGTCATGGACCTATATGGAATACGAAGAAAGTTTGATGAGCTGTGCAGATCTAATGGTATCACTGAGATGACACCTCTGAGAGATTCTTGGATAGATCAAGGTTGGGAAAAGATTACACAGAACTTTGAGATCCCTTCATTGAAGAAGACAGCTCTTGTTGATTCTGTAGCTGACGAACAGACAGTAGATTTTCCTTATGATTGGGATGGTACTGAAGTTGGTATCATTTACAAAAAACGTAGACTTGATCCTGTTCCTGAAGGGACACTCCGTTTGAAATATGAACGCAGATCAAGCAACAAAGGTGTTGTTCGTTTTTATGATTGGTCTACGTCACATGAAGAACCTCTGCTCCTTGTAGAAAATGTGGGTCTCACCAATGGTTCTAAAACTGTCCTTACCACATCAACTGATACAAGACTTGATGAGGATTATTGGTTAAGAGGTAGACCTTATGAAGATTCTGAGAATGATGACAAAGACAATAACGAGATGGTTGATCCACAGGATTATGGTTATCAAATAGATGCAGGAAGTTTTGTATCTGGTGTGAGTTTTGAACTCACTTATCCTTATCGTGGTCCATCAGGTTCTGACTTCACTATTGAAGTACGTCCTTCTGGTCAACAGAGGTTTATCGTTTATGGCACTCCTTCATCTGCTGAGTCTGATGCTTTTGAGATTAAGTATTATGCAAAACCAAGAAGACTTTATGATAACTACCAAGTGCCTGAATGGTCTTCTATGGGTAATGCTATAGCTACAATGGCAGTATCAGTTTACATGGAGTGGAACCACAACGTACAACTATCTGCTACTTATTGGGGTAGAGCTATGAGCATGGTTCAAGGTCTTGAGAAGCGTAGAAACAAGAGTCAGGAACTTGTATCTGATCTTACTATGGGTTCTGTTGTAGGTAGGCAAACTGGTCCTATAGGTGTGTTCAGAGGATCAGGATCAAGAGGCAGAAGAGGATGAAATGTCTAACCAAAGAAGAACTGAAGAAGAAGCTTTAATAACAGAAAACTTTCTTGGAGTTAATCAACTCATAGACGAACTTGATATGCCTCTTGAGTTTGCTCCTGACAGTAGAGGTTCTTTTCCTTCTGGTCAAAAGAACATGGAACGACTGCCCGGAAAGAAGCTTAACTCTTCTAACACCACAGGTGGTCATGTCTTGACCCTTGCTGCTTTACAGTTTAAAGATAAAAGCTATGTTCTTATTCATCAGTCATCGAACTTTATCATTGAAGATGATATAGTGACTTTGATGAGTCCTAGTCCTATAACACCTTTATCACCAACGGAGCCATTTATATTCTCATGAGAACTGAAGAACAAGCGAATATAGTAAAGTATCTTGATGGAGTCCATCAGGTAGGGGATGAGTTTGACAAGACTATAAATGAAATTCATGGTCTTGTTGATATGCCGGCTCGCAGTCTATCACGTATCCCCGGAAAGAAACTGGCAACCACAGGCACAGGACTTGAACCTGTCTGGTCTATTTACAATCTTCAATTTAGAGACAAGGTAACTATTCTTCAAAGAGATGGAGCTGACCTCAGAGCATGGAGTGTCCCTCCTCCTGTTAGTGGTGTAAGATTTCCTTTAGTTCCTTTTGGTGATGGGTCTGATTCTCCTGACAGACCTAATCCTCCTTATCCCGATCCTGGTGGTTTCCCCCAAGGACCGGGAGGAACAGGAGGAGGTAATGACGCTGAAGAAACTAGAGACAAAACAGATGCAGGAGACAGGACTACTCCAAGCCCCACTGACACAAACAATTTCAATATAGCTATCGCAGCTTTACCTTCTTCCATTACACTGAGAACTGATTTATCAACATCTAGGGAATTTGATATTGTGATTACAGGTGGACCAATAGGATCTCAAGTAAACTATTTTGTAGTAAGAGCTGATTGGTCTGAATCTTGGGTAGGCATATCTTATGAAAGCAATCCGGGTATTTCTTTTGGGCTAGGAAATGGAGGGGTTGCTCCCTTCAGGAGTGTAGGAAACTTTGAAGCAGAAAATATTCAAATGAAAGCAAGTGGAAATCCTAATGGTCTTGCTGATGGTGTTTACACTGACATTGTTACATTCACTTTGCTTTATGAAACATCAGGAAGGTTGTATCATAATGCAAATGGTAGTAATGTAACTGCTACATTGAATGTAACATTTTATGTAGGGAACCCAAGTCTTGTTATAATAACTCCGTCACCTATTGTGTTCTCTACAGTGGAGGATAAGTAATGTCATCATACGCAGAAGAAGCTAAATTTAGTAATGTTGGGAGTAATCCTATTTATTGGGATGCTTCAGTAGCTAAGACTTCTTCTCCTCTTTGGTCTCCTGCTTCTTCAATATCAATCAGTCCTGAAACGGGTACATTGACAGGTGGAGGAACTATTCAATCCATTGTCATAACTGTGAACAATAAAGATTTGGACGCAGATGCCGATCCTTATTATGCTGTTCTCAGTTTGGCTGCATATAAAGATGAAGAGAAAACTGTATTGTTAGATACTTATCAGTGGTCTGTAAAGGTAGATGTAATCAAGGGTTCTATTATAATGTTAGGAGCTGATATAACTTTTGGTTTTCTTGTAGGAGATACAGTTGTTCAGACAGCTACTAGAGAATTAAAAAACAACGGAGCTATTGATATTAGTTGGACAGGAGAGATAACAGGAGATGCTTCAGGTGTTGCTTCTGTTCTTCCTCTTTCTGGTGATCTTGTTTCAGATGAGAGTGAAAATCTTATAGTCACAGCAAGTCCTGTTGGTTTAGCAGCAGGTAAATATAATGGAGAATTAGTAATCACTTCAGATGACACCAATCCCACGGGGAAAGATATTTTTATAGAAGTAAGTAAGGTTTTTACTGGTCTTGTTAAATGTGCTTATGTATATGAGCTAATTGATACTGACCATCCTTTAGATCCTCCTACTATAAAAGCAGGAAATATTCAATTAGATTGGATGGATGTAATACCTGTTGGTTTTCTTGGTTGGGGAGATGTAGATCATGGACCGGGAGTTGATCCTGCTGTTAGATTATACAGATCAGAGACAGCTTATGTTTGGCGAATAGGAGTTAGACATCATACCTCCTTCTACTTTCCTTTTGTGAGTGAAGTTATATCTCCCACGTTTAGAGAAGCTGACGGATACCCTTCATGTGATGCTTCTGGTTTGAGTTATGATTTAGCTTCACCACGTACGGTTAACATTACGTGGACAACATTAATTATTGGACCTGACGCATGGTAAGGAGATTGTATGACTGAACAGATTATAGCAACAGGGCAAAATGTAACCAAAGATACTGTGGCAGGTAGCAAGTTTATGAACCGATATGCTATCTTTAATGGGTTAGAGAAACCAAGACGCATAGACTCCTCTGGAACGTATAGCATACTTGGAGTGGGTCAAGCAGAGGCTCCCACCTCTGTCGTGCCTCTCACAGACACTAGCGGAGCTTTAACAGCAGGTTACTATGCTTACAAGATAGTCTATGCTTCAGCTACGTATCTACGTCCTGTAGCAGTCCTAGATGGCTCAACTAATTATACGAGGGGTAATCCATCCTCTTTGGTGTCTGAACAGCTTGTAGCCCCAAATAACGCTTTTACAGTGACAGCCCCTGCTATCTCTCAAACTGGCATAACCCATGTACTATTATATAGATCAATAAAAGCTTCTTCAGTAGATGAGGCTGAAGCTGGTCCTTTCTATTATGTAGGTAAACAACTCATAGCAGGAGCTACTGTCACCTTCACTGATACAGTATCAGATGACTTGATTGGTGTAGCTGTTGAGACAGATAATTTTATTTCCAACTCTTACCGATATGCTATTGAGGCAGAGGGTTATATATTTGCCGGGGGTAATCTCCTGATAGGTGCAGGATTTACCTGTACTGTTACTCCCGGTTCTTCGCTAGTCACCATGAGTGGTTCAGCCTTGTACGATGGTATTAAAGGTTGGAACTTCAAGATAGATGGTGACACAACTGGAGGCATAAATGAAGCAGGACTTTATTTCGCTGATTATGTTGATGCTACTACTCTTCGCCTTGTGGATGCTAATGGTGATGCCCTCAATTACAATGGAAGCACTACAGGCTCCTTGAATGAGTTCACTCTATACTTAGCCGGCAATGTGTTGAGGTGGAGTAAGTATGGTGAACCTGAAGCTTATCCTACTGCCAACCTTATAAATTTTGAAGGTGACATCACAGGTATGAGCCAATTACCCAACCAACCTCTATTGGTTATATGTACTGACAGACCAGCAGTTCATGTATTTGATTTGAGGTTGATTGGAACAACTTCTTTCAAGACTAGAAAGAACACAATCTCCACCAAAATGTCAGCTACATCTCATTACAGTATAGTTGATATGGGAGAGAGACTAAGAGCAATAGACGCAACCAACAAATCTATCATAGAGATTGATGGAACTAAAGTCAGGGATGTGAGCAGTCTCTTTGTAAACAAAATTTTCGATTATTTATCAGCAGATGTAAATGATATAAAATTATGGCATTGTGCTTACGATGATCCCCAATATTTCTTTGGAGCGTTTGTTACGTTCAAGGGGAACAGAAGGATGATTGATTTTTGTATTGGTCAAAACACTCTGACAGGTGGATGGTTCTTTAACTTTGAGAAAGACCTTCTCTGTACAGGAGAATACACAGAACCACAGACAGGAGAATCAATGATCCTTGGTGGGACTGAAGGAGCAGGAGGAGATTATGGTGGAGTGTGGGGAAGGATATGGTCTCCTAACACTTATGACGAATGGGTTCCTGAAGGGAGCCTACGTTCAGGGAATGTGAGTTCTATAGATAGTCAAACTGTCTTTACTGTGGATACAACAAGTGGAGATCTTTATACTATAAGTGGTGGTCTTGCTGGACGTTGGGTGCTCTTGGCTGATGAGAATGATGAATACGGACAGGTGGGTTATATACTCAGTAATACTTCTGACACTATCACAATAGATTCTGTGGTAGGTGGTCTTGATCCTTATGCTTTCTCTCCTGCCATAAGTGCAGGTTGGAAATTCTACATTGGTCTGATTGAATGTAGGTGGGGTCCAAAAAGATTTGACCTTGGAGATCCTGACATACCCAAGAAGGTGTGGGAGCTATGGTGTTGTGTCAGTGGACACAATGAAGACAATCCTCCTTTCTTCAGGACGTACAGAGGATTTGAAGAAGGATATGATTCTCAGTTGAAGTTATCTGAGACAGAATATCTTGACAAAACAGAGAATCAATCTCTTGTCAACATAGGAGTCAAGGGGAATTTACTTGAAGCTGTACCACGTTGGGGTGTGGCTTGGATAGATAGAAGTTATGGTCCAACTATTTTACACAGCTTGACTATGGTGTTTAACCCAACTCAGGGAAAAATCTAATGGCTGATTTATCTGATACTTTCAATTTTGGTGGAATACTTGATGAGGTAGATGTACCTGAAGAGTTAGCTCCTTTTATGGCAGAGTTTCTTCATAGAATGGATCTCTTCAAGAATGATCTTCTCAATCAGTTAAACAAGAAAGACGATAGTGATACATTTACTTTTACGGCTATAGACTCAGAGACAGCAGATCCTATAGACATAAGTGCAAGTGGTGGAACAGTAATTAAGGAGACATAATGAGAAAATATTGGATGACGTTGATTCCCTTCATGATAGCGATTTCTATATATGGTGCTCCTGCTTTTGATTTTGTGAAAGTCAACAATGATGATCGTATTCAAGTTGCAGGTTACTGTATTCTCGATGACACCAATAATCAATTTGCTGCTACTCGTATTATGCTTGGAGGAGAATGGAGAACTAATTGGATTTCTTATGCTTCTATCAGTAATTGGGATGAGTCTTATACTTGGGTAAGTCTTAACTCTAATTCATATGCTCAAATTCTTTTAAGAACTTCTGTGTGGGATCAAGCATCTGTTGATGCAACTTTCTCTACAAATTGGATTGGAACAAATACATTACAATCTCAGATAGATTTAAATAGAGCAGATATAATCATGATACAGGGAAGTACTCAAGCATGGGATAAAGCAGTTATTGATGCTATATTTTCAACTAATTGGATAGCCACTAATATACCACCTACAGGTGGAGATGTATATTCTCAAAGCAATAATACTTACTTGGGTGGAACTACTCAATACATGGATGAAGTCAGAGGAACTAACGCTTCTTTTATGGGTGACGTAGGCATAGGCACAAAGAGTCCTGACGAGGAACTTCATGTGGAAGGCGATATTTTAGTCAGAGCCAACCTTGCGAGGATTCATTTACAGGAGGCTGATAATACAAACTACGAGTATCAGGTGCGATGCAGCAATAGCGAGTTTGAAATCTACAATGCAGAGACGGGTGAGTTCCCGATAGAAATACAACCCGACGGGGATGTCATTTTGAATTACGGCAACGTAGGCATAGGTACAGTTACTCCAGCGAGTACACTTCATGTAGTTGGTAGTGGATATTTCACAGAGAATTTGGTTGTAGATAAAAAGTTTCTACTCACAGATGGTGCTTGGGAAGATTTAAGATTTCCAGCTAACCCAAGTGCTGTAAAAAATAATGCTGATCTTAACATTGATTCTGGTGAAGGTGGGATAAACTTTGAAACAGGTTGCGGAACCAATATTCTCACTGATGATTTTGTTTATGGGATCGCTCAATTTCCTCATGGATGGAAAGAAGATTCAATCATAGAACCTCATGTACATTTTATACAGACCAATGCAGATCATACTAATTCTTTTTACTTGGTTTACAGATGGTACAACATAGGTGATGCTGTATCTGATTGGGTTACAAACGGACCATCATCGAACATGGTTGCTTACATAGCAGGATCATTACATCAGATGACAGAGTTTGAACCCATAGATGGAACAGGCATGACATATTCTTCCCTCTTTGATTGGAAGATATTAAGAGATGGGAGTTTGGGAACAGGGGATATACTATACAAAGAATTTGACATTCATTATCTAGCTGATAAGCTAGGAGATCAATAAGGAGAACATTATGTCAACAATGACAACAGGGACAGCTAAACCAAAACCAGTTAAATCTAACATCCCTTCAGGAATGGCTCCTACGGCTGTATCAAAAGCTAACAGGTCTCCTGAACTAGAAGCTACAAGTAATGATTTCATTACTAGGCTCAATGAAGTAGCTAATTCAACTCAAGGTGCTTATCAAGCAAAGCAGAATACATTTGATGATGTCATCAGGTCTATGACAAATGTGTATGGTGCTCAAGCAGGTAGACAGGGAACTGCTGTGACTTCAGGTGCGTTAGCTTCAGGTCTTACTCCTCTTGAAGCTTCACAACTTGGTGGTAATTCTATGGAACAGTTACTTCAACAGTTCTTCCCACAGAAAGCACAGCTTAAAACTCAGCAAGCTGATGTAGGTGTTCAGGCAGCAGGAGCCAACAGAGCTTTGACAGGTGACTATGGTAACTTCATTCAGTCTGTACTTGCTCCTTATATGAAGGGAGTGGCAGGGCAGGAGAACTATGACATCTTGGGTCAAAACAAATTTGATGAAAACAACAGACGCTATGAAGAGAGTCAGCTACAGAGAGATGAAGATATTCTAAGGGAACAGGAAGCTGCTGACTCTGCACAAAATTTTGATTGGCAGAAATTGCTTATGAACGCTGCTCTCCAGAGAGAAGGTATGGATATTGATCGTATGGGTCTAGCTCAGAAGGGAGACCTTGCAAGGATGTCTGAGGCTGGTGCTTTGGAAAGGATGCTTATGGGAGAGATGGGACAGACTCAGCGTACTGCTATGGGAGAGACAGGAGCTAACGCTAGAGCAACTGAAGCCAACAATGCAAGAATGTCTGAGGGAACAGCAAACAGGGAACAACAGACAGCTATGGCATATTTGAATGATTTATTTGCTCAAGGTCGTATGGGTCAAGAGCAGGACTTTAGAACGAGTGAGAGAGAAGCTGGTCAGGGTTATAAATCTGGTGAAGCAGAAGCATCAAGAGAGTTTACTGGAGGACAAAATGATCTAAGCAGAGAAATACAACTTATGATAGCTCAAGCTACTGCTGCAAACAAAACTACTCAGGATCAAGAGTTGGAAAAGATTCAAGCAAGAGCATCTATAAGAGCTTTCTTCACAGATTTAGCCTCTCCTCCAGACAAGGGTGGGGCTATAAGCAGGTACGGAGAAGACAATGTGTTGAACAAGCATTGGTGGTTGCCTACTTGGGCTGAAAGTCTTAACCCAGGAAAAGTAAGACAAGCTATAATGATGGACCCTGTTTATAATAGAGGCACTACTGCTTTTGGGGGTGGTGGTAATACTTCAGATGTGCAAAACTCTGTATCTAAACTTGGTTCCAATCAGGGGAAGTAAATGCCTCCTTATAAATATGTAACAGATCAGGACTTAACCGAAGCAAGAAATCTTTTCAGCCAACAAGGATATGCAGGAGATAATCTCACTGAAGCTATGCGGTTTGTGGCTGATGATTTAGAAGTTCAACGTGGTTCTCAGAAAGGTAACACATTCCTAAAAACTCTTATGGTGTCTGTTCCTCAAGAAATATCCATGCAACTGAAGGGTATTCAACCTATTCTTAATCCTCGCAAGACTGAAGCTCAGATCGAGGAAGAAGAAGATGGAGGCACTCCTGACAATATGTTTTGGGATATTGCCAAAAGTATGATAAGCGGTATAAGCGGTATCATAGGTGATGAGATCGATGAGAGGTTTGTCCAACCTCAAGCTCAGAGATCAAAAGAAATAGCAGTATCAGCTCAGGGACCAAAGTGGGGTAAAGGATCTGGACGTACATGGTCTACTCTCGTAGCTCAGAACTTACCCATGATGATGTCTGCTCCTTTTAACCCTCCCGGTATGATGGCAAGGGAAGCTCAAGGATTTGTAGAAAGCACAGAAGGTTATCTCGATCCTGATATTCAAGATAAGTATGCCGCAGAGTTTGGTGGAATGTCTGGTGCTATTGAACATGCTCAGAATCTTTTAGCTCTTGGTCCTTTGATTAAGAACTTACGTAAAGCTGGAGCTGACAAGGTAGTAGTAAAAATAGCTCAAAAAACTTTAGCAACTGCATTGAAAAACATCGCCAGGGTCACAGGAAAAGAAATAGGAGTAGCCGGAATAGAAGGAGCTGAAGAAGTAAGTCAGGGAATGATATACAACAGCAGTATAGACAAAGCAGTAGCAGACCAGAACCAAAGAAATCGTGAACGTGGTCTTCCTGACATAACTGAAGAACAGATAAGTGAAATGAAACAGGAAGACTTGGCTGACTCTTTCATCACTGGAGCTGGTATAGCTCTTATCACAAGAGGAGGTGGTCATGTTGTTGGTGGTGTCAAAGCTGTAAGATCCTATAACAAAGCCCGTAAAGAAATAGTAAAAAACATAACAAAAAACATAATAGAACAACTCAAGGCAAGTTCTAAAGAAGCTACTGAAATGATTGACAGTGGTATGCCTGTCCACGAAGTAATAAAAATATTAAAGGCTATTGCTCCTGATCTCAAACCATTAGGATATGCTCAATCTCAAATAGAAGCATTGAGAGGAGTAACACCTCAAGATCTCAAGGAGAAAGTTAATAGTTTACCTTATGAGGATCTCTTCAATCTTGCAGAGGCTTGGGGAATACCAACGAAGGGAGCTACCCCTGCTTCTATACGTCAGAGTGCATATGTTATCATAGATGAATTACAAGGCAAACTACCTCAAGGTGTCTTCCTTCTTAAAGCCAAGAATCTAGGTCTCTCTAATGAAATGCTTTTAGACTCCCTTCAGCAAGAGGTGGATAGAAGGAAAGGTCGATGGAAAAAGAAATACCAAGAAGCTATAGAAAAACTTTCTGTTTATGAAGGGAACATCCACGATCTTTCCAAGACAGAGCTTAATAAGGTCTTGGGCTATAAAACTGAAAAGGGTAAGATTCTAGCTACTGTGTTTGAACGTATAGTTGAGGACAAAGCAGCTATTGAAAATGATGATGACATAATCACGTTACTACCTATTGTCAATCCTGCTGAACAAGGTGAAGTAGAGATGGGAACCAAGATAGGTGATATCTTGAGAAAAGTCATAAACAATTCAATGACTACATCTGATTATGTTGTTGAGTTTATAAGAGATAGTATTATCAAAGGGGATGAAGGTCAGGTAGAGTTTGCTAGGGACACTCTTGCTTATGATATTGGACCTGAAAGGGCTTCAGATATTGTAGAAGCATTAAGGACTGATCTCAATGCAGATATTAAATTGAGTGAAGGAGAGACTAGAGCTGAACGTACAGCTACTCTTGTTCTAAGCATACGTGATGCTCTTAATGGTATCCTTCCTGAGAAGACTATTAACAAACTTATAACTGCACAGAACGTGCAACTTAAAGGAACAGATAATCTACATGAGGTTTTGACTAGAGATCAGTACGCTAAATACAGAATCCAATTACAGGGACAGTTAGCTGATATAGTTCAGACAAAACTTAGTCAAGCATCTTGGCTTACAATGAAAGCTCAGATAGATACTTCAATAGTAACTCCTATTCCTTTAAGGGATGGAGGCAACCTTGACATAACTGAAATGCCTGTACCTGATGACATCCCTTTGATTCAACAGTGGTGGAGAAGACTAGGACCACTCCAACCTTCCTTAGATTATCTTCAGGAGAAATTTGGTATAAGATTCAAGAGTATGTCTACCTCTATGGACTTGGCACAGAAAGGAATGACCAAAGCTGCAACTGCTCTTTCTCTTGCCCGGAAACATTATTGGTCTAAACTCCCTAAGCAACTTCGTAATCAGAAGCCGGGATCAAGGACAGCAGATTTGATCTCTTACATGATGACAACTGACACAGATAAAATTGAGATGGCTAAACGTCACGGAGTAGAAAACACACTAGATGCTATGGCTGAGAGGGTTCAAGAAGTTCTCCCAAGTGACAAATCCATGACCATTAAAGAAATACTTAAAGTAGCTGAAGAGAATCTAAAGAACCATCAGACTTATTTTGATTGGTTTACACAACAGGGAGTTGTCAGTCCTGATATGTATTTGAAAAACTATGTCCCTATCATCAGACTCATGGGTGAGGCTAAAGAAAGAGGAGATCCTAGAACTGTTACTGAATTTCTTTATGAGGAAAGAGACAAGAAGAGAGGGAAGGAGAAAGTCAATCAACAGATTAAAGATCTTACTGATAAAGAATTTGAAGACTTGGTAGAACTGGTCAGCATTGACGCTAATCTTGAAAAGAGTAAGATACCCACCAAAGGTCAAACTAAAGAGTTCATGGAATATTCAAGAGCTATAGATGAGGAGTTCGTTTCTCAGACTTCAAGGATCACAGACATCAGAGAACTTGAAGCTATCTACACAGCCAAAGCTCTCAAGAAAATATACTTCCGTCAACTCGTACCTGCTGTAGCTCAGATGATGAAACAGGTAAACAACTTGGACTTGGATAAAGCTACACGTAAAACTGTTGACACTGTTATAAGAGGTTATCTTGAATCCATCACAGGAGTTCCAAGTGAGATGGCATTGGTCATGAAGAAAGCAAATTGGAAAACAATCCCAAATATATCCATCAGAGTAATGAACAAATTTTCTAAAGGTTGGAACAAAAGCCCATTTGGTAAAGTGACTCAAATGGTAGAGCAAGAAGAGTTAGAACATTTCAGTGCTGATGACGCTAGGCAGATAGCTACCACTTATATGTACATGCTTTATCTTGGTGGAGTGAACTGGAAATCACCACTAAAGAATGTAGCCACTCAGAACTTCCACACTACTGCTGTACTTGGTAAAGAGACTTGGGCTGAAGGGATAGTCAAGTTGTTTAGTGATCCTGCACACAGGAAAGAGATTACTAAGTTTGACCCTAGACCTGATTCCTCTTACTTGGAAGATGTAGTAGAGAAAAAGAAGTTCAGTTCATTTAACATAGCCAGTAAGATGATGATGACAGGATTTCGTAAATCAGATCTCTTCAATGTCTATGGAGCAGTGTCAGGTTCTTGGGTTGCATGGGATAGATTAGCTCCTTTCATTGGAACCAAAGAACAACAAGAGGCTGTCTCCCTTCAGCAAGTGGTCCAATCGCTATGGCAGGGAAAAAAGGATACAAGGATTAGTGACGCTAAAATAATGAACTCATCTCCTGCTGAGAGCAAAAAATTCTGGAATGGTACAATCTCCAAACCTATCACAATGGAGATCCACGAAAGAATAAAGAAGGGGCAGATCGAAGAAGCTAAGAATATGTGGACTCAGTACATCGTAGACACTACCAACTGGAAGTATGGTCCGGGCGGTACACCTATTCTACTGAGGAACCCCTTAATCAGAACGTTCTTCCCTTTCAAATCTTGGGCTATGAATTACTGCAGTTATCTTGGAGCTACTGCTGTTCAGGGAACCAAGCAAGCTAAGGCAGGAGAAGGTACATACACTCTCCAGAAGTACGGAGAGGCTTATGCTTCTCAGCTACTTACGGCAGCAATCCTTACTTCTCTTGGGGTAGCTGGAGTGCAGAGATGGTTTGGTGTTGGTCCCTTCAGTGGTCTGCATGAACCCGGAGGTATGTTTTATGAGAGTCTTGACAGGTTAATCAGGATGTTCTCAGAAGGTGGAGAGGCTATTCAATCTGAAATGATCCCCGGAGTAGACCAAGCTGAGAAGGACAGGAACCTGAAAAACCTGCAAGATAATGTGAACGATATGTTCACTTTTTGACCCAATGTTCTAGCTTATTTACGCATCGTTATTTGTCGATAAGCGACCTTTACCACAACACCCTTTTTCACCATTCAGCCAAACCAAGTCCCATGCTTGAGCCGCTTTTTCCGGCGTAGCTCCGTAGGCTACTATACCTTCCTGATCGTTGACCCCATACAACGCACACCACTGATCTCCACATTG
>Ga0075122_10001896_pt1 | contig 14331 bp, 13 predicted proteins | sample AntAceMetag02UKB_FD_69790 | JGI IMG/M metagenome (GOLD analysis project Ga0075122, IMG submission 69790) | Saline lake microbial communities from Ace Lake, Antarctica - Antarctic Ace Lake Metagenome 02UKB | ecosystem: Environmental > Aquatic > Non-marine Saline and Alkaline > Saline | place... | reverse complement strand
CGGCCTTTCGTTTGCGTGGGAGGGGGGAAACCCGATATACATTCCGGTCGCCCATACAGAGCAAATTCCCCAGATCCCTCTGACAACCGTCCTGGAAATCCTGCGACCGGTTTTTGAAAAAAAAGAGCTGAAAATCATTGCGCAGAATATCAAATACGACATGATGGTCCTGGCCAATTATAAGTTCCCGATCAAAGCACGGATCGAAGATACCATGATCCAATCCTATCTGCTGGATGCGAATCTTCATCGTCATAATCTGGACGACATGGCGATGCGGCATCTTGAGCACGAAATGATCAAATTTGAAGACATTGCCGGGAAAGGGAAAAAGCAGATCCCGTTTGCAGAGGTCCCCGTATCAGTAGCGCAACAGTACGCAGCTGAAGATGCCGATGCCACTTTTCAAATTCACCAGATTCTCTCCCCCCGCATCAAGGCGGAAAATCTTGCAGAGTTGTACGAAAACATCGAATTGCCCCTTTGCCGAACCCTGGCGCAAATGGAAACCCATGGCGTCAAACTCGATGTGCCATATCTCAACACCCTCTGCGAAAAATTACGCCTCGATCTGGAAGCGCTGCAACAGAAAATTCACGAGCAGGCAGGGGAGACCTTCAATATCAATTCGACTCAGCAGTTGTCGACCATACTTTTTGATAAGATGGGGATCACTGTCGGTCGTAAAAAAATAAAAACAGGGTACTCTACTGATGCATCCGTCCTGGAAAAAATGGCACCCTTCGAGCCCATTGCTAAAAACCTGCTCGATTATCGGTCCAAAAACAAGCTGGTCAACACCTATCTCAACGTCCTACCCAGTTTGATCAGCCCCAAGACAGGCCGCATTCACACCTCCTACCATCAGGTTGTGGCAGCAACGGGCCGCCTTAGTTCCAGCAATCCCAACCTGCAGAATATTCCCATCAAAGGGGAGGACGGCAGCAAAATCCGCAGGGCCTTTATTGCAGAAAACGGGAATCTGATTGTTTCTGCCGACTATTCTCAAATAGAATTGAGGTTCCTGGCGCACCTTTCTGAAGATGAAGGCCTGATCTCAGTTTTCGAAGCAGGTGGCGATATTCATACAGAAACAGCGGCCGGAATCTACGGCGTCGAAATTGAACAGGTCAGCCATGAACAGCGGCAAGCCGCCAAAGCCATCAACTTCGGCATCATCTACGGGATGGGGGCCTTCCGCCTGTCCCAGGAGATTCAAGTCAGCAATGCCCAGGCAAAGTCTTTTATCGAGGCCTATTTTGCCAAGTATCCCAAAATCAAAACGTATATGGATGAAACCATTGCGTTTTGCCAGGAGAAGGCCTTCGTGGAGACCATGTTCCGACGCAAACGTGCGATTCCCGATATCCATGCCAAAAACCATATGGTACGAACAGCAGCCGAACGCATGGCAATCAATACCCGCATTCAAGGCTCCGCTGCTGATTTGATCAAAATCGCCATGCTTGACATTCAAAACACCCTGGATCGGGAACTGTCATTGACCAAAATGATCATGCAGGTGCACGATGAACTGGTATTTGAAGTCCCACAGGACAAAGTGGATTCCCTGATCGCAATGGTTCAGAAATCAATGGAAAATGCGGTCTCGCTGAAAGTACCCCTGGTTGTGGATACTGGCTACGGTAAGAATTGGCAGGAAGCACACTAAAAAAGTCTGACACAATTAAAAGTCTTTACATGTCGATTTATAATATTCTTGTGATCGGAATCGGCGGTTTTTTCGGTGCGATTTCACGGTTTATCATTTCCAAGCAGATGGCATTACTGCTGGGGGACGCCTTTCCCTATGGCACACTGCTGGTCAATGCCCTGGGATCTTTTCTACTGGGATTTCTCTCAAGATATCTGCTACAGCATTTCGTTGTCAGCGAATTGGTCCGGGTCAGCCTGCTGATCGGTTTTCTAGGAGCCTTTACCACTTTTTCCACCTTCAGCTATGAGTCTATCATGCTGTTGCAGGAGGGGGATTTTATGAAAGCAGGAGTCAATATCATCAGTAATATCGTTCTTTGTCTAATTCTCTGTTTTGTCGGTTTTCAATTTGCAAAATCCATTTGAAAATTCATTATGCCTGATAAATACATTGGGAAACGCCTCAGAGTGAGAATTACAGTGGGCAGCGCGGAACGATACCAGGGAAAATCCCTTTTCCGCGCAGTGATCAAGAAGCTGGAGGAGAATCGAATTTACGGTGCCACGGTTATCCGGGGGATAGGGGGGTTTAGTCGTCGAGCCCGGTTTCATACCGACCGCTTGCTGAGCCTGGTCTCCAATCTGCCGGTGATTGTCGAATTCGTCGATTATGAAGAACGGATCCACGACCTACTGCCTGTATTTGACGGCATGATCAGCAATGGTATGATTACTCTGGAAGAGGTGGAGGTGATTTTTTACCGGAACAACTCCGGCTCAAAGACACGACCGAGCCATAAATAAAACAGCACAGCAAAATTCAATCCAGGAAAAATGTCTTTGAAAACAACCCTTCACAACGACTTCACACCTCATCACTACCATTTTTCTGCCATTTGCGGAACGGCAATGGCTGCATTGGCTGTGCTGCTCAAGAACCGGGGACATAAAGTCACCGGCTCAGACGAGAACGTCTATCCACCCATGTCCGATTTTCTGAAGGAGAATCAAATTGAGGTCTCCACCCCTTACCGTGCGGAAAACCTGCAGCCCCATCCCGATTTTATTGTTTTGGGAAACGCCCTTAGTCGAGGAAATCCTGAAGTTGAATACGCTCTGCAAGCGCACCTACACTATTTCTCCATGGCAGAGCTGCTGAAAAATGAATTTATTCGGGGGAATTGCTCAGTCGTCATCAGCGGTACACATGGGAAAACAACCAGTACTTCGCTAGCGGCCCATGTCCTGACTTTTGCAGGAAAACCCACTGGGTTTATGGTAGGCGGTATTCCGGAAAATTTCGGAACCTCTTCCCGGGATGTGGAGCCGGGGGGGTATTTTGTTATCGAAGGGGATGAATACGACACCAGCCTGTTTGATAAACGGTCCAAATTTTTTCACTACCTGCCGGATCGGTTGATCATCAATAATATTGAATTTGATCACGCCGACATTTTCAACGATATCGAGGAGATTAAACGGGCTTTTTCATTAATGCTGCGCCAGATTCCCCAGGACGGCCTGATCATTGTCAATGGGGATGATGCGAACGCCATGGAAGTCGCACAGAAAGGCTTTTCACCTTATATTACTTTTGGAACCGGCCCTACTTGTGAGGCTGTGATCCAGAATATCACCCCCCTCACCGACACTCCGGGCCTGAAATTTGAGCTGGTTTTTAAAAACCAGGTGTACCTTCTGCACATACCCCTTTTGGGGGAATACAATGTCCGCAATTCGGTAGCGGTTGTGCTGCTGGCACTTCACGAGGGGATTCCAATTGAGACTATTCAGGCAGCACTCCTCAGTTTTAAAAACGTACGGAGGCGGTTGCAATTGTTGACAAAGAATTCTCAGGTCAGGGTTTATGATGATTTTGCCCACCATCCCACCGCGATTGCAGAGACCCTGAAAGCCATACGCACCGCCTGGCCGGATGCCGGAGTGCATGCTATTTATGAAGCCCGCAGCAATACGTCGGTCAGGCAGTTTCACCAGTCCCGCATGGCTGATTGTTTCTCTGCCGCCGATTCAGTCACTTTTTACAAACTGTTCCGGGGAGAACGCATCAAGGATGGAGAAAGGCTCGATTTGCAGCAGATCGTTTCAGAACTGAACGACAAAGGGAAAGCTGCCTGGGTCATCGAAGAGTTGGATGTCATCGTAGAGACCTGTCTGAATCGGGCAAAGTCTGGTGACATCTTTCTCGTCATGAGTAATGGCGCCTTTGGCGGTATCCAACACAAACTGGCTGGCAAACTGGATCAGAAATGGCAGAATCGGAATCATTAAACGATCTGAGAAAAAACCATCCCGAACTGGCCGAGGTGTTCGGAGAAGCCTGGCAGACGCCACTGAAAAATTTTGCGGAGAGACTCTATTGCAAGAATCCGCGTGAGATTGAGCCGGAACTGCTCACGGCGTTCGAGCAGGAGTTCTCATCCATGGGATGTGAGCCAGCCCTCATGCAAACGGCGCTAAAACAGCTCCAAGAGACACCGGTGCTGCAGACTTCTCATCACATCACTCCCACACACGGGCCGACATTTCTGGCCATAGACCTCATCTGCCTTTCCGGACTGCAGCCTTCTCAACTCTATTTAATTGGGGCAAATTCCGGCGTCGCATTTTCCAACAGCGCCTGGAGCGGCGCTCTGAGTTATGGCTCTCTATCGACAGAGCAGTTTTTCAGACCGGATTCTGCTGCTTACCGGAGGGCATTGAAGGCTGACAGAGATCGATCAGCCCATGGGGACACCGATCACCGCATCAGCCTGATTCCTTCCCGGCAAAGAGATCAGCTCCTTTTCGGTACTAATCTGACCCAATATCAGACCGATTTATACAACCAGTTCAGTGATGAATTACAGGATTTACTGCCCCGGATGGTAACAGATCAGCCATTTTCTCAATGGTCAGCACTGGCTGCAACGTGGATCCAGAATCAAGTTTTCAGTGACCGGCAATGTTTGATTATTGATATCAACCGGGTCATTTCCCGATATCTGATCAATATTCTTTCGAACCGGCCGGATCACCCCTGTGGCGTTCTGCTTTCAAATGAAAAGAAAGGTTTGGAAATTTTATCCGCTTTTAAGACACCACCAATGTTTTTAGGATCTTATCAAAGCAAAAAATCTGATAAAGTGAATCCGTTATTTTGGAGAGGCCAGGGCCTGGAAAGTTTGAAAACCGGTTACAAAGAGATCCGCCGTCAGGATTTGATCCAGCAACTGGAAGACAATGTCTTATGTCCCGGACTGTTTCTGCTCTTTTTTATTCTCCGCTTTCTCAATGGCATCCGCTGTTTGGGTTCGTTCAGCCAGATAAACTATCTGGAGAGATTTCGACAAAGCTGGGAAACCATGCAGGTGGACTGGAATTTAGATCTGGAACCCGATTTCAAAAATTCTTTGACCACCGGCAGACTTTACCAAGATGGTTGTGCAACCTGGCCACTGGATCTTGCGCTGAAACAACAAACGCTTTGCGTGGAAAACTTTTCCGATGTGGAAATGGGCTATTTCTGGAAACCCATTGTGAAACAATTGACAAACAAAACGACAAAAACTCAATGAAAAAGCTTTCTCGCGCTGTCGTATTGGTCATTTTCCTGTTTCAGATCGGGTATATGTCATACCGCATCCCGCAGATCATTATAACTGAAGTTGACTTTCCAAAGGAGATCAAACTTTCTGCAATTGTGGCTGGCCTGTGCCTGGGAATTCTGTATTTTCTAAAAGACTATGCAAGCCCTATGGAAAAACCCGCGCAGGAAGATGAAAATGAAGATTTGTAGAAAAATAAAGCCGTAAAAACTGTCCGCATCGGGTATGAAGCGATTTCAGTTGGTTGTTCTTGATTTTTCACGGATTGAATTGGTATTATATCTCTAAACCATCGTGGTTACAGTATTGATCCATTTTTTTTAACTAACTATTCAGCATCTGCTCCGCCGAGGAGATTATGATTCAAAACACACATGAATCTATCCTCTCAGCTCCGGAAACAGGGTGAATAAATAGCCAACATGAGTATATTTAAACAAAAACGCAGAAATACGCGGCAGGCGTTGCAATATTATCTGGAAGTTTTCGAAAGAGAATCAAGGCAGACGATCGGGCGGACGGTTGATATCACCGCCGATGGCATCCAGTTGGTGAGCGAGAAGCCGTTGGAGATCGGCAAAGCGTATCAGCTCATCATGAAACTGCCAGAAGAAATCCAGGAAGCGTCAGAGATCCTTTTCAACTGTCATTGCGTCCGCCATGAAAAAGACCGTCACTCCCGTTACTACTATTCCGGGCTGCAGTTCAAAGATCAAAATCCCGCGTATCTTCCCATCATCGAACTGCTGATTTCCGATTACGGATTTTAAAAAACCCTCTTAATCATCCATATCATCCACTTCAATACCCTTGGCTCTCTGAGCCGCTTTTTGTTTATTCAATCCCACAAAACAGACCCCGATACTCAGTAGATATAAAAGAATCAGGGGACCCGCCATCAGCATCATGGTAAATGGGTCTGGGGGGGTCAGCACCGCACTGAGGACAAACACAATTAAAATCGCGACACGGGCCTGACGGATCATAATTCCAGGCGTCAGAATTCCCAACCGAGCCAGGATAAAGGTCGCCAGCGGCATCTCAAAAATGAAACCGAACGCAAGCAACAATTTAATGGCCAGGCTTAAAAACTCACCTATGGACAGCGAAGGCATAATCTCCCCTGGCTGGGCCAGGCTGAGGAAAAAGTCAAATCCGAAAGGAAAGACGACAAAATAACCAAAGAGTGCTCCGCCAATAAAGAACAGATACGTAAAAATTGAAAATATCCAGTAGACCTTTTTCTCCCCGGAATACAATGCTGGACCGATAAAGCCCCACAATTCCATTAGCAGGTATGGAAACGCAATAAAAAATCCAGCAAAGATGGCTACTTTCATCTGCGCAAAAAACAGCTCCGGCAGCCCTATATAAACCATTGTCGAACCAGTATCAACTTTTGGCTGACCCACACTGCACTGGCAATTGAGGTTTATGGTACCCTGAATTGAGGCAACGGTCTGAGGCGCAGGGGGTTGAACATTCTCCTGCGGAATCCGGTCGCTGAAAACGGGTGATGGCTCCTTGTTCAGCAGCACTTGAAAAAACATTATGAAATCATCCAGGGATGCCCCAATTTGCTGTAAAATTTCTCCGGCATGTTCCAGGTTTTCAGCAGCTGATGACGGCGTATCACTCGCAGGCTCAGATACTTCACTGGAAACGACAGCAGCGGTGGTGTCATCCTGTGGCAATAAATCCGGCTCATCTGAAATATTTCCACTGGGAGCTGCTTCCCGGCAGACACAATTGTATGCCCCCAGAGACGAGAGTCCGTTTTTCTGGACAGAAGATGTATCAGGTGTCGGTGCAACGGCTGTGTATTTCTTGAGGGGAACTTCCACCGGTTTGCGAATCAGATCCAGAATCTCTTTACGATAAAAATAAGTGGCCAAAACGCAGAGCGCCATGACAATCACAAACCGGATTAAACGTTTTCGCAACTCATCCAGATGGTCCAGAAACGACATCGTACCATCAAAACTATGCGATTTATTTGTTTTTTCAGTTCCTTTCTTCATTTTCTTAGATATGCTTCCCTGCTAATAAGTCACAAATTAGTGGATAAAAAATGCTTTTTCCAATTTAACGTGGGATAAATATTGCATTTTATTGTCAGTTGTACCCCCAATTGGAGTCACAAACACTCGCGGGACAACTTTAACAATACTTTTTTTGCAGCCAAAACCTCTTTTCCAGGCAGGCCGGCGATGAGTCAATCCATTGATGTTCGCATGTTGGATGCGCTAGAAATCTTTCACTACTCCTATCGATTTCAGAATCGTCTGTTTATTCTGGTATTGGAGAAACAGGTGAATCTGCAGAATATTATCACGGATCTGAGGGTCTTATATAGCGCGCACATTCAAATCATTGTTATTTGTCACGAGCATGACAAATTAATAAATCTCTTACAAGTGTGGAACAACAGAGGCTGTCCTTTTCAACATGTCTCAACAGTGGGTGATACCGAACCGACCAGAGAAGATGCTGCATCCATAGAAAAGATTCTTTTAAAAGGGAGTATCCCGATCCTCAATATATCAACAGGCGAACATACCGATCCAAATTCAACCCATCGGGATCACTTCGCCATGAATCTGGCATCCTTCCTGAGTGTGGATAAAGTTTTCTTCCTCTCTACGGAACCCGGGTTGATAATCGACGGTCTATTTCTCTCTCATACCACATCGGAAGAACTCAACCCGTATTTAAGTCCCGAACACTCTATTAACATTGGACAACAGAGACTGCAGTATCTGGTTGAAGAAAATCACCGCCAGGGATTCGATATCGTTCTACTTGAAGGAAAAAGCGGTTGCCTGTTTCAGGAGATATTCACACACCGCGGAATCGGAACTCTGCTGACCAGTTCATATCCAAACACAATCCGGAAAGCAGGACTCTCTGACGTGATGGATATCGCTTTGTTGATGAAACCCTATATTCAATCCAGTGTCATCCTGCCGGTGTCGGAAGATGAGCTGGCTGAAGATATCACCAACTATTACGTCTATACCGTGAATAACTCCATTGTAGCCGCTGCCAAGCTGACTGAATACGATAATGCCGCTGAAATGGCAAAATTCTGCACATTGCCCCGGTATCAGGGAAAAGGACGGGCCCATGAGCTGGCAGAGCGGTTGATCGATACAGCGAAAAAAAACGGGAATAAATCAATATTCTCTCTGAGTATCGATCCCCGGATGTTTGATTTTTTCCAGAATCTGGGTTTTTCTGAATGTGATCGTCAAGAGCTACCGGAAAACTGGCGCCAAAATTACGATTTATCCCGTTCCTCAAAAGCTTTCCGGTTGATGATTGCAACCGACACTAACACTCAGAAATTGATTTAAAATATAGTTCACTAATGAAATACTGGTTTTTTTCAACCAATGTTTTTATAATTAAGGGCTTACTTCAGAAAAAAGAGAGCAACCTCTTTTTGAATGTTAACCAACTACCGATTTTTATGAAGAACCGAATTATTTCATGCTGCGTCGCCCTGTTTTTTTTCAGCTTTATTGTCTTCGCAGCATCTACCAGCCAACCATCCACTGAGCAGATTGTCCGGTCTTACGCACTGCCGGAAGAGGATATCGAAAAAGCAAGTACGTATATCCCCCATATTCTCAAATTTGCCAATGGAGACAATGTGTCACTACCACTTGTGCTGGCGGTGATGAAGGCTGAATCCAATTTCAATCCAACCGCAATAAGTCCCAAAGGAGCGCTTGGCTTGATGCAACTGATGCCGGACACCGCTCTGGATCAGTACGAAAGGTTGAATATTCCTTTGTCAAAGAAACTGCTGAAAAAGCAGTTGACCCGGCAGCCGGAACTCAACGTGATATTAGGGATTAAACACTTGCAGTATCTTGAAAACCGATTTGCAGACATCAATGACCCCGACCTGCGCCGACAGCTGATCACGATTTCTTATAACGCCGGTTTTCGCAAAGTGACACTCTCTTTCAAGTGTAAGAGCTATTCCTGTCTCAGACTTCGGGTCAACTTGTTCGGACAAGAATACTTCAAAAGAATCATCCGTAACCTGCCACGGGAAACCCGTAATTATCTGATTGTTGTCAATCGTGCCTATGAAACCTATTCCAAGGTTTTGGCATCGAACAAGCCGGAATCTGAAGGGGTGCCAATCGCATCGAAAAAAAACGGCCCATTCAATCCACTGGCCCTGTCCAATCAATCCTTTCTGCTGGCCCTGGCTGATCAATCCTTTCAGCACTACACATCTCCAAAAACAAGATCCCGTGAGGGTCGGCTCATACCCTAAACCGTCAGGAATTGCATGAGGGGTGATGAGACTGGTTATTCAGCCTGCCATCCGATCCGCTTGAGCAGGTTTTGCCATTGACCCAATGCCTGCTCGGCAACCAGGCGGCGCCGTTCCTTTTTGTTTCGCGGTCGTTTCTCGCCGGTATTATGCAACAATCCGAAATTACTATTCATCGGTTGGAAATTATCGGGTGAGGCTGTCGCCAGGTAGTTGACCAGAGCGCCCAGCATGGTCTGAGAATCGACCTGTGGAAATTCATCCCCTTTCATTTCACTTTGGATATTCATCGCCACCCACATTCCCATGGCAGCCGATTCAACATATCCTTCAACCCCGGTAATCTGGCCCGCAAGGTAGATTCCTTTGTGGTTCTTTAACTCCAGATTAGAGTTTAAATGAAGAGGGGCGTTGACATAAGTGTTACGATGCATACTTCCCATGCGGGCAAAGTCACAATTCTCCAACCCCGGAATCTCACGAAAAAGCCTTTTCTGTTCACCCCAGCGCATTCGGGTCTGGCATCCCACCAGGTTATACAATTCCCCACTTCGGTCTTCCTGTCGTAATTGGAGGACTGCCCATGACCGTTTTCCCGTTCTCGGATCCTCCAGCCCCACCGGCTTCATAGGACCGTACGAGAGCGTATCCATACCCCTTTCCGCCATCACTTCCACCGGTAGGCACCCTTCAAAATGCTTTGCCTGTTCAAAATCCCGAAACGGCATTTTTTCAGCCTGCAGCAGGCCGACTATCAATCTCTCGTACTCCTCCCGATTCATGGGACAATTGATATAGTCCGCATCACCCTTACCATATCGCGACGCCTTGAAAGCGGTATTCATATTGATCGATTCGGTATAAACAACAGGTGCAATTGCGTCGTAAAAGAAAAGACCCTCATCCTTCAGGATTTTGTTTAGTGAATCTGAAATCGTAGCGGAGCTAAGCGGCCCGGTAGCCACAATAACCCGGGAATGTTTTTGTTGCAGCGCAGTAATGTCAGTAATTTCCTCGCTCTTGTGCCTGATATGGGGACAACTTTTGAGCCGCTGTTCCACTTCACGGGCAAATAGCAGTCTGTCAACCGCCAGCGCAGATCCAGCCGGAACGGATTGTTCTTCTGCAGACTGTACTATGATGGATCCCGCCAATTTCAATTCAGCTTTCAACAGTCCGTGCGCATTGCCAATATCAGTTGATTTCAGAGAATTACTGCAAACCAGTTCCGCATACTGACCTGTCTGATGGGCCGGTGTCATGACAACAGGCCTCATCTCATACAGCACTACGGGTATTCCCCTGGAGCCAAGCTGCCAGGCAGCTTCGCAACCTGCCAGACCGGCTCCGATTACTGCAACTTCTTTTAATTCACTCATATTTGACTTCAGAAACATTCAAAATTGCCACCACCGAAAAGCGTTATCCGTTGCAACCTAAAACGGCACATCGTTTTCAGCTTCCCCATTATCCAGCCAGGCGGGTGGTGCATCTAACTCATTCTCAGGCGCAGATGAGGCCGCCTTTTGATCGGCTTTCAAAATCCGCCACGCCTGCAGCGTGTTAAAATATTTTATGTTCCCCTGAGGGTCTGTCCATTTTCGCCCCTTCAGGTTGAAATGAACATCAATATCCTGGTTAACAGAGAATTGATCCAGTAACTCGCATTTATCTTGAATCAACTCAAATTTTATATACTCCGGATATTGAGGATTTTCCGCATACTCAACTACGAATTCCCTTTTTTTAAAACTTGCTGAGATCTGGCTGACTTCAAAAATCTCCAAGAGTTTTGCTTTGATATTCATGAATGAATTTTTTTTTTAGGTTTATCGGTGACATTTACCTCGACTCTCTCAGGAAGAGACCTGAAGTTCCCGGATTATCACAAATTGATCGAATGAGGTGATGAAAAACATGAATTCTCGGACTGTTTGGCACAGAATGTGATTACCTTAAAGTGGGCAACAGACCTTACTACGGAATGTGCCATTTTATCGCCCAAAAACACTGTTCTTTGTATCTTATCTAATGATGACTGCATGAAAGAGTTTCATACATCCCTGGGAGCCATATGAATACATCACAACTTAATTCTTCGAGCTTAGGGCGCATACAAGATGCTACAAAAAATGCCTTAAACCGTAAAGAGAATCCCTTAGGTAAAGGGCAGAAACCCGAAAATTCTGCCGCCCGCACCAAGCAAGCAAATAAGGCTGAGATCCTCTCCTCCCTAAAGGATCCCAAGAAAAACGAGAGTTCAGATAAAAAATTCGAGAATGCGTCGCCGCAGATCAATGAGTACATGAAAATGATCTCCCGCTTCGAAAACAAAGTGAAACAGGACGAAATCGAAAAAGAGGATCTGGAGCGCGTGATGCAGGCCCTCGAAGATAAAATTCTCACCCTGGACGAACAGCAGAAATTGAAATTAAAAAATATCGAATTCTTCAAGAAAAAGGGGATCGAAAACCTGAAAGCCATGAGAGAGACCCTGATCGAAATGTTCGATAATGATACAGAACAGGAGGAATTCTTTGAGTTTTTAAAAAGCCCTGAATTCGTCACCGTTTTATTGAATGAACCAAAAGTATTTGAAAGCTACAAACCCGCTGCAAACGGAGCCAAGAATATAACAGGCAAAGCACTCAAAGATGCAGGCAATGGTGTTGAGACTCGTAAATCACCGAAAGTGTAGCTGGTGACACAGCAAACAACCACTTTATTGATCACACACATAAAGTGCATTGACAAAACTAAAATTAGGACTGAAAACAAAGGTTAACAATAATAAATGATCATGGGGTAGAGCGAAAAAGTGACTGGCATCGGGGTCGATACCAATATCAGCATCGCTTCAATTAAGGCTCTGTTTTCCGCTTTGAACCGCGCGGGGATGGAACTATCCTTTCAACCCGGCCTTTTATCAAACCATCGGGAACAAGCACCGAAAAAGAGCTCTGCACTTTAACCGTTTTTATTGATGTAATGGGCCGGTTCTCTGCATCTTTAACCATCGCATAGCCCCGATCCATGATGGACAAGGGGCTGGCTGAATTCAAGAGATGGGTCAGTTTCTGGAGACGGTTGCGATTTCGCTCCAGCGTCTGGCTGGATTGAGACAACAGGCGGCGTTTCAGATTCTGGATCTGAATGTTAGACCGTTCTATCCCTGACAACGGAGAATGATGCAGCAGCTGTTGAGACAAGCTTTCCTGTCTACCGGCTGCGTGTTGTAACTGGTTGTGAATCAGATAGGAAAGTCGCCCGTGTAGTTCGTCCACCCGCTGCATATTCTGCTGAACTGCCCATTGAGGACTTCGTAGTCTCATCTGATACTGATGCAAGGCATCAATCCCGCCTTGCACCTGCTGTTGTATCATTGAGATCAGCCTTGCGCGGGCTGTTTCCACCCGGTCAGCAAGATCAGAAAACAGCGGCACAGCCAACTCAGCGGCTGCAGAAGGGGTTGGGGCCCGCAAATCGGCCACAAAATCGGCAATCGTGAAATCGGTTTCATGCCCGACTGCGCTGATAATGGGGATCTTAGAATTAAAAATTGCCCTGGCGACAATCTCTTCATTAAACGACCACAAATCTTCGACAGATCCCCCACCACGGCCGACAATCAGTAGATCAATATTTTCCATCCCCTGAAATTGATCAATTGCGGTAGCGATCTCTCTTGCAGACGTATCCCCCTGAACTGAAACCGGATTGATCAATATTGGCAAAGAGGGGAAGCGGCGGCCCAGGACATTCAAAATATCTCTAATCGCGGCTCCGGAAGGTGAAGTCACGACCCCGATACCACGGGGTAAAAAGGGTAAGGGTTGTTTCTGTTCCGAATCGAACAACCCCTCATCGGAGAGCCGGGCCTTCATTTGTTCAAAAGCCAATTGAAAAGCCCCTGCTCCAAGTGGTTCAACCCTGTCCACGATGAGTTGATAAACACCTCGTGGTTCATAAACCGTGATCCGACCGTGCAGCAGGATCTCCAACCCGTTTTCCAGAGCGAACCGGGTTCGTTGTACAACCGAACGAAACATGACGCCCGCTATTTGGGCATGATCGTCCTTGACATTAAAATAGAGATGTCCGGAATTGGGCCGAGCCAGGTTCGAAATCTCGCCCTGCAGGAAGACCCTGCCCAGATTCTCTTCCAGAAGATGTTTAATCCCCCGGGTTAACTCCGTTACTGTCAGCGCTTTAGCTTTAGATGACACTCGTTTTTCCAGGAATACATTTTTTTAGTTCAAGACCCATTTTTTCAAGCGGATGGTTTTCTAATTTTCTACACAACCCTTTGAAATTAGGCTACCCCCACTTAGTTTTCCAGCAGCCATTTCTTGGCAAAGTCGCCCGAAAAAGTATGCTATTGAGCAACGGTCGCCTTGTCAAACCCGTCTTCTGTTCGGTCCATCCACTGCCCCAAAAAGAGTTGCTCAGATTTACTCATTTTGAAGCGCTTTTCGACGATATATTCTGTCAACCCGGGTTTTATCAGCAAGAAATAACTATCCCGCCAGACAGGATCCAGCTGTAGTCGAGCGTCATATATATACTGACTGACACCCAGTGTGCGACTGAATCGATATAATACCGGTCTATGGTGCCTACCCAGAAACATCAGCTCTACCTGATCTACTTCCGACGCCATTTGAACGGTATATAATCCATTTTGGGGATGGATAATCTCAGCACTCACACGATGTACATAACCAGCGGAGGTTTGAATCAAGGTTTTGTTGAATTTTCGTACTACAACAAACG
>Ga0075122_10001894_pt1 | contig 14339 bp, 12 predicted proteins | sample AntAceMetag02UKB_FD_69790 | JGI IMG/M metagenome (GOLD analysis project Ga0075122, IMG submission 69790) | Saline lake microbial communities from Ace Lake, Antarctica - Antarctic Ace Lake Metagenome 02UKB | ecosystem: Environmental > Aquatic > Non-marine Saline and Alkaline > Saline | place... | reverse complement strand
AAGAAAGGAGAAGATGAACTAAAAAGCGAAAAGGAAAAAGAGGAGTTGCTTGTTAAAGCCAACCAGTGGCTAGAAAAAAATGTAAATAAAACTTTATTTAATAAAGAACATTATACAAAGGGAGAAAGAAAGATAGCCGTGAGTTTAATTAAGGAAGGGCTTGATGAATTTTTATTCGCCGAAGGCGTTTCTAAAGATAATAGGTCTTTTGCTATTAACAAAACGGTTGGTAAAGCGATTGATTCTGAAGTAACTAGAGAAATTTTAGAAAATGATAGGCGTGTAGACGGTAGAGGGATTGAAGAAATTAGAAGTCTAGAGGCTGATGTAGATGTGCTACCAAGAAACCATGGAGTCGGTCTTTTCTCAAGAGGAGAAACTCAGGTATTATCTATTGTTACTCTTGGCTCAGCTGGACTTGCTCAAAGTATTGAAGGTATTGAAGGAAATAGCAAAAAGCGGTTTATGCATCATTATAACTTTCCAGCATTTTCAGTAGGAGAAGCAAGACCAAACCGTGGTCCTAGCAGACGTGATATAGGACATGGCGCTTTAGCGGAAAAAGCGCTTGAAAAAATGATTCCAGTTAAAGAAGATTTTCCCTATACTATTCGTTTAGTATCGGAAACTCTCGGATCTAACGGTTCGTCCTCTATGGGCGCAACCTGCGCTTCAACCCTAGCTCTTATGCACGCTGGTGTACCTATTAAAAAACCGGTAGCTGGTGTTGCTATTGGTCTAGCGTCAAATGATGACATGAGCCAATGGAAGGTTCTAACTGATATCCAGGATCTAGAAGACGGTAAGGGCGGTATGGATTTTAAAATAACTGGCACAGCCGATGGAATTACCGCTATCCAGCTTGATACTAAGACAGACGGCATTACCGAAGATATTATAAAAGAAGCCCTTAAGCAGGGCCACGAAGGTAGATTAAAAATTTTAGATGTTATTAAAGAAATTATTCCTGAACCAAACAAAGAGCTTTCAAAATATGCTCCAAGAATTACCAGCTTTCATATTGAACCTGACAAAATACGAGAGGTTATCGGGCCAGGCGGAAAAATTATTAATGAAATTATTGATACTCATGAAGTTCAAATTGATATTGAAGATGATGGCCTAGTAATGGTCTGCGGCGTGAACGCCGAGGGCGTAACCAAGGCCGTAGCTTGGATTAAAGATATTGTTAGAGAAATTGAAGCTGGCGAAAAATTCACTGGCAAAGTCGTTCGTATGTTAGACTTCGGTGCCTTTGTTGAATTACTACCAGGCAAAGACGGAATGGTCCATGTAAGTGAAATGGCACCCTATAGAGTTAACAAACCAAGCGACTTTCTTAAAGAAGGCCAAATGATTACAGTAGTCGTAAAAGAAGTTGATGACAAAGGCAGAGTAAATCTAACTATGAAAGGGCTCAAAGAAAACGAACCTCTTTGGAAAGATGAAAAAGGAAAATCCGAAGGTGGCTTTAATGCCCGACCATCAAGATTTAATAATAAACCTGGAAATAGAAATGATAGACCTAAAAGATATTAAGACCAAAATAATAAAATATAAAAAAAATCCTGCCATTCATAAACGGCAGGATTTTTTTGTTTTATTGACATAAATTTAAATATATGACATTATTAAATATTAATAAATAACTATTTTTTGACAACTCTATTAACCGAAAAGGCAAACAATATTAACTGCTGATAAAATATCAACAAAACAAGGAGAATAACATGAAAACCCTACAAATTCGCGTAAGTGCCGATAATTACTGCAATCAAGTTAGCAAAAAAGGATTTAGTGCTATTAAAAATGTAACATTTATTAAAGATCCCGAAACTATTACCGATGTTTTCTGCGGGCCCGGTTTTCAAGATAGTGTTGAAACTGCTCTGGCTGCCTGTTGTGTTTCTGGTGTTAGAACCAACAGAATCCATCCATCCAACATTAATTTCGGTTGCGGATCAAAATTAAATGAATGGATTAATCGAGGACTCAAGGATATAGCCGAGGAAGAGAAAAGTTTGTGTTTAGCGATTCGTCGGGTTATCGAAGACCATGAAAAGGATAATATTGAAGAAGCTATATATAATGCCTTTAAAAAAATTTCGCTTAACGGACACGGAATCATTTTCATCCGTTCTCCTTGGGTAGAAATAATCACCAATATCTTCGATTCCGACAAATTTCTCAACTTTAAATCTGGTGATGGCATTATTCTTGAACAGGATGACGACGTTAATATCACAATTCTCGAAATCCTTAAAGTCACCTAATCGCTTATTCGTAACAATGAACATATGGACCGAATGATTGAAAGTAAAAACTTTCAGCTTCGGTCCTTTTTTTATCTTATTTTATTATTTCCAGCCACCGAATAAAATTATTATGGACTGATCAGCCCTGTCTACCGGCAGGCAGGCTTTGGCTGATATTATTTTTCTATAATGTCATAATCGGCCTAGACTGAAAGTATAGTTCCCCTCCTTAGATAAGGAGAGGTTAGCCCGTCTCGCCTATAGGCGTTAGCCGAGGTGGAGGGTGGTTTTTTTTACCTGCCCCGCCTTTGCGGTGGTCTTTTCAGCTTATTGCTTTATTAATTTTCACAGAGTCGTAATCGGCCTTGACTGAGTAATATAGAACTTGCCCTTAGCTAAAGCCCATTCAATATCTTGCGGTTTTTTGTAATGCTTCTCAATTTTATCACAAAGCTTAGCTAACTCAATTATTTCCTTGCCGGTTAAAGTTTGTTTCTCCTGATCAGATTTAGGTACACTCTTCCAGTCATTGCCTTTTTTAATATCACGAACTATCTTTCTGGTTTGTTCAGCCACGTTAATATCAGTTAAACTAAAATCGCGCTTATCTATAACGTAAGTGTCCGGCGTAACCTGACCGGAAACTATGGCCTCGCCCAAACCATACCCGGCTTCAATTACCATCTGGTTTCTATCTTTAGTAATCGGATGAACCGTAAAACAAATCCCGGAAATCTCTGATTGCACCATTTCCTGTATAACTACGGCGACTGATACTTGCTGATCAACTAAATTTTTTTCATAGCGGTAAAAAATCGCCCGAGGAGTAAATAAAGACGACCAACAGCGCTTCACATTTTCCAGTAAACTGACATTAGTAGTATTAAGATAAGTTTCTAACTCTCCGGCCCAGGAAGCAATTGATGAATCTTCGGCTGTAGCCGAGGATCGCACGGCTACATATTTGGCTTTCAACTTTTTAAATTCCGCTTCAATCTCTTTGGCTAACTCAGGCGGAATTTTAGTGTCATGCATAATATCCCGGATAACATTAGAGGCCTGGTCAATTGAATTAGTGTCGTCGTAATTAACTTTAGCAATCTGCGCCTCAATATCCATGTCAGTCGTAGCTACCGGTGATTTAGGCGTATTATCCATAAAATAATCAAACGCCGGAGCTAATATTACAAACCCAGGCGGAACCGGGATATTAGCTCTTGTTAACTCGCCTAAAGACGCGCCCTTTCCCCCAGCCATAGCCACGTCTTTTTTGCTAATTTTAGAGAAATTTCTAATAAATTGTTGTTTTTTACTTGACATAATTTTAAATGTATGCTATTATTATATATTAATATATTTATTGTTTTTTGACAATTCATTAGCAGTAAAACCGTAAACCGCTGATAAATATCAGCAAAACAAGGAGGTAGCACGTGAAAAAATTCCGTCCCCTAAAAGAGACTGAAACAAGGACTCTTTTTATGCGCCACGGTGCTCACAAAGCCAATGTTCTGACGCCCGAAGCCGTCGATATGTGCTTGGTAACTGGTAAAGCGCTGGCCGAAACCGGTATTGAAATCCATCAGGTCTGGTCCTCACCTGCAGCCAGAGCCATTGAAACCGCTCTTGAAACTCTTCATGGCTATAACAAAATGGTGTACTTCCATACCGACGATCGCCTGGCCGATACCGCCATCAACGAAGCAGGTCGGAATGCTGTCGCAAAAGTTAAAGCAATCATGAAAGAGCACGAAGTTTCCGGCGAAGCCGCAATGGCCGACATTCTCTTCGACCCTAACGGCGAATTCGCCGATTTCATGACCGATCGCGGCGAAGAAGGCGCCGACTGTTTGTGCGATATCGTCTCGAAAAATCCGGGTAAAACTATTCTGGCTACAAGTCATGGCATTGCCAAAATAGAAAACACCCTAATGATTCTTAACAAAAAACTTTTGCATCAGCCGGAAAAACTGGTCACCACTTGTCAGATAATCGAGCTCATTCTCGATTCTCACTCAGGCGAGGTAATCGAGGAAAACTGGCTCGAGCCGATAGCCGCCTAATCGCTCATTCGTAATAATGAACATATGGACCGAATGCTTGAAAGTAAAAACTTTCAGCTTCGGTCCTTTTTTTACCCCGTCAAATAAGATTTGAGCCTATTTTTAATAAACATCTTCCCATAAAAAGTTTTTAAATACTTTTCTCGATGAGTCGCGTCTTGCTGATTTAAACAAGCTTCATAATAAATTAACTTAAGAGGCTTTCTGTTTTTAGTAGAAACCACTAATCCTTTATTATGTTGCTCAAATCTTAATTTTAAATTTTTAGTATAACCGGTATAAAATTTATTATCTTTCAGAGACTGTAATATATAAATATAATGCATATTAATATTATTAAAAATTTAAAATTATTTGATGGGGTAAATCACCTCTTTAAAATTTCAACTAACTCTTTTTTCATCTTATTAAAATCCTCAATTAAAATAGTTTTTATCCCTATTGCCTTAGCATCAACTAAATTATTCTCCTGATCATCAATATAAATTACTTCTTCCGGCTTTACTTTAAATCTTTTTAAAATTAATCTTAAAGTCTTTTTGCTCGCTTTAGGTAGGTTAAGCTCCCAGGTATTAATAATATTTCTAAATATTTTCTTTAAACCAAATTGTTTTGTTACATCCGCTAACTGGCTACGGGTATTTTTTGAAAGAAGTAAAGTTTTATAACCCTGACTATTAAGCTCCTTATTTAACTTAACCGCTCTTTTATCTAATTTCATTAACCCATAATGCAAATCTCTTACTTCTTCCCAAGAAATCGGCAGATTAAAATATTTAACTCCCTCTTCCCAGGCCTGTTTTTGACTAATTTTTCTAGTAGCGGCTAAATTAAAATATTTATAATAAAAAATATCTTGATAATCCTGCCAGTGGCCACCAAACTTTTTTGCTAAAGCTTTAGACATATTCGGATAACCTTCATTTAAAACCAGTCCATAGCAGTCAAAGATAATAAGTTTTATATTATTTTTTGTCATAACTATTTATTATTTTAAATAATCTTATCTTACTCCAAATTTTCACTTCTCTTGCCCTTTTTTCTAAATATCCAAAATCTATTTTATTACTACTCATAATCGCCGCTACATCTTTTCTGTCAATAACTCTGCCAATTGCTAATCTTTGGATGATAAGTTCCTCTAGCGGTCTCACTTTAAATCTAATACCAGTAAAAATAACTTCTTTAGCGTCTTTAAGCTTGATTGGTATCCTAAATTTTTTACCTTTATTTATAGCAAAAGCATTTTCATCTTCGGCTATATCAACTAAAACACCATTAATATCTAAAGCTATAAAATTTACCGAAAAATTTTTTAAATCTTGCCTTTTATTTAAAATTTCCTCTTTCACCTTATAGCCCTTAAATAATTTGGTTATCTTTTTTATTCCTCTTTTATTAGTAAGTACATCAATATCAAATAATTTTCTATTAGAAGCCCCATAAATTATGCTAGCTAACCCTCCGCTTATAGCATATTTTATATTCTCTCGCCTAAATAATCTGACTAATTTATGTAAAACTTCTTTTTGTTTTTTGGATAACAAATTTTCGCTTTTCATTATTTTATTATTTTAACAACTCCCTTATCCGCATCAACTTCCACCTTATCACCATCCTTTAAAATTTCCATTACTTGGTTAACCCCTACTATGCAAGGAATTGACAATTCCCGAGCCACAATCGCGGCATGCGACAAAAGGCCTCCCATCTCGGTTATAATAGCACCGGCTTTTTCCATGGCTGGTACAAACGAAGGCACGGTTGATTTAGCTACTAGTATATCTCCCTTTTTAACTTTAGATAAATCAGACACTCCATAAACCAGAACGGTTTTCCCTTGAGCTTTCCCGATAGAGGCCGATTGACCTTTAAGTTGTTTAATATTTTTATTAACTTTTTTAATTGGCTCTTCCTGTTTTTTATAATCTTCTAATTCCTTATTAATCAAAATTCTGACTTTCCCATTCTCCATCACCCAAGCATTATCCTTTTGCCTCGCTCTCAAAGTATTTTTAAATTTCTGGCTTACTTTTTTATTAATTCTCATAAATGAAATAATCTCATCAATATCCATTTCTATCAAATCTTTATACTTAATATTTAATCTTTTCGCCGCCTCATTTAAAATAGGTTTGCTATAATGAGATAAATAACTCCAAGTCTCATCAAAAAGATTAGTGCAATATGTCATCTGTTTTGCGGTTCTAACAAGCATATTTTCCTTTTTACTAAATCCCAATTTTTTTGTAAAACTTTCCCAATCTGAAGATATTTTTTTAAATTGCTCATATTTTTTAAGATCTGTTTTATAATTCCCCTCACTCCCATTCCTAATTCGTCTTAGAATATACTTTTTATCCCAAGATTTACCACGAAAATAATACATACCCATATAAGAAAACCTATCTAAATGCTTATTAACTAAAAATTCTACCTTATCTCCATCTAATCTTAATTTCTGTTTTTTTATTTTATCAATAAGAAGCCATAATTCTTTTTGTTCTTCCTGCATGACGGAAAATTCCCTGGCCTGGCTTAAAATTTCAAATGCCTTAGCTTGCTCCTTGCTGTCTTTTACTTTACTAGCTATAACTTCATACAATTCTTCGCCTAAATATTGCAAAAAATAATAATTATAAATATAAGCCATATATGTTTCACCAAGCTTTTTTATTTTCTCTAAGACTTTACTTATTTCTAAATTATTAACAATTTTCGGATTAATTTTTTTTATTACTAAAACCAATTTATTAGTCTTTTTTATCTCTCTTTCGTATTTAAGATAAGCTTGTAAAATTGACCCGGGTTTTTTCTTTTCTTTTCTTTTTGCTGCCTGGATAAATTTTTCAATATCTTCCTTGCGCGAATCTCTATGAGCATTAACCTGTCTATAAAAACCAGAATATAACGGACCAAAAATTCTTTTGCTTCGTTCATTAAAATGTAAAGTACCGCGCCCAACCAAACTAATTATTAAAATCTCGAAATTAACACCTTTTTTAGAAATAATTTTCCAATTTGTTTTTTTAGGCATATCTTTATTATTTAATAATCTTAACAATTCCCTTATCGGCATCCACTATAACTTTATCACCGTCTTTTAAAGCTCTGGTCGCAATTTTTGTACCCACTACACAAGGAACTTTTAATTCTCGAGCCACAATGGCGGCATGGCAAGTAACTCCACCGTCATCCGTAACTATTCCCTTAGCTTTTTTCATAGCTGGCACTAGGGCGGGATAAGTAGTATGGGCTACCATAATATTTCCTTTTTCCATTTTATTCATTTCTTCGGGGCTGTTTATTATCTTTACTATACCCCGTGATTTTCCTGGCGAAGCTACGGTCCCAGAAATTTTATCCACTTTTTTTATCTCTTCTTTTTCTAAATCTAACCCGCCTAAAAACTTCTTCGCCTTGGTCGTATGATAGATTACTCTAGTTTTCCCTTTTTGGTAAAAAATAGAAAATTTAATCCTTTTATTTAAAATATCGGATGGGAAATATTCTTTTTTTAAAGCTGGTTTAACTTCTGTCCAATTCATAAACCTAACTTGCTTTAAGGTTAAATCTAATCGTTTAGCAATTTCTTTTAGCATCGGCTCTAATGCATAAAGCCCAAAATACAAACAATCTTTACGGAAAGATTTTGTATAAATAATTTCGGCGGCTATATCAAATAGACTTTTATCGTCTTCACTTAATCGTAATTTTTTTATAATTTCTTTTTTCTTGTGTCTGGTTTCTTTAATTTGATTTGAAGAAATATTAAGTTGCTTATTTATATTAATTTTCTCTCTTAAAAGTCCGGACCAAGCGCTTAAATAATAGTCTAAGTCATAGGCTGGACCAATATAAGTATACGGGAGCCAGCGCCATTTTTTGTAATGGTTTATTATTTTTCTTTTTATTTTAATATCAATATTTTCTAAACCTATTTCAATCTTTTTTAAATCTTTTTGCAAAAATAATTTCTTAACTTTTTTGTTATTATTAATAAGACGTAAAACATTTAAGGATTCGATTTCTTCTTGAGCACCAAAGCTTAATTTTTCAGGTGTCGTTAAAACACTAAAAGCTTCAGGCACACTAATATTAACTTTTTTCGCTTTAATTATATCTTCTATTCTTTTTAACAAAACCTTAGAAAAATCTTCGCCGTCTGAATCAATAAACCAGGTGGTTGGGATAGCATAACCATGACTAATCATGAATAATTTTATATATTTATTAAAACTTTTAGCTATTTGACTATTACTAGCTTCTAACCAATTTTTACCCAACAAAAATTTAGAATAAGATAAGTAAGTTGCGTTATGCTCTAAAGTTTTTTTATGAATTTTTCTAATTTTTCCAGAATTTCTTAAAACTAATTCTAAACTTTTTTCTATTAGGTTGCGCAATTGATCTTTAGGCATATAAGTAGCCAAATTTTCATAATCTTCTTGCACCCAAACAATTTCTTTTATAATTGTCCGGCCAAAAGTTATATATTGATAATTTATCATATCATCAATAGCCGGAATAGCCATTAAAAAATGCGTATTACTTATTTCAAAATTCTTCCGCCAAATTTTTTTATCTTTCTTATTCATATTATTACTTAATTATTTTAACAACCCCCTTATCGGCGTCAACTTTCACCTTATCACCATCTTTTAATACTCTAGAGGCAATTTTAGTTCCTACTACGCAGGGAATGCCGAGTTCGCGGGAAACAATCGCCGCATGGCAAGTTAAGCCGCCTTCGTCCGTAATAATTGCGCTAGCCTGCCGAATCGCCGGCATTAGGTTTGGATTAGTTGACGCAGAAACCAAAATATTTCCAGATTGCATTTTCGGAATATCGTCCGGCGTATTAATAATAGCCACTTTTCCTTTAGCCCTGCCCGGAGAAGCAGTATCTCCCTCTAATTTATTAACTTTACCAACTTTCTCTTCTAGTTTTATCTCCTGCTTAATAAGATTTTTAGCTTTAGAACTATCATAACAAAACTTGGTCGGATTATAGCCATAAACCATAAATTTTAAGCGTTGATTAATTAAATTATAATTTATTACATTCTTTTTTAAACCAAGCGATATTTCCTCCGGTAAGAGCATTCTTACTTGGGCTAAACTTAAATGCAGACGCCGCCCTATTTCGCGTAAAATATTTTCTATATAATAATAAGATAAAGTTTGCATTTCCCGACGATAAGCTTTCATAAAAACAAAATCACTAGCTCCCGTAACAATCGTTTTTTCATACTTATTCAATCGCAGCTTTTGTAATGCTTGCGCCTGCTCATTTTTTAATTTTTCTTTAGCCGCTTCGTTCTTGGCTAATTCCTTGGCCGGATCTAGCCCTCTAATTAAATAATCTTTTAAAAAATCTAAAAAATAAATTTCATCTACGCTCGGGCCTTCATAAACATAATGCACCCAAGTATATTTTTTAGCATGCTTAGTAATTAGCGACCAAATTTTTTTATTTTTCTTTTTTAAATATTTAACTAATTCAACTCCGTCCTTGGTTCTAAATAACTCAACCAATTCTTTATCTTTTTTAATAACAGTTAAAATTTTTAACAGGTCTAATTCCTGTTTTTTATTATAAGTTTCTTTAGTAGTTGAGGTTAAAATATTAAAATAATTTTTAGCTTTATTAACGCCTAAAATCTTTCTTAATTCATCAGAAATAAAAGTGGTATTATGAAAATCTAATAAAGGTAGGAGCAAACCAAAGCCGTAAAGTTCAGTATTAGATTTTATATAATCTTGGTAATACTTATCTAGATCAACATTTTTCGCTTGGTTTAATTTGTTTAGCAAAATACGAACATCTTTTATTTGCTGCTGGCTTAATTCTCTAATCTTTTTAAAAATAAATTGTAAAAAATCAGGTTCTTTTCTTACTTTTTCTATAAGATGTTCATGCATTTTCTGCCAAAGGCTCGGCTTAACATAATAATCAACTTTTTTATTCTTAATAACAATAACTAAAGGACATCCTCTATCAACAATTTTTTTTATTTCACTCTGAAAAGCGTCTATCATCATAAAAACCGGGAATAAAGACACTACATACTCAGTGGCTATTTTTTCTAATTTTTCCTCCACCATTTTATTTACTTAATTATTTTAACAACCCCCTTATCTGCGTCAACTTCTACTTTATCGCCATCTTTTAGCACCCTAGTGGCAATTTTCGTGCCAACTATACAAGGAATTTTTAACTCTCGAGAAACAATGGCCGCGTGACAGGTTATTCCGCCCTCATCAGTAATAACGGCCACTGCTTTTTTCATCGCCGGCACATATCTTGGATCTGTCATAGAAGCAACTAATATATCGCCCGACTTTAAATATCTAGCATCCTCAACTAGTTTAATTATTTTTACTCTTCCCTTAGCGACACCCGCGAAAGCCACGTTGCCCTTTATCCTTTTTTTAGATAAATTTTTTAGTTGATATTTATCTAATTTTTTTAATTTATTTTTAGCCTGTTTTTTTGATAAAATTTTCTCACTATTTTTAAAAAGCTCAATAAAAATAAATTTCTTGCGTTGGCTCAAGCCCTTTGGCAATTTTTTACTTTTTAGAAATTCTCGAAATTCTGAAGAAGTTAAATATTGCAAACAATTCTTTTTTATTTTTAATTCTTTCTCTAATTCGTTTAACAATTTTTTTTGTAATGTCATTCCAACTTTATGTATATCTTCATATTTCTTTCTAAACTTAAGACAAAAATCCAATACTTTTTTATTATAATTCTGGTGGTACATCGGGATATAAGCTGTTATGGCTATAATAGGCAAAAAAATTCGCATATATTCATGCAATAACAAAAGACCATCTATAGATTTTTTATGCTCCTGTTTTAAAAACTTTCTGTATTTAATTAATTGTCGGCTTGTTTCTTTCTCGTATTTTTTTAAATCAGAATAAGAACGCTTTTTAAACCAAGATAAAACTAAACCTGACCAATCATCGTTCATTATATAATGATAAAAAATTCCGTCCTCAACCAGCATATAAATTTTATGGGGAGTATAAAAAAAATATTTTTTGATTCTCTGGCTAAAAAGTTCTTCTATAATTTCTACCGAAGCTAAAACAGTATAATCTCTTTGATGTTTTTCATAATCAAGCTTCATATTATTTATTCTAATATAAAAACTATTTAATTATCTTGACTACTCCTTTGTCCGCGTCTACTTCTACTTTATCGCCATCTTTTAACACTCTAGTAGCAATCTTTGTGCCAATAACGCAAGGAGTGTTTATTTCTCGAGCCACTATGGCGGCATGCGAGGTTACCCCACCCTGATCAGTTATAAAAGCTGCGGCTTTCTTCATGGCTGGCAGTAAATCTGGTTGAGTGGAAATTGATACTAAAATATCGCCTTGATTCATCTTCTGCATGTCCTTTCTTTCATTAATAATTCTAACTACACCCTTAGCTTGACCTAAAGACCCACATTGGCCTTTAATTTCTTTTATATCATTAATTTCTTCCTTCTCTATATATTTTACTACTCTTTTAGCTTCATCGCCACTATAAAATCGTCTTTCGTTTTTATCAGTATAAAAAACCGATAAAGCCGACCGCTCTTTTATTTCTTCCTTATTCAATACATTGTTAAATAAACCACCATAAATCTCCTCACTAGTCATAAATTTAAGCTGTTTTAAAGATAACCTTAGGCGCCTACTAATTTCAGTTAAAGCCGGGACCATTCTATAAATAGCTAGAAGTTGGGAATAACGGCGGTAAATCTTAGTAATCATAAAATTACCCCAAGCATCAAAAAATTTTATTAAATTACCATCTAATTTTATTTTTTCAATAAGCTCTTGACGCCCCTTTACGCTTTTTGTAAATTCAGCTCGCTCGTCCTCTAAAGTTTTAGCGATACTAGGATCATTATTAACCAAGCGCACTAAAGATTTTAAAAAATGTTCAAAACTATAAACTCCTTGCTCTTCCGTATAAATAAACTTTGTATAAAAATACTTAGCATAATGGTTTTCTATTTTATCTAAAATTTCCGGGCTAACCTTATTACAAATCGATCTAACCGCTTGTTCAAATTGTCTTTCGTATTCCGGACTATGCGTATATAAACCAAACTCTTTAACGTCTTCTTCTTTAAACTTTCTAAATAATTCTTTAAAAAGCGCAAATTGCTTTTTGTCGGCTTGCACGGCAATACCGATTTCCATCAATTCTTCCTGCTCCTGCCTAATTAAAGAAACACTAGTCGGCTGAGTTAAAATAGATAAATATTCTTCTTGTTTTTCTCGGGGTACGCTTAAATCTTGCAAAATCTTCTTCCCTTGATTAGTTAAATTATTACAAAACATATCAACCGCTACCGGAATCCAGCCCCATTGGTAATATTCTGTATGAATTTCTTCATGCCTCTTATAAAATTCCCAAAGTTTTTTATTAGTTAATTTTTTTAAATTGGTTTCTGGCAAAGTTTCAGAATATTGACGTAATTTATCCGACAATCTAATAATATTATTATTAACATCTTCCATAAAAGATGGTTTAGCTACAAACTTATTAACTAAGTGCTCACCAACAGCATTAGCATCCTTTTGGCCGTAATAAAACCAAAGATGATAATCTTTAAAAATACCTACTACCTTTTTATAGGCTTGGCCAGCGGATTCAAAAAATCTTTCTGTAAAACATCTTTGCCATATTTGCGAAAAAAATGGATCAATATTTATTATTTCCTCAGCCAATAGCCAATCTTCATTAAATTTCTTATCTAAATCAGCCTGCTCTAATTTATTAAATAACGCAATCACTTCTTTAAGAAAGGGACATTTATTATTAAGAACATAATATTTCTTTTTAGTCCCGCTAACCTTTATAATGCCAATCTCGATTAATTTTTTTAATTCCCGAGAAACATTAGCCGGATCCTTATTTATCTTATCAGCTATTTCAGATAAGTAAAATTTTTGGTCCTGGTTAGCTGTAAATAAACCTAACATAATATAAGTAGTTTGCGAATTAAATAGATTTTTCATATATTTTTATATATATTTTGTTTAATAATCAATATTATTTGTCTATTAAACAATATAGCATTTTATAACAACTTGTCAAGATCTAATAATTAAAAATTTTTTCTTGACTTTTATTTTACTTTAAGTTAATATCAAATTATCGTAATTAACACACAGTTTTGTGATACAAGCTCTCCATGAAACTGCTAAAAACATTAAATTATGTTAACAATAAGATTATCAAGAATCGGAAAAACTAATAAAGCAATGTATCGGCTAATTATTTCAGAAAAAGCCAAAGATCCTTATGGCCGGGCTTTAGAAATTTTAGGCTCATATAATCCCCATACTAAGGAATTACAAGCCAAAGCTGATAGAATTAAGTACTGGATTAGCAAGGGATCTGGCATGTCACCGACTGTAAATAACCTATTAATTGAAAAAAAGATTATAGAAGGGAAAAAAACTAAGGCTTCAAAGGCAAAATCTAAGAAAAAAGGCAAAAAAGAAGAACCAAAACAAGAATTTGCCCAAAATACTAAAAAAACAGAGGATAAATCTACCAAAACAGAAAAAAAGCCCAATGAAGAGGCTGAAACAGCTTCAGAGACCACTAAAACCGAGGAAAAGCCAGTAGAAGTAGAAAAAACTGCCCCAAATGAAGCTGGAACTAAAATAGATAAAAAACCGGCTGAAATGGAAAAAACTGACGTGTCCGCCGAAACTTCCCTGCCCGCCAAAGCTTCAGCGTCGGAGGGAGTGAAGGAGGAAGAAAATAAAGAAAAAACAGAATAACCCACAAATCCAGTCATTTAAAAACGACAGGATTATTAATCCAGTCGCCCGAGGGTGACAGGATTGACAAATATCATTAGATATGATATATTATAATAGTAATTTAAATCCTATTACTTTAAATAGGAATAATAATTAATGAGCTCTTTCAAATCTGACCGACTAAATATCTGTCAATTTGGAAGAAACAGAAAAAAATTATGGCAGCTGAAGA
>Ga0075122_10001893_pt1 | contig 14340 bp, 12 predicted proteins | sample AntAceMetag02UKB_FD_69790 | JGI IMG/M metagenome (GOLD analysis project Ga0075122, IMG submission 69790) | Saline lake microbial communities from Ace Lake, Antarctica - Antarctic Ace Lake Metagenome 02UKB | ecosystem: Environmental > Aquatic > Non-marine Saline and Alkaline > Saline | place... | reverse complement strand
TTTTCATCAGAAAGTTCTGGTTCGCATATCTGGCTAAAGGATTAATCGCCTTTCCCGGTGGATTCGGCACTATGGATGAACTGTTCGAGGTCTTAACACTGATTCAGACACAAAAGATTAAAAAGACAGTCCCAATTGTCCTTTTTGGCAAGGACTTCTGGCAAGGTTTTCTCAATTTCGATTTTCTGGTTGAATGGGGTGTGATCAGCAAGAAAGATCTGGATCTTTTCCGGGTCTGCGACGACATCGATGAAGCTTTTGATTACATGAAAAGCACGCTGATTAAGGAATATCTTTAAAAGTTCATATTAACTGACTCCTATCATCGGCAAGTCCCACCAAAGGTACAATAACTATTGCCTGAGCCGGCTTAACTATTGTAACCATATAAAATAAGACAATAAAACACCCTCAAGCAAAATCAAAATGGGAATATCCACAGAGATTGAAACGTCCATTGCAAGCTCCTCAATGATCCGCAAAATGTTTGAGGAGGGAGATCGGAGACGTCAGTTGTACGGAGAGGAAAATGTTTTTGATTTCAGTATCGGCAATCCGATCTTTGAGCCCCCAGCTGAAGTTCAGAAAAACCTGGAAAAACTGATTCAAAGCGATGACAAAGGGACTCACCGTTACATGCCCAATTCAGGGTATCCAAAAACAAGACAGTATATCGCCGGTATGCTGAATGATGAAACCGGTCTCTCTTTTGGAGAAAACGAAATCATTATGACAGCCGGGGCTGGTGGGGCATTGAATGTCCTTTTCAAGACATTGCTTAACCCTGGTGATGAGGTGATCGTCTTCAAGCCCTATTTTCTAGAATACAACGCGTATGTAGGGAATTACGGTGGTAAAATCTGTGCGGTAAATACCAAAGCGGATTTTCAGTTAGATTTCACAGCGCTGGCCGGGAAGATTTCTGCGAAAACAAAGGTGGTCCTGGTTAACTCTCCCAATAATCCTACGGGCGTCATATATTCTGAAGATGAATTGGCTCAACTCGGTCGCCTGCTGCGCCAGAAATCAGAGGAGTTTGGACAGCCGATCTCGCTGGTTTCCGACGAGCCTTACCGCAGGATTGTCTATGAAGGACCCGCACCTTCGATATTTCCCCATTATGAAAATGCCATAGTCGCTACGTCTTACAGCAAAGATCTGGCCATGCCGGGTGAACGGATTGGCTATATTGCGATCGCCCCCAAGCATCAGGACCATGAGTTACTGTGTCCCGGCGCAGTGTTGTCTCTACGGATTCTGGGATTTGTGAATGCACCGGCGTTGATGCAACGAATGCTGCCCCTGGTAGGAAACGCATGTGTGGACTTGGAACCATACCGCATCAACCGGGACTTGTTATACAACCATCTGCTAAAAATAGGATTCTCCTGCGTCAAACCTGCCGGCGCTTTCTATCTTTTCCCCAAAAGTCCCATCGAAGATGATCTGGCATTTATTGAAGCAGCCCAGCAACTGAATCTATTGATGGTGCCGGGTACCGGCTTCGGAATGCCGGGTTACTTCAGGATTAGCTACTGCTTTGAAACCGAAATGATCGAACGGTCACTTCCTATTTTCACGGACCTGGCCAGACAGTTTCATCTGGTAGACTAAAGTGATCGCCATGGAACCGCTGAAGCTGAATCCTTATACTCAGGCAATGAAAAATTGTCTGCTGCAGTTGGCCGAATCAAACAGCACGCCAGCGCTGGACGAAACCAATAGTCAGTTTCTGGCCAATATGATCCAGGGCCGGTTCCTGCAGTACTTGATCACCATGATTTGCGATGCCAATGATATCACCGACAAAGAACTGGAGAAGCAACTGAGCATGGTGCTGATGAATATTCTCAGCGAGAAGTTTTTTGCTGTATTTCGGGAAAAAGTTAAAAAAAGACCTGAAATCGTCTATATGATCGCCAAGCGGATTACCTCCATCGAGGCGGTCTATGCGAAGCATAAACCAAGAATTGATGCCCTGTTTCGCGGTATCAGCCGGCATTATTTTGAGTATCAAAATTTTAAGATTATCATACGCTGGATTACCACCAACCCGGAAGTCGAAAAAATTGTGTTTCTCTCCCGGATTCAGAAGAAAGTTAAAGACCCTTCTCTCCTTAAAACGCTGATTTATATACTGCAGAACGACAAACTGGGAATTGCACCGACGGTTTTTAACCGTTACCTGATCAAGAACCGGATCGACCGTCTCAACAGTCTGGTGAAGACAGGAGACTGGAAGATTGAGGCCGATTATGTCCAGCAACACATGTCTGGAATGATTAATTGGCGCCAGTATGTGGAAAAAATTTAGCGCCCAGTGGATCAATCAACAATCTTTGTCAAGCGCGGCTTCCCCATCCCGGCAACCACCTTTTTCAATTTCCCTTCAATGGCAAGCATCTGGCTGCGAGACTTACGGCCGACCCTGACCCGGTAAAGCTTTTTATTTTCGATGGTCACATCATCCCTATAAGCATCAAATCCTTTTCGTCTCAGCTGTTTCACAAATGAGGATGCTTTTCCCAAATTTTTGGTTGTAATGATCTGGAATGTATATAGGCCTTCTCCTCTTTTCTGGTTCTGACTGACATCCGGCCATTTCGGTGTAAAATCGGAACCATTCTTTGTCGTTGCTGGTTGGACCTTCTTCTTTGCGCGGGCAGGTTCAACGGTCAGAGGCTGCTGCTTGGATTCCTCAATGATTTTATTGGCGTTGCTCAACGTCTCGGAAGAGCTTTTCTTCAGATCTTCGAGCCCTGTCCCGGCCTCTTCCTTAATATCAAATATCTTCAGATTTTTTTGAACTTCGGATTCCAGTGAACTCTCACCCGTCTGCATGATAGCCGGTGACTGTGTGAGGGCAATGTTTGGGTCTCTGGTGGCCTTGCCAAAAACATAGCCCAGATAAAACACCAACAATGCCACGGCCAACCCCATAAACAGCAAAAAACTGATGCCTTTGGCATCCATTTCAATAGAGAACTGAGCGGATTTTTGGGGGCTTGCAATATTTTTTTTCTTTTTTACAGTCTGCTTCATGGCATCCCGAGGAGTTGAAGTTGAAAGATAATGATCCTGGAGTTGAAACAATACAGCTTTCTAATAGGCGTTTGGATTCCTTATACCAGTGAAAAATGTCATGATAATAATCTTGAGATCAAACCAGATAGACCAGTGTGTCAGGTAGTAGATATCACATTCAATCCGTTTTCCGAGAGATGTATTTCCCCTCCAACCGTTAACTTGTGCCCAACCAGTGATCCCGGCTTTCATTTTATGACGTATCATGTAATTGGGGATATTGTTTTTGAACTCATTGATAAAGACAGGTCTTTCCGGACGTGGTCCCACCAAGCTCATAGAACCAGTCAGCACATTAAAGAGCTGTGGAATTTCATCCAGGCTGGTTTCTCTCATGAAAGCGCCCAGGGCCGTACGCCGATCATCATCCTTCTGTGCCCAGACAGCTCCTGTTTCATCTTCAGCATCTACACGCATAGATCTGAATTTGAGCATTTGAAAAGATCTACCATCGAGCCCCATTCGCTCCTGTGAATAAAAAATGGGTCCCGGTGAAAAAATTTTGATCAGAGCAGGCATTATGATCCAGAGAGGGGTCAATATAACAATCCCAACTGTTGCCCCCACCAGATCGAAGGTCCGCTTTAAAACCCGATTCCACCCCTCTACTGAGCTCTGGCGCAAGGCGATAATTGGCATCCCATCCAGATCCAGAATTTCCGGGTTGATGTTCAGGGTATGATAAATATCCGGTACAATATTCAAATCAACCACCTGTTCTGCCAGCAAATGATTAATCTGCTGCAGATCCGACTGTTGATTGGAGTCTAACGCAACATATACCTGATCTATGTTCTGTTTTTCGATGATCAGAGGAATCTGTTCATAGGTTCCCAGATAGGCACTTTTTAACTGATCATTTTTGGAATCTCCAACGTAACCGACCACCATAAAACCAATTTCTCTGTTATCCTGTACTTTTTCGATGAACTTCAGCGCAGTTAGACGATTACCGATGATGAGAATTCTTCTTTGATTCTTTCCCTTACTTCTCATGTAGGACAATATCCTGCGGACGATTGATCGAAAAGCAGTCAGGGCAAGGACATTGAACAGAAAAAAGTAAGCCGATTGTATCCGTGAATATGAAAATTCACGATAATAGAAAGTGATGCCTGTTAAAATGACAAACAGTAGAATATTCGCTTTGAGGATGGATCTGAATTCGGCCTTATACCGCGAAATCCTTTTGGGATTATACATTTTTGCATACACAAAGCAAAAAGCCGCAAAGATAATAATAACAGGGGTTGCCTTGAAATAATCTGAAAAATTCGGGATCTTTTCAACAAACGGGACCAGAAATCCAAACAGTGTGTAGGGCTGGTTGAACCCGTAAAACCTCACAAAATAGGCAAGATTCCAGCAGGTTCCGATGATGATCAGATCGAGCAGAAAAAGGATGGTGATGATAATCTGTGCTTGCTTCTTCAGCATGTTTATCTTCGTTTTTTTGTCTGCATTTAAACAGTCTCGCCAGGAGTGATCCCCTGGGATGTATTGGTATTATTGAGCACCCCCCTGATGTGCCCACTCATTGCTTTGAGAAAATGGTCCTCTCCAAACTGTCGCGCATGATTCTTGATATAAACGGGATCGAAATGCGGTTCCAGTAATTCAAATCCCTCAATAGCCTTCAAAAGTGATGGTACAGACTGCTCGTCGAAAAATAATCCGGTTGACTTTTGAGGTTGATTGAGATCCTCAAGCACCGTCTCCAGAGCCCCGCCTTTTCTGAAGGCAATAACCGGTACTCCCTGGGACATCACCTCCAGTGGTACCATTCCGAAATCCTCTTCCCCTGGAAATAACAGTGCCCGTGCATTCTGGATATACTGAATCACATCTGCCATGGGCAATGGGCCGGTAAACTTGATATTTCCTTTCGCCAGGCGCTCCAACTGGGATTTTTCACTTCCATTTCCAATCACCACCAGTTTTCGGTCCAGTTGATTGAAGGTTTCTATCAACAGATCGATTTTTTTATAAGGCGTGATCGCGCCGAAACTCAGATAATATTCTTTGCCGCTGTCCACCAGGTCATGGTCAAACAGATCAAGGGCAATCGGTGGATAACAGACATCTGCTGACTTCCCGTAAAAACGCGCGACCCTCTCCGCCACATTTTGCGAATTGGCCACGTAGCGATCCACATTTTCAATTGTTGTCCTGTCCCACTGTTGTAACTTATTGAACCGCCAGCGGGCAACCCCCCGCAACCAACCCGGCATCGAATCGAGGTAGGTCTGAGTGAATTCCCAACAATATCTCATGGGGGTATGGATATAGCACAAATGCGGTGTGTGATCCGGATTGTCAATTCCTTTGGCCGGACCGGATTCCGAGGAGATAATCAGATCGTACTTTTTCTGTAGCTTCAGCGATTTGATCCCCAGCGGGTAGAAAGGAAACATCATCTGGTAGTGTCTTTTCAATAAGCCGAAATCCAGGCAGGAGGTGTAAACCCGGTTGTTTTTCAGATAGGGCTGACACGCTGAATTCTCGTAAAAGAGGGTGTAGATATCGGCATCCGGAAACAGTTTCAGCAGAGACGCCAAAACCTTCTCTCCGCCCCGCCATGTAACCAACCAGTAATGTATGATCGCTACTTTCAAACCGGAAAAGTCCGACCCCTTTTCCGACCTATCAGGATCCACTGCTGCCAAATCCACCACCTCCTCTCTCTGTATCATCCAGGTCTGTGACGATTTCCACTTGATAAGGCGCAATCCGTCGCAGGATCAACTGTCCGATACGTTGTCCCACCAAGCTTTCCGCTTCCACTCTGCCGTCTCCGCTTCCCAGATATCGCATCGGCATAAACAGGGTTCCCCGGTATCCGGTGTCTATTACCCCCACGCTATTCACCATCATAAAGTCATGTTTGTATATACTGGAACGGGGAAACAGTTCCGTATAATATCCATGCGGCGCTTCGATCGAGACTCCGGTATCAAAGAAAAATATATTTTCTCGTTTTTCAATCACCTTCATCAGGGTCAGGTCCAATCCACTGTCAGATTCATGGGCCTTGACCGGTGGCTTCATCCCCGGATAGTTCAAACGGACTTTCAAAACAGGAGGGTTCATGGCAAAACGCTGCTTAAGATTCCACGTGAATGAGCTTATAATTTTTCTTACCTGACCTCAAAATCAAAAATGAAGGGGAGGCCAGATCTGAAACCGTCAACTGATACTCAATATCCTTTTGAGGCTCATTATTGACATAGGCCCCTCCGGATTGGATCAGCTTACGAGCCTGTCCATTCGACTTGCACGCCTGGGTCTCAACCAGCGCTTCGATCAGGCTGTATCCGTTTTTCAGTGTCTCCATGTCTTTTTTAAACGACGGGACATCCTTGAAAATCTCGGAAATAACCTGATCATCAAGTTTCTCGATTTTCTCCCCGAATAATACCCGTGACGCGCGAGTGACTTTTTCAAGCGCTTCTTCACCATGAACGGAGCGAGTCACCTCTTCCGCCAGTTTCTTTTGCGCAATCCGCTTGTGAGGTTCCGATTTCACGGAGGCTTCAAATTCGGTAATCTCTTCCAGACTCAGTTCAGTGAAGACCTTCAGAAACCGGATCACATCTTCGTCAGCCTGTCTCAGAAAAAACTGATAAAACTCATAAGGAGATGTCTTTTCCGCCGCCAGGAAAATCGCCCCGGATTCGCTTTTTCCAAACTTGTTGCCGTCTGCCTTGGTAATCAAAGGCATGGTTATGCCGTACAGCTGTTGGTTGTTGATCCGTCGAGTCAGATCAATCCCGGAAACAATATTGCCCCACTGGTCCGATCCGCCGATCTGCAACGTACACTGATAATCCTCGTTTAATTTGTAAAAATCGTACGCCTGCAGCAGCATATAACTGAATTCAGTATAGGATATGCCCTCACCTTCTCTATCCAGGCGGCTTTTAACCGAATCCCTGCCAATCATGGTACTCACTGAAAAGTACTTTCCAATATCCCTTAAAAAATCAATCAAGGTCAGGGTCGAAAGCCATTCGTAATTATTAACCAGAGTCGCTTTGTTGCCCTCTTTGAAGTCCAGAAAACGTGCCAACTGCTTCTGAATCCCCTCGATATTGTGTTCTATCTGCTCCTGAGTCAACAAGTTGCGTTCCTTACTCCTGCCGCCTGGATCACCTATCATGCCGGTGCCGCCACCCATGACACCAATTGGGTTATGCCCGCCTTTCTGCAGAATCCGCATCAGGTTCAGGATGGCAAAATGTCCCACATGCAGACTATCTCCAGTTGGATCAAAACCAACATAGAATGTGATCCCACCTGCATTGATCTTTTCCGCCAGCTCTTCAGAAGTCGTATTTTCTATTAATCCTCTTTGGTTAATTTCGTCGAACAGATTCATGAATTTCTTTTTGCAATAGTATTATTGGTCGATATGACGTCTTATAAGTTTGATTTAATTTGATTTACCATTTGTAGGGCAAGAACTGCTCAGTTGATACTGCTGCATAATCAAGGCATTGAAACAAATGATCAACTCAGCATATAGCAATTGTCAAAATCGAACAAGTAGCTTTGACAACAGGATCGATCGAGGCGGCGGGGTGGATTAACAGAGGAAAAAACCGGCAGAAAGATCCATTTAAGTCATATTTATTTTTATAACGCCAATTTTATCAGCGATATCGAAAGGTAGAGTCGCCCGACTATTTTCTGATTCAAGAATTACGGTTTTTGTGACGTCGGTTTTTTCGATGACCGTATGTTGTTGACCCGGTGTAATATTTTTGTCCTGCAAAAATTTCATCAGATCAACCGACTCCTCCAACAGTTCATCTATGATCACAATTTCAACCACATCGCCTGTCTCTATGCGGTTGAGAAAACGCATACCATCAGGTAAATGACTGTCTTCACCGGGAAGTGGCGTACCGTGGGGGCAGGATTTCGGAAAATCCAGAAACTCTGCCAGTTTCTCTTCCACCAAATCCGTTAAACCATGTTCCAGTACGTGTGCATGCTCATGAACTTCATGCCAGGAAATCCCCAGAGTGTTACAGAGAAAATCCTCAACGAGCCGATGCCGACGGGTCAATTGCTCCGCTATTTCAAACCCGACGGGAGTCAATTCGATCTCTTTCTTGTCACCAATCGTTACCAAATCATCCCGTTGCAATCGCGAAAGCGTTGCATGAACTGTTGATGGACTGGATTTTAATCGTTTGACCAGATTAACCGCTTTTACTTTGGTCTCATTCGCAATCAGAGAATAGATTAACTGCAGATACTCTTCTACGACAATGGATGCTCTCTCTTTCATTGTTTCGTATTATCTGTTGGGTTAGCGTCTCGTTCCCGAAAACAGGAGAGACTTTTTATTCTATGAAACCGATGATTCGCCATTATCGCTAAATATCTGATTCTTACGCAATAGTTATTGTCATCTTTCCTGATTCACGGTACAAATAAAGGACAATCAGAGACCAGTTAACAACTGCTTATAGAGCCCAGGAAGTAACAATGCCAAAGAAACAGCTGATCATCCCCCACTATTGTCAAAGCTGCCAACACCTAACGTTTCTGCTAAGAGAAGCTAAGCCTTTTCAGTTTAGTCTGTTGGATTATAAAAAGGGCTCGTGGGAACCCCACTCCTGCACTCAAATCCACACGGGATTGACCGAGGAAATACTACAGCAAAACAGTTATCAGGAACTCGATGAGTCTCCACAAACCATCCCTTTCAAACATCAACCATCCAGCCAGTCTAAAAAACGACTGCCCTTAACGGTCGGTGTCGTTTTGAGTAATTCCGTCGGAGATAAAAGCCAAACCGTCACGATTGTAACCCCTGAAAATCAGGTGGTTGATGTGAGAATTCTGGACAATACCCGGACTGTCACCGCGGGTAAACTGATCAAACTTCACAAAGCGGTCCGCATCGGAAAAGGTAAATACCGCCTAAAACTACTGGAATTCAGCAATCCCAGACAAAAAACGCCCCCACATTCGGCGCCTAAATCGCACTATCAACTGATCCTGAGCGCCAAAGATCAAGAGAAACTGGAAACTTTTATCAATCGCCTGGTGTCGGTTTGTACCAAGAACAGGACATTGCCAATCAACATTGTTCCGGTTCCGATTATCCAGGAAGACAGTGAGCAGATTTTCCAGAGAGAAATGAATCTCCCGCTGGAATCCCCTCTGCTCCATAAAATCGAAAAAATCACGGTGCCCGAATCTGTCCAGGTTGCTGTCCGACAAATTTAATCATTCACAAACTCTGAAAAGCCGCGGCATTCAACTCTATCTTCATAAAGAATACCGCTTGAAAATCTATGCCGTGCCCTGATCACTTCTCCGAATTCGTCCAGAATATTTTTGACTGTTATCATAATTCACCTTCGAAATTCATGTTATTATTCAATCTCATAAACTTTTTTCGCGGTTTTTAATTTTACGAGTCATCATTATCTGTGAAATACTTAAGGATGCATGTGAAATAACAATTTCTGCCATGCATACTGATTGACAAAATTTGAAATTAGTGAGAGTATTAGCACTCACTCCTGAAGAGTGCTAATACTCTCATAATCAATTGAGGAGACTGTCCCGATGTGTTTGAGGACATCAGGATTTGTGGATATCATTAGCGTGCAGTAACTATGGATAAACGAGCCGAGTTAATATTGGAGCTGATTGTCGAGCATTATGCAAAAACGGCAGAACCAGTTGGATCAAGGGCATTAACCAAGTTGATTGATTTCAAGATATCGGCAGCAACGGTTCGAAACATCATGTCTGATCTGTCCGAAATGGGGATGATTGTTCAGCCACATATTTCAGCCGGACGGATTCCAACGGATTTGGGATATCGATATTACATCAATAAGATTTTGAGTGTTGATCCGGGGACCGCAGGGTTTCCTGCACTTGATCACGAACAGAGTGACAAGCATGCCCATCGTCTAGAGGACATTCTGCTCGAGGTTACCGGAGATCTTTCCAAGGCGACTGATTGCACCAGTATCATTATCTCACCTCAGCCGGCTGTTTCAAAATTGAAAACGATGGAGCTGATAAAGCTCAACGAGAAACAGCTCCTGATCGTTCTGATTACACAGGTTGGAATGGTCAAAAACAAGATCATTTATGTGCGGGAATGTCCGGACCAGGAGATGTTGGACAAGATCAAAGACCTGCTTTGTGACATGTTTGCAGGACAGACGATTCTCGATATCAGAAACTCCCTTGTCGAGACTATTTCGGAAAATACAGACGAATTTGATGAGACCTTTGTTCAAGCAATCCGCATTGGGAAAAAAGCATTCAATACAGATATAGAAAACGACGTTATCATTCTCGGCCGTTCAAAAATGTGTTCATTTCCCGAATTCAACAATCAGGAGCGATTAGAGATTGTTTTCAAAGTACTGGATGATAAAAAGGCACTGTTTGAAACGCTTGTCAGCGTCATGGATCAGGATGGCATCCAGGTACGGATTGGAAATGAGAACAGCTATGACGGACTCAATCAATGCAGTGTGATCACTGGAACATACGGCAGTAGCGATTATCTGCTTGGCAGCCTCGGCATTATCGGTCCAACTCGGATGGACTATCCGAAAATTATTTCCGAAATTGACTATTCCACCCAGAAGCTTTCCTACGTTTTAACACAGTTTCTAGGCTGAGGTGGGCAAGAAGCCCACATCGAACCGAGTGTTCAATAACGACTTCGGTTCAACAACGAAATAACGCAAGCAATTTTTGCTCGCCAATCAATTAGCAGTAAATCAATACATAAAGAAAAATGTCTTCAAAAGAGAATAAAGAGGAAAAAGGTAAAACCACGGCAGAAAATGTAGCAGGTGAAAGCACGGACGATAGGGTAGAGATCCAGATCGAAGATGGTGCGGTGGAGAAAACCGAAACTGAAAAGACGGCCGCAAAGTCTCAGGAAGCAGCGCCTGAAACAGACGAATCCAACGAAGCAGAGGATTCAACTGCAGCTGAGACAGAAGAGAGTGTTGAAGAGGAGCCTGAAAAAGAACAGGTGCTGACACCAGAGCAGAAATATGCTGAGATGAATGATAAATATGTGCGGTTGGTGGCAGAATTTGAAAATTTTAAGCGCAGAAACACCCAGGAAATTCAGAACCGCTTTAAATTTGCTAATCAAGCGCTGGTTTCTGATCTTCTCAACGGGATGGATAGTCTTGAACGCGCTATAGAGCAGGCCCAGCAGGAGGAAAATGAGTCATTAAAGGAATTTGTGACCGGCATCGAGATGGCAAAGCAGCTATTTTACGACGCCTTGGCCAAAAACAATATTGAGCGGATTGTTCCCAAAGGGGAACTGTTCGATCCCAATAAACACGAAGCAATGGGCGTTATCGACACAGATGAGATTGAACCTGATCATATCGCCGAGGTATTTCAAGCAGGTTATATTCTTCATGACCGGGTCATTCGCCCGGCTATGGTACAAGTAGTCAAGAAAAAATAACCAACAACCATCGTAATTATAAAAATAAAATCTTACCCTAATGCTTAAACACTAACTGGAGAAAAAAATGGGAAAAGTTATCGGTATTGATTTGGGAACCACCAACTCATGTGTTGCCGTTATGGAAGGGGGTGATCCGAAGGTGATCACAAACGCAGAAGGCGCACGCACAACACCATCGGTTGTTGCTTTTACCGATTCAAATGAACGGCTGGTTGGCCAGGTTGCCCGACGTCAAGCGATTACTAACCCGGAAAAAACCATTCACGCAGCGAAACGACTGATCGGTCGACAACACAGCGCACCAACCGTACAAGAAGATTGTACGACTCTGAGTTATAAGATATCAAAGGCTTCCAATGGATTGGCTCAGATTGATGTCGATGATAAAAGCTATTCGCCAGCTGAAATCTCAGCCTTTATTCTGCAGAAAATGAAACAAACTGCAGAAGACTATCTGGGGGAAGAGGTCAGTGATGCGGTCATTACCTGTCCGGCCTACTTTAATGACGCGCAACGGCAAGCGACTAAGGATGCAGGCAAAATTGCCGGACTGAATGTGCTCAGGGTAATTAATGAGCCGACAGCAGCAGCCCTGGCGTATGGTCTGGATAAGAAAGGGGAAGAACTGATCGCCATTTTCGACCTGGGAGGGGGAACTTTTGATGTCTCTATCCTGGAAATTGGTGATGGTGTTTTTGAAGTCAAATCAACTAATGGTGATACCCACCTGGGTGGAGAAGATTTTGATCAGCGAATCATCGATTTTCTGGCGGAAGAGTTCAAAAAGGATTATGGCATTGATCTTCGTGGTGATAAAATGGCTCTGCAACGGTTGAAAGAGGGGGCAGAAAAAGCCAAACATGAACTTTCAGCGTCTACCGAAACTGAAATCAATCTACCTTTTATTACCGCTGATGCCTCCGGACCCAAACATTTAAACATCAAGTTGAGCCGTGCAAAACTTGAACAGTTGGTGGACGATCTGATTGAGAGATGCCTGGAGCCGATGAAAGCGGCATTGCGAGATGCGGGTGTCACCACCAGTGAAATCAATGATGTGATACTCGTGGGTGGGATGACACGGATGCCGAAAATCTCTGAAATAGTGGAAAATTTCTTTGCCAAGCCGCCCCATAAAGGCGTTAACCCTGATGAAGTCGTCGCTATCGGTGCTTCTATTCAAGGTGGCGTCCTGACAGGAGACGTCAAGGATGTGCTGCTGTTGGATGTCACACCACTTTCTTTGGGTATTGAAACCCTCGGTGGCGTGACCACGCGTCTGATTGAACGGAACACCACCATCCCGACCAAGAAAAGCCAGGTCTTTTCGACTGCAACCGACAGCCAACCTGCAGTCAGCATTCACGTACTGCAAGGTGAAAGAGAAATGGCTGCCGGCAATAAAACTCTGGGGCGATTTGAACTGGTGGGTATTCCACCCGCTCCTCGTGGGGTTCCACAAATAGAGGTCACCTTTGATATTGATGCCAACGGCATCGTGCATGTTTCAGCGAAAGATCTGGGTACAGGTAAAGAGCAGAAAATTCAAATCACGACCTCCGGTGGACTTTCCGAAGAAGAAATCGATGGCATGGTTCAGGATGCAGAGCAACATGCCGAATCAGACAAGCAAAAACGAGAAGCCATCGATTTGAAAAATCAAGCGGATTCTCTGGTTTATCAGAGTGAAAAGACCCTTTCTGAAAACGAAGAGAAGATTCCCGATGATGAAAAAACCGCTATCAACGAAGCCGTCACTGAATTGAAAGCAGCTATTGAGAGCGAGGACACGGAAGCCCTGAAGGCCGGGATCGAAAAACTGACCCAGGCGTTTCACAAAGCATCTGAGAGTATTTACAAGGACGCAGGGGAAGCAGCAGAAGGGAATCCGACACAAGCTGATGGACCTCAAAGTGCTGGTGGTGATGACTCCCAGAGTGATTCTAGCAAGGATGACGATGACATCGTTGACGCTGATTTTGAAGAGATTAAGGATTAGTGATCTCGGAACCGATTTCATAACCGGTCTTATCGCAAAACCCCAAATTTATGGCGGTTCAAGCCATTTTTGGGGTTACTCATCAGTATTACTTATTCAAATTCCGCATTGACCGACAAAAACAGGAGTCAACTTGTCGAAACGTGACTACTACGAAGTATTAGGAGTATCCAAATCTGCTTCAGCCGCTGATATAAAGAAAAATTATCGGAAGCTGGCTTTGCAATTCCATCCGGATCGAAATCCAGGGGACAAAGCTTCAGAAGCCTCGTTTAAAGAGGCTTCTGAAGCTTATGAAGTTCTTTCTGATGGCCAGCGCCGTGCCCAATATGACCAGTTCGGCCATGCTGCTGAAAATATGAGTGGGGGGGGTGGAAATCCCTTCCAGGGTTCCGGTTTCGGCGATATTTTTGGCGATGTTTTTTCTGAGTTTTTTGGTGGTTCCTCCCGTCGTCCAGGTTCCAGAGGGCAACCCGGTGCCGATCTGACTTACAATATGGATCTGACCTTTGAACAGGCAGCCTTTGGCTATTCCACAGAACTGGTGATCCCGCGGATGGATCTCTGCGATTCCTGTGGCGGTTCCGGGGCTCGGACCTCGAAAGACATTGAAGTTTGCCCGGTCTGTTCAGGAACAGGTCAACAACGTATTCAACAAGGTTTTTTCAGTGTTTCAACCACCTGTAGCCAATGTCGGGGGACTGGAAAGCTGATCAAATCTCCGTGCCCGCGTTGTAACGGCCGGGGGCGAGTGAACATCAAAAAGAAGCTG